>Ga0210059_1016889_pt1 | contig 10484 bp, 2 predicted proteins | sample Ectturendosymbi2_FD_188042 | JGI IMG/M metagenome (GOLD analysis project Ga0210059, IMG submission 188042) | Ecteinascidia turbinata endosymbiont from Florida, USA - Sample 2 (SPAdes) (version 2) | ecosystem: Host-associated > Tunicates > Ascidians > Unclassified | place: Key West, Florida... | reverse complement strand
GAAAATTTTTAAAATGAGTATTTTATTTGAAACAAATAAATTTCATCACGGGGGAGCCCCTTGCAGCGGGGGCCCGGGGCAATTGCCCCCGTTGCCCCCCCCTCCGGCCCTGGACATGGGGTAGTGCCGCCCCCCACAGTCAGTGGCGTAACCAGAGAATTGAGCCATGGGGGGTCCTGAAGGGGCCCGTTAGCCATCGTGTGGGCATGCAATAATTAGTTCCTAAAAACTTACAAACATTACATATATATGGGCATAAGCCTTCGTTTGTTTGCGCCACATATATATGGTTGTAAGTCTTCGAGCATACCCCGTTCATGGTGAATCGTGCATTGACACGCTAGCCATGAGGCTGGAACAAAGGGTACTCGAATAACACAAAAATGGTTATATAGCGAAGTACAAAGCAGATGTTAGATTGTAAACACAAGTAACACAGGCATGGGCGTCCGCACACATTTTCCAGGGTAGGCAAAGTCGACATTTTGGTTGTCCATTTCAGGCTGCTGCCGATACAAATGCAAATAGACGTTCACATAAGGCTTTACCCTTGCTACACCACAAAGAAAATGACCCACGTTACTGCAACAGTCTCAAAAATGCGCTTTGTTGGCAGCAGTGCTTCTCTTCACACCGTATAAAACTCGATGGCAACAATATTTCTTTTCAGTTTTCACATTGTATGTTTCCTTTCACACCTTGGCTCATTGCTATCAGCAGTCGCTGCCTCGCTGCATTACCTGCCACAGATGCCTGCGTTCAACAGTCACATGCAGCAAAATGCCCACTGCCGTAACTTAAACGAACCTTTGTTGCCATGTTATTGTTACGCGATAAACGCGAATTTAAAAACTATCCTCCCCCAAGTTTCGTAACCTGCCTCTGCAGGCAATGTAGCGGATTTAGTGAACTGCAAGCTCATCAGTCATCACTGCATGATGCCCGAACAGTGAATCCGGCTCTTGTGCAATGTGAGTGACATACCTGAAAATGATACTGTCATTGCAAGAATTAAGTCAATTAAGCTGCTGACTTTAGGTGTTCTAGAAGTTTTTGGTTCTTAGATCCAATTTCCAGATGGTAGCAAATCCCCATTTCCCCTTTCCCATGAACACAAGGGGATGACAAATGCTGAAACAGCGCACCAGCTATAACTACTTTCACTCATTATCAAATTTCAGTACGGTAGTGGGAAGAAAATGAAGACATTTTAACAACAGGTTCTGAAGTAAATGGCTAAAAACGTCGGATGGAGATGCTCAGTGGCGCACAAAAGCATGCAAATTGTTCTGACCAAGGTATCAAATGCTTTTGCGAGATATTTTTAACTTGAGACGGACAACCGTTTGTTTTCAGTGAATTTAAATCATGATTTTGATGGTTGGCATTAATTATAAAATCAATCTAATTATGTATTACTGTTTGTCTTGCGCATATCCTCAACATGGAGGGGATGAAAGAGTAATCACAAGAAAATGCAACTAATACTGACTACTTTTTCAAGATAATAATGAAACTGTGCAACAGCGTTAAGTATACTAGTTATAAATGTGAAGTTTTAAATTACTGCTGCTTGTGTTTTGTATTTGAGTTGGCTTGTAAATTGAACATCTCCGTGGATGGACATAATTGTCGCAATTAATGTCACAAAATTGCTGACCAAGAACTTCTCATTGAGTGCCTATATGGCGGTAGATATATTCTAGGTCAATACATGTGGCCTTTTAAATTATATCAATTTTTTGATGAAATAAATCACTAAATTTGCAACAGCAAAGGCAAGAAAACCTTGTCTTTGAACCTGGATAATTACTAGTAAAGCATTACAAACTGACCTGTTTCAGCTAAATTGTTGTTAGTAGGGGTGATGAAGCAGCAAAAATTCTGTCAGCTTTCTGAACTTTGCAGCAGAACTTTGAATTTGCTGTTGTGCTTTCTCTTTACGTTTTTAAGTACCAGCATTCACATTTAATCCTACTTCGTATATTTATGTTGCACATATTTGTATTTCATTGTCAAAACTGCAATCTGTACTACATAATCAACATTACAAAGATCACTAAGTAAAGAAATGGGACACACACCAAAATTTTTGATTGATAACGTTAGTGTCAAATCGCCATATAGAGCATTTGCAATACTCAGAAAAAGTTGAGAAATGGTAGTGAATCCGAATGTGGATGGTTACCAGACGACTCCTGATAATGATTGCATACTGTTTTAATCTTTTAACGGCCGCGATTGGCCGGCCCTTTTTTGGCCATAAATCACCAGCCGCTAGAGCTAGAGAACTGTTCAAACCCTCTACGGATTCAGCAAGTCTTCTAGTTGACATCGAAATGAAACGTTTTTCGTTTTCGTTGGGGGTTTTCTGGAGGTGACGTCACAATGAGGGCATGTTTTGGAAATTTTGGTCACCTTTGGCCCCGCCCTGGGTTCCAACCCATGGACCCATTCTATTGGCTCAAAGTTTTGATGAAAACTAGGTCAAAATCCGCATCTATAGAGCCCTTGATTGACTTGCTAGCATACCTGTAGCCAAAATTCGGGTCAAAAACCCAGTTTTTGACCTAATTCAAAACTTTTCAGAAAAGGCATAATTTGCCCTTTCAGGGCAAACTTTGGCCAGCCATAACTCGGCAGCAGATTGAGCTAGAGAGCTATTCAAACCCTGTAATAACTAGTGGCGTCGTATAGTTTAGATTTAAAAAAAATTTTATTGCAAACTACATACCTTCACGAGTCTTTAGAGGGTTTAAACAGCTCTCTAGCTTAATCTGACGGCGAGTTATTGCCTGGGGAGAAATGCCCCTCAGAGTGGCATTTGAGGGAGCAAAAGTTTGGTCAATTTTTCGTTTATGAGCCATAATTTTCGCTCCCGATATGCTAGGAAGTCAATCAAGGGTTCTACAGACGCGGATTTTGACGTAGTTTTCAACTAAACTTTGAGTCCAAAAAATGGCCCATTGGGACAGCGCCCAGGGCCAGGCAAAGATGGCCAAAATAACGCAAAAACACCCCTATTTGTGACGTTCCCCCCAGAAAACGTCAAACCCAAAAGGAAAAAAATTTTTTTTCGATTTTGACTCCAAGACTTGCTGAATCCGTAGAGGGTTTGAACAGCTCTCTAGCTCTAGCGGCTGGCGATTTTTGGCCGAAAAAGGGGGCGCCAATATGTTGGCTAGCGCGGTCGTTAAAGGATTTTAATAGTGGTTCAGGGAATCATTTCCCAAATATTAATTTTTGATGGATTCTTTGAATATGTTGCATCTATGCATAATACTATAAGTTGTTTTCTTGAATAAAATGACATGAAATTGTTTTCCACCAGTTGACTGTGACATATTTATGAAACTACATTTTTATTATTTGTAGACATTGTTCTTAAGAAGTGGTTCTCCATTTCAGAAACAAACATCTACAGTTCATTTAGTACTTGTCCTAATAAGATGGTATTAAAAAATTCAAAAGGAAAACATCATTTCTTTTTTTAACATACTGTTGAGTTTACAATGTCAGTCTAGGTTGACATTTGGATGAAATGTGCAAGAAAAATCTCTTTAACAGCTTCTGTTAGAAGTAGATTTTTAAAAGTTGGTATATATTTTAATCTCAAATCAAAAATCGTCACTACTTTTGCTAGTAGCAAGCCTATTGTAATGATAACTTTCTTTGCCTGCATAAACAAAAAATTGCAGATGATTTACATGCTTGTCTCTACCACAAGCAGATAAATCATTGATAATTTGTATAGCTGCTTTTCTGGCCAAACAAACTCACCAAAATTGTACCATTTTAAAGCCTACACAGTTTCACCATTTGTGAGAGGCATAATTCAGTTTCTGTAGGACATTCTGGTGTTTTATTACACTTTCCTTATTTTTGTTGAATGGCCAGTTGGAAGAGATTGCTTCAACAGTTTGGTATACTGGTATACTGTCCAATGTTAATGATCTGCAGCATCGTGCTTTTTGGACACAGATTGTCACTGAAGATGAACAAAACACATTTTTAAATTGCAAATGCTTGCTTTGGTTAACTTACAAAAGGTTACAGACATTTCATTATGCCATTTTGTTTAGTTTGCTTCATAAATGTCATATGAAGGGAGTTATGACCCAAAGGTGGATCCATGAGAGCACCAACTGAAGGCTTTGAGATTGTATGTATTGTGTAAGTCACATACAAATACCTCTTTGAAATGTGTGAAGCACAGCAAGTTCCTTTAAAGATTGAATAACATAGTTCACCACATTTTAATGAACAATATTAAAAAATGAGTTGAGAAATTTCATTAGGTTGAGAGCTGTGTGGATTTTGAAATTCATTGAGTTTCATACAGTTACTTCAAGTAACTATAGCATTTGAAAAGTATGTGATTGTTTAGGAATATGGTTCTGAATTTCCTGAATAGCAACCTCATCACAGCCAGACTGAGTGTTTTTTTCATGAAGTCATTATGCATTTGTAAGTTGTGGTACAAAAAGAAGTGAGCATTTTCTAGCATATGTGTAAAAATATGCAATTAGTTGCCCTCTACAATTAAACAGTGGGATCAAATGTAGACCTGATGTTTCAATCACTGAAAGTTTTTAGTACTTTCTTGTTTTAAATTGGCATTCATACTAAAATTTCTCCTTGTGCCCACAGGAAGGTGAAACGTTTGTGCTGTTGAATTGAGATCAGTCTATAACATCATGCGTTATAAAAGGCTAAGGTCACTCAAAATCAATATGATTTATGCATGTTAATTGAAAAGAGATGGTTGTAATACAGAAAGAAAATCGTGTTTAAACATTTCAACAACATATAAGAACTGCTTTAAATGCATCAAGGTGTGTGCATTGGACATAAGGAAAGTCAGATTTTGCATATGTACATGTGCCTGCATGCTGGGTTGCATGCTAGATAGTGGTCATAATCAAACTGCAAACTTAAAAATTTCGGCTTTAAAAGCTGTACTGTTTCAAAAAATTGCATTGCAAACGAAAATCCCCAGTTAATTTCACCAAAATACTGTTGTGACATGTTCATACTACATTACTACATGGTGCAACAACCCAAAGAGTATTTTTTGCGCATCCACTTATCCACTTTGCAGTGGGTAGTCCGCAAGTCCTGGAATCAAAAAGCGCCTTGGAGAGTACAGCTTTTAGCCACAAGTGTTAGGCTCGCCGCAATTATCATGTGTTGGTATGTACAGGCAGCAAAACATAATTTTTGGTTTCGGGGAAAACCCCGCACTCAACTTTACGTTCGTGTAAACTGTAAACCATCATAAAATTCTGGGTTGCGCTTCGCTCCACTTTACGTTGCTGTAGTGTTGGCCGGCCTTTATGATCAATGCGTCCAGAACCGTCGCCAGAAAGTGTTCGCTAGGGGGATTTACATTTGTGAAGAGAGGTTTGATATTGAAAATTTGTTAAAATCTGCACTGATTTATGGGCACGTCAGCCTATAAGTACGACATTGAAAAATAAACAAAACGTATTACGACGAGTGACGACACAACCTTTCTTCAATAAACATTTTACTACACAACTGCTTTTTAAGATGGAACAAATTTATACATTGCTCTGTTCATTTACATTGTTTATTCTTGATTCATGGATGTTCAACGCAATCAATAGTTCTTCAATGAACAATTTTAAGAATATTCGAAAATTTTCAAGGACGCTGAAAAAAATTCAAGGACAATGAGATCTTTCTCAAGAATCAAGGACATAACGAGTTTTGATAGCAAATTCAAGGACAATCCTTGGCGCTCAAGGACGTCTGGCAACCTTAATATCAACCAATGTTCGTTGATTCCAATTAACATATGGGCAATGGCTGCCCTAACCCATGGGAGGTACCTGGGCAGAAAGGATGTGTTAACTCTTGGATTTATTGTGTTTTACGGTGATGTCTCTGCTGGAGATGTGAAACTGGGGAATGCCCCCAGCAACTTTGGCCAATTTTATGCTGTGTTATCAGAGGACTTTTTGTCCAGTGTTTGCACTTTCTTTTACTAGTTGCTACAATTCGAATGTATTACTGCAGTTTGGAACATAGGCGTAGTCAGGGAGGGACAAAGGGATCATGGCCCCCAAATGAAGCAAATATGACGTCAGTTTATGAATATTTCTTTAAATTCATGAGGAAAACGAGGACATGCTCGCGGACCTCCCTTGAACCCCCCTAGAATGGTCGTGCCTTCGGCACTTCACCTAAAGCTGATTTTTGACATCGAACGATTGTGCTGAAACATTGCCCCTTCCCTCGGAAATTTTCTGCGTACGCCACTGCTCAAAAAGTACTCATCTGATTGATATTAAATGTTTAAGTAAGATGCATTCCCACACGAACAAGATTCGTCTAAAATTTAGTCACAGAAAACCAAGCATGTTAAAAGTTATTGCACTCTACTCAATAGTAATACATTCGTTTTAATCTCTTTGTATTGCTAAAAATATTCTAACCACACCAAATTCCTTCACTTAAATTCGATCCACTCATCTATGCACATAGGCATGCGCTTTCACTTGTACATTTTCTTCACCATGTTCTGCGTTCATTCGTTTTCTGTTTTTGTCATGCTTATTTGATCTCCAATTGATGTTTCTCCACACTTGTCAAAAAGTGATAAACGGGTTGGTTGACCAGATGACCGCCACGGTCTTTCGCCAATCCTACATGACACAGCGCCCCTCTTTGTTTCACTGATCAGGTATTGTGCCATTGTGTTTTCAATTACTCTAATGTTCGCTAATGGTTGGTTTACTGCATGCGATGGCTTTTATTGGGCTTCTGCTTGTTGGCTGAGTCATCTGAAACAATAAACCATTACCATTACTGAATCCAAACTAGCGCGTTAACCCGGTTACGGCTTACGATCCGACTTACGGCCAACGGCAGTCTTCACACAGTCTCCGTTGGCCATATCCGGGTGAATTTTCTCTGTTTCGACAAGCTTCCGGCTTACTTAAAACTGTTTTAAGTATGCCGAATTGCAGTCGTTGTCGATGATGGTGTTCTTGGTGCATGTGGGAAGACTGACGTTGGCCACATGCTTGTTCGTACGCAGTAACCGGGTTCTGTGTGAAGCCGCCTTTTGAACAGAGTCCGGTTGCTCGATTAAAAAACGATTAACTCGCAAATTTCTTGATGCATTGAATTCAACTTTTCAGGCAAAATGCACAACAATCCGAATATATTTCTTGCAACTTTTGGTTGCAAAACTTTAGTTTTGAAAAATTTATGGTGCTTCACAGAACTACTGCTCAACCTTGCTGAATAGGATAAAGTTTTATAGCCTATGGGTCAGTGGTGTACGGATATTGAAATTTTGCAAACCTGATCCAATCCGAAACTTTTTCATCGACTCCACATCCAATCCATATCCGAAAATATAAAATGATGGACTCCTATATCCAATCCAAATCCGAAACCGCTCAGTCAATTGCACATTAGCCAGTATAATTGGTATTGTCTATTTTGGGTCACGAGGCAAAGACTGTGGCTGTTTTGCCTCTTGTCAGACAAAAGTCGTTGAAGTGGTCACATGACAAGTACAAATCTTTTTGCACAAATCTTTTTCTAAATTGTACTGGATGTTATAGTTGTGCGCAATTCTCATATGATCTAATCAAATGGATATCCATCAAACAAAAGCTTACTGCTAGAACTAGCCAAAATGTGTGTATCTGCTGGACTACATGCAATAACAACAGCTATTGTACTGCACGCTAATTCAACAATGACAAAGAGAGCACAAATATTTTATGCCCACAATGTTCATTATTTAACAATGCAATGAATCACTTATTCAATGTTAACCTAAATCTCTTTTTCTTTTCAACCTCTTTCAAAACTGACTTCCAATTTCATGAAGTCAATACATTTTCACCATGCTCATTACTTAATTTTTAGGTAAGGCAACTTTGAGTTAGACTACTCATAGTCAGCTATGCTCAATGCTGTTCAGACAGAAACTGGTACTTGGTTCAACTTCAGCGCTGAAAAAACGTTTCAGTAATGCCTTATACACCATTATTTTACTGTGATCTACCAGCAAATGCATTTCAAAGTCGAAACAAGATTCGTCTGAACAACGACGTGCTGCGTCATAACAAAACAAAAGAATGATTTTCATCTTCACACAGTTCCAAACTACAGTGCATGTTCCCAGGGACGGATTTAGGGATCGCGGGGCCCTAGGCCATCGTAGTTATTCGGGCCCCACGCTAGTGTGACCTATTAGGCCGTTTGTGTGAAAAGCGTGAAAGTATGCCCCTCTTGTATGTAGTGCCCCCTCAAAATCTATCTTTTGTAGTGCCGATTTTGGTTCGACAATTGCCTTAGATCTTCAACAGAAATTAAAGCCTTTCCTACATTTGTCTAAAGAACAAATGGCATTGGGATCTTTACTTGGAATTTATAGCTCTTTCGTGTATTTCAGAAGTTCTCTTCGTAAAATTTCCGCGATTTCTCGCGTTTTTAGTAGGTTTGTTTTTCGGTTATAAAGATTTTCATGCGGGACCGTGTTGTCTCCCACGAAAATATTGTCTAGCTGTCGATCTGATAACCTGTACGTAAACTTCCTTTTTTTTAGTAATAGTAACCCCTAATTTTTTAACCAAACAAGCACAATATATTCAGTGGACACAGGGCTTATTCATGCCGTTTCGAAATTGTCGTTTTTCAAGCATTACAAAATATAGTGTTTTCAACCTCTATAGTACAGTATAGAATCTATACCATAGGCCCAGTGCTGGATTAACAATAGTAACAAATGTAGCAAATGCTACGGGCCCCGCGCTTTTGGGGGCCCCGCGGTCTTCTATAATAAATCTTATTTATTACTTTATACATAAAAATTTGTTCAGTCTAAGAAGTCAGTATCTTGCTATATTTGCCATAAGTAGTGAGCGAAGGTTTTCAATTGAACGCTGTCTGTGTCCAGAAATTCTTGTTTTATTGTTTTTGTACAGTTACGTAACAAAAGGCATAAGATTGCGGTCAGCAGTGTTGCCATTTTAGCTGATTTGCTGCTAAACCTTACAGGATATTCCCATTGTTAGCTGTAAAATTTTCAATCTAGCAGTTAGCTAATTTTCTAGCAGAATTTTGCCAACCGTTTGGCAGGTTTAGCAGGTAACAAATTTCTGACCAAAAACCTATTCTAGGAGTTTTTCAAGATGAAAACTTTACACCTTCTTCATCAAAAAATATACTTACCTTCTTCATGACGTTTTCAATTGGGTAACACCAGTGGCGATTTCAGAATGAAAAAACTTGGGGGACTCTGCGGGGCCACGGAAGAAAGTGGGGGCCAACATAAATGTCCCTCCTGCATGGTGATTTTCCGTTGTAATGAAGATTGATTTGCTATGATTAACACTATCAAACCCAACATAGGCTTGTGATTATCGCCAGAACCGTCGCCAGAAAGTCTTCAAATCGTTTAAAATTGTGCTGGCTGAAAGTTATTTGCTGTATATGTCAATCAAACGAACTTGAACGTGAAATTCAGCACAAAACTGGGGGGCCAAGCAGGGGCCCAGCCAAAAATCTGGAGGGGGCATGGCCCACCCTGGCCCCCTTAGAACCCCCATTGGGAACACCAAGGCAAAGCACAACCAACTTCCTGCAATTATTTGGAATTTTTATTATGATGCAAAGAAATTGCTTTAAGCAGATGATTGTATCATGATCACAAGTAATTAATTAGATAGTTTGGTGAAGCCTAAATTATTTGCTTGTGTGGTTATTAAGCGCGTTAGGTTGAAAGGCAACATTGGTAGAATATGTTTTTATCCCACGGCACGATATTGCCAAGTGATTCAGTCACGCTAGTACGTAGTACTGTCTGGTAAAAAAACTTCCTGGTAAACCGAAGCTCCCAAAAGTTTCAACATATGTCGTTGCAAGCAGGGGCGGCTCGTCTAGACGGGCTGCCGGGTTGCAACCCTCCCTGAAAAATGTAAGGCAAAAGATTCCGCCAAACGGTCAAACTCGCCGTAAGTTTGGATTTAGTTACGAAAATTTCACAACACAATCATTTTCGGTACTTCCGACACCATTTTAGCTCAACGTTTCCTAGGAATCCAACAAAACCAATGTTTCGCTGCTTGCCAACGACACCACTTATGCGATGATGTTTTCAGCACACTTGCTGATGAATTTGGCGATTTCGGGGCTGTCATCCGCACAGTCCTAAAGGAAAGAAATCAAACAATTGGCTGCAAAAACATGGTGGTATATCCGCCTATCGCAAAGCGTTTTTGATATTTTGACGATGAATTTTTGAAAAAAAAACGGAGGAAATATGACCTTGATTGCTTTTTACTACCTGAAATTCTTGGTATTGAATTTCATAATTAAATTTAACAATGCTTTTACTAGTACTTTGGCGATATTGGCGGCATTGGATTCAAATCTGGTCGCCAATCTCGGGCTGCGAAAATACAGCCCTTCGTTTATCTGCACCAGTGCAGCTTGCA
>Ga0210059_1016888_pt1 | contig 10484 bp, 10 predicted proteins | sample Ectturendosymbi2_FD_188042 | JGI IMG/M metagenome (GOLD analysis project Ga0210059, IMG submission 188042) | Ecteinascidia turbinata endosymbiont from Florida, USA - Sample 2 (SPAdes) (version 2) | ecosystem: Host-associated > Tunicates > Ascidians > Unclassified | place: Key West, Florida... | reverse complement strand
GCACGTCTAGCGGTCGACACAACCTTCACCATGGAAACATCAATCTCACGTACTTAATGGGGCACCTGACTAGATAACCTCTGTGTTTTTTCGGTGCCCCGGCGTTTTTTCTGTTTTATCGAGTATATCTAGCGCAATTAATTCAGTACCGCCAAATAAATCTATCTATCTATCTATCTATCTATCTATCTATCTATCTATCTATCTATCTATCTATCTATCTATCTATCTATCTACAATATAGCAAAAGGCTTGACATTTAATGAAACCAACTACAAACAAGAGACGAAACGTATTCAAGAAACCCTCCAGAAAAATGCTTGTTCGCCCACAGCTTGTGATGGCTTGCTCACAAAGTTCGGCCACCACCAACAAAATCATAACAACTGCATTGAGTAACATCTTCACTCCCACACGCAAGAGGCTTGAATTTAAGCATGCATCGCAGTAACATGGAATACGCAAATACATGAAGGAAGACGAGGATACATACATGGCGGTAGTAGAGAGTATACGGTTGATGGAACAAATACATTTACTGTCATGAAACACAAGCTTTTGAGACACACGCATGAATGACGTCATCATGCTTATTATAATGTAGTACTGCGATGACTTCCAAGTATACATCGATTTTAAAAATGCATGAGGGAGTGGGAGGCTGCGAAGGACCAAGGGTCATCTAGGCTGCAGACCTCTCAAGGGCGAAACTGCTTTTTGTGAAGGGAACAGTGCATAATAGTTAGTAAAAGTATTTTGCTCTGGGCATAGGCGTAGCCAGGGGGGGGCCAAAGGGGCCATTCCCCCAAAAATTTTTGGAAAATATAGTTATTTTGTGCTTGGAGAGGCGTTTTTCCAAACAAAATAGTGTTATTCGCCAAAATCATACACTTTGGCCCCCCAAATTTTTTGGCGCACCCTAAATTTTTGGGCTGGCTACGCCACTGGCTCTGGTTATAAAATGTAATATAGATAATGCGGTTATATGGTAAATTGAAGTAAATGTATTGTATTGCAGGCATAATGCGGTTATATGGTAAATTGAAGTAAATGTATTGTATTGCAAATTGAAGTAAATGTATTGCAGTATTGCAGGCAAAATGCAATGTATTGCAGGCATAAACAGCCCATCTTCAGTGGTGCTATTATACTATCGTGACGTAGGCCTATAGGAAAAAATTCAGTGACGTTTCTAAGAACCACAACATGTTATCGTTTACTATCCATGTGAACAGTTGGTGAAAACCTAAGAAATGGATCCTGTCCATCCTTATGATCGTCAAGGCGTGTGTTGCAGGCAAATGCTGCTTCGCCTTGAGTCACCTACAGTGAGAGTCGAATCGGCGACCCCGGAATAACAGCTACAGAGTTTCCCTATTCAAGTAGTAACACTCTACTGTTGCTGCTACGAATTCAACGTTACATGTGGTGAATCACCACGCTACACGTGGGTATATTGCGTACCATGTGGGGTCTACAAATAAAGAACTTTGGCGAAACGAAAAGGACACGCAAAAAAGAACACATCAGCTATTTATTTATTTCATTCTGACAAAGTGCACTTGCTAAATATGCATTGGAGTTGGGACACCACACAATATGTGAGCAAACTCGTTGTTGCGTCCAGTAATGATCAAAAAAATGGTTTACCGAATTGTTTCACATCAATTCCACACCCAAGGTAATGTTACAGGCAAGTTTGCCTGTAACAACTCATCTTTATACAGAAAACAAACTTTGCTGAAACGACCTCAAATCTGAGGCAGTCAGAACAAAGACAAAAGGTTACAGCCAATCAAAACTGACTATTAGTAAGCTGACCTGACTGAAAACGACTATCCCAGGACAATAAACTCAAGTCACCCTAATAACAACGTCACCCAATGTCAGCGAAAGTCACGAGACATTAGCTCAAATGAGCTAAGACCAAGCACGACCATGGAACTGATTAATCGCATGAGAGGAGCACGAACTGGTGATGAAAAGGTAAAAACCCGAGCACCCACGAGTACCTGGCGTTGCCTGTGGTTGTGAAGTCAACCAATCACCTGAGGTTTTAACAAATAGCAACCGATTAGAACACCTGAAATAAAGAGGTGTTGACCAACTCTGGAACAACCGTCGAGTATAAACACAGCCACATTTGGACTAAAAGTCAGTCTTTTTCAAGACTAACTCCGCCTTTAGGTCTGGTGGGCCAAGGTTAAATAGTTGCAGGAGCCTAAGCGCCTGCAATGGTCAGGAGAAACTGGCTTTGTCCGGGTTAATCCCTGTCAGACTAGACTATAAAACTGTTTTTTTTCCAGGTTAATCCCTGTCAGTTTAAACTACAGAAAGTGGCTTGTCCGAATGAAGTTCTGTCAGACTATTTTATGAAATTCAGATCATGAGAATGAAGTTTTGCCAGTTTGCTTTGTGAGAACCAGATTGTGAAAGTGAAGTTCTACCAGTTTAAATTATAAATGCTGTACCAACTAAGCGTAGTTTTGTCAGGCAAGTTGTTGAGGATTAAAACGTGTTTATGACCAAAAACCTACCTCCGTTAATTTGCTGTGCCAGTCCAAGTCCAGTCTATTGGTTTACTCTCTTCAGCTGTTGAAGGTTTTACCTTCTTCCGCTTACCACCTCGGGAGGCCGTATAAAAGGTGAGCAATGCTCCCTCTTATGCCGCAGTGGTCGCACCACACTTGGGTGAGAGTCACATGAATTTTCTCAACACGCGTGTACTCCTTGATGTGTACCCGTTCCTGCTCGGCATGTCGATTGCATCCCTTTGCAATCCGCTTGGGTCGAACCCAGCTTGGCAGCGGTCATTAAAAACTACTTTGGTCCTTCTTCCGATCAGCCCTCTTGACTGAACTTACTTTCGACTGAATACAGCAACATTCGAAATTCTGATTAATGATAAACTTCTGCCTGAACTGTCACTCCTTGCCGTGTGGCGCACAAAGCAGCTCGCTAGGAGTGAAACGTGACCATGACGATATCGGATCAGTATCGGCAGATTAAACGTATATGCACGTACTGAGTACAGTTATGCTAATGCATTACCCCCCCCTTGAGTGAAATATTTTATAATGCGTATATTTAATACCATCGAGTAGTTTCTCTAAATTGAAGATTATCGAGACATAGAAAATTGAGTCTTATTTGTATAGCAAATTGCTTGAATAGGAGAACCGATCCGAATAGATTGTAGATCTCCTTATCACAAAACTTAAAGAACAGAATAAAGAAAGTATGTGAGCGTTGTGACATGTCGAGAAGTGCTTGAATATTATGAAACATCATACTTTGGTGAGTACCATGTTGTTTTATTCGAATATATGTCGTTATGAATAAAAGGCTATAAGATTGAGAATCACGTGTTTAATTGATGTGTGCATTTTCTAGTGTGAACCGTTAAGAAATGAGTAGTGAACGGACAATTAATAGGGTCTGCTAACCAGACTCAGCTTCTGCGAGAACGGTCCCAGATTCAGTAATGAGAACTCATGCATAAAAGATATCTACTGAATCTAAAGCACATTACGATGACACCCTATAGGGGTCGCATCTTGTGTAACATTTTGCCACCCAACGTGTTTTGTTTTCTAAACACTAGTAAACAACATATATATATATTTTTTGGTTTATACTTTGTTTTATATTTTTTATTTTCTTTAACACACCATTTTTATATTTTTGTCAAGAATATGTAACGTCTTGTCATTCATTCGTGTTTAATATTCCAACTGATTCCTTGCAAAACTTTTAAACACCCATGTCACTTTCAACATTTAACATGGATTAAAAAAAACATTTTTCCAGGCGAATTGATAACCGCCTGACGTTCTCTAACTATTTTCAATTCGCTCCAAGTGTAATTGTAACGCTTTGTGGTTACCAAGGTTTACGACACAAACTTTCTACATAAGTACATAGAATGTTCTGCAACTAAAAAAGCGGTTCACCAAATTTCTTATGCGTGCCCATGTTACATTTGGCATCCAGCGAATATTTAAATATTGATTATGCGTCTACATAACTGCTGACACTCATATGCAGTTTATTTTTGAGTGGCTTTAAAAATTTTTTTTAACAACAATTTGGAATCAAGGCATTTTAAGAGCTTGTGTTAAGCTCGGATACCTCTTGGTTATAACTTTCAGTACCCTAATGCTACTAAGCCTTCAGCACTTTCTTGTATTTACCACTTGCGTCTATTGCTGAAACATATAATCTCGTTCTAATTTCAATACTTTTGAACTAATTTCTAGTTACACAAAATAATAGCTGTGATAATTTTATTTACGACTATCATTTATTAAGCATTTGCTCATTTTTGTTTTTTACAGAAATCATCTTCTCGACATGGACAACAGGTCCAGACATTTACATACTAATTTTTAAAAAAAAGTCGTAATTGTTGCTACCCTCTTATTGTAGTTCTACATACAAATTCTTCTTACACTCCCTTAATATGACTCTAAATACTACAAGTATACCGAGACTATTTGAAATGTTTTCATTGATTATACGCTTTTCATCAGGAAACTTAGCATAAATATTTGTAGCCATACACGTTAGTGTTAGATTTCATTTTATACTGTCATAATGTTTGCCCTGCTTTTTACAGTTTTTGCCACATTACCTCCAAACACTGGATTTAATATGAGTTCTATCTTGTCTGATTTAAGAAAAACCACGGACTCTTTTGATCTCATCTCAGAAAATCTAGACTTATCAACAGATTCAATCCCGTCACTTCCCCCTTAGAGGAACGATCCTACACTCAATCCCCATTAGTTTTTTTACCGTATCCCGACCGCAGGTCTGACCAACAAAGATTGAGGCTTCTCTTGGATATGATAGTGCAATACAACACCAATAGTTTATTCGTCAATCATCACATGATTTGGGAATTGGCTGAAGACACATATTTAATTAATTTATCCGAACCCCACCTCTATTTGGTCAAGTGTAGAGCGAAACATGCGGTTGTGTTTACCCCGGCACAAATTTCACTCCTTAAGATTGCCACTACAGCACAATTTGATCAGAACAAAGTAGTTTTACGATTGGGATTACTCATTGCCCAAATACGATGACTTGTCCCCTTGCGTCTTCAAAATTGTGAGAGATGAAGTAAATGGAATCAACACCTTCGACTCACTATTCCAAATTCAATCCCTAACTTTAATATTTCTAATTGAACAATTCCCATTGCTGCCAAAGACGGTTCAAAAGCGACTGCAAGAGGACTATGATGCTCTGCAACGTCAGCATTGTCGAAGAGTAGATCCTCAACAGGGACTTAAGTTAAAAGGTATTATGTTTATTAAATTTTATTTGAACTTCAATGTTGGCTACAATCACATTCTCAGAGAAGTCGAAATTTCCCTAGTAGGTTAGGCAAAAAAAGGAATTTCAAAACAAGGGGTGTGGCGAATAAGCTTCCATTGCTGTACAGGGAAATAGAAAACAAACGCAGTTAGACACGTTTGCTGTCGACAGCACGCAGCAGGAAATTTAGCCATTGAAAACATGCTTCAATCTGCGTGCACACTTTTTCTCAATGCGCTCACATTGACTAGCAGTAAGACACTGCAGAAACGGTAATTGACTTTTACTTCTTGCAGAGCGACCTTAGCTAAAAACCTATGCTTCAAAGTATCTTAGTAATTATAACCTGTCACTGAACTACAAGGGTGTGAATGGAACAAATGCTGTCTAACATGGAAACTAATAATCTCGAGAATTCTCCTTCTGTGGAACCTCCACGCAAAATCAGAAGGATAGCTTATTCTGAATTCAGTAAAATGGCACAAGCCTTTACTACATTTAAGCCATCACAGGTGTCCATCATAGAGCGAATTCAGACTACCCTTGCTTTAGCAAATGAAAAAGCAAACACGCGGTACCATCCGCTCTATCAGGAGGTTGATAATAACCTCACGATTTTCAACCTTGATGGCTGTGAATTTCTTGCTGTAAATGCACCCTTAACCATGATATCAACATGGCAAAACCAGAAATTGCCTTACCAACACTTTTGGGTGAAAAATGTCAGCGAAAGGCGAAATGCTATCATGCGCACAGGAGTTATGCTAGCTGGATTATATGGGTTAGCCCCTTGTGCAGTTGGCATAACGGTAGATCCCATTGCCTGTTCAAGTACCGAGTCACATCATGATTCTCTTACTGAGTTACGTCGAAGCATTTGGCACTTTATTCTGTCAGAAGTGCAACCAATCTCTCCACACATCAAGTCATTTTTAGAAGCAGAATTGGATTCTGACGCAATTGATTTGAAAAAATTATCAGTAACAAACATCACCCATAAACAGGCGTTTAATCAACAAAGCCAGAATTCACAAAAACAGGTGATTTCAGTTTTCTTTTATAAATTTTTTTTTCAACATTGTGCCTTAAAATCGCATACCTTTATTTTACCTTCATTTAACATTGCTAAGCACAGCATTTTTACCTCAACAGGATCTTTATTAGTTTTGCAAAATGATGTCTATTCCTAGCGTATATATAAGAGGTGCGGCTAAATTTTCTGGAATACAGAAACCGAATAGACCAAAGTGTACACTGACATCAGTGTGCAATGCGCTAAAGGCGCTAAACCACAGTCGAATCCTATGGCATGAGCCGCCCTTACGACTTGTGCTAGACACGTTGCAAGCTGCTACAGATAATAAGGTCAAACCTTCCATTTTATTGTCACATAAACTCCTTTGGCAAAAAGTAAGCAACATTTACTATGTCACTTACAACCAAAATATAGACCGCTCATCGACTTACTGAAGCCAAAAATTATTCTATATCAATTATCGCTCTTTTGGATACATATTACGTATCTCCACACAACACCTGACGCATTGAAACTATTGTTAACACCTTCGGCTTATGACGCATGTTGCATTTGTAATTGCTTACATTTTCCGCTGGATTGCGCGACCATCCATGTGCAAGCAAAATGGAAGGCCATTTGTGCAGGTGATTACTTTACTTTTCAGAATCTACAGAATATGAAGAAAATTCATGTTTTACAATTACAACCTCTCAGACACAATCCGTGGCAACAACTTTGCGAATTTTCAAGTAAAAACGACATAGAGCTTGAATCGTCACTTAAAGATTCACATTTCTTTAAAGGGTTAACTATATTATTGTCTCCTTGAGAAGACACTCTGCCAAATCTTTCTACAGAATTTGGGATTGCTTGGATTTTACAAATATTGAGTGGCAACTGGATACATTTTTTACTTGTCATCAGCGTAAAGACGACCTTGAGCAAATAGTACAAGCCATTCATTCTGATAAAACACAAACTTGTGACGCCTGTCTACAATTTGGACACAGTATTAGACGATACCCTCAAACCAAACTTGCGCTTCAGAAACGCCGTTCAAGTCAGGTGTACAACCCTAGAAAGAAAAATCAGTTAGGCGTATACGCGAATTCAGAACCCTTTGACAAATTTACAGACATTATGATTCCACAGGAACTTTTTTGTAAGGGTATGCATATTTGGACGGTTCATACATTTCCAACATCTTAGTCACTGCCTCTTACTGACAACAAAAACGATTTTTTGTCCTAGATCACTCTAGATGCAAGAATAGCGCGTGGATGGATGACGCTGGAAAGCTTCCCATTAAAACTTAAACCGAGAGAAATGTATACACAGCACAAAACCTTGCATCAGTCACGATTTAGCAGCCACGCCTTATATCCGGTTGACAGCCAAATGGCGCGCTCGGAATTTTTAGCTTTCATTAACGCGCCACCACCGCACATCACGACAGAGTGGCGAACGCCCATAGTTATAGAAAAATCTAAACCATTTCGTTGTGTATGCGACCTATCCATGTATTTACTTTTTCAATATGACTTAATGTTTTATATAGATTAGCTCATATAAAACTTGTACAATGAATCTGATACGACGACTGCGTAATCGTGAAACTTTGAATAACAAGCAATCTTTTCTATACACTGCTGAGATGCTTCGAGCCCTGGCTAACCAACCCGATATAGTCATTCCCGTATGTTGCTTCCCAACACTCAACAAATATTTCATTTTTGCTACTGTTGAAGAATTCTTTCGCAAATATGATTTAGACAAACCGATGTCATTTTTTAAAATGACCGTCTTTCGAATTCATGGCAATGATGCTTTGTTTTATAAAACCTACTTGTTAGTCTATGGATATAAAGGCGACACAGATAAATTAAACTTCAACATATATCATAAAATTCAATTTACTTTTGATAAGATGTTACAAGCAGGAAGAGAATGCCGATAATGAAGAAAAGAAGCCACTAATTGGGCGTGCAAGACGGAGACTGGAGAAAGAATTCCCAATGGAGCCCATTGTGTGAACTTTTTTATCCCAAGCTTGTGAACACATACTCAAGCAACAATATTGATTCAATGACACTTGTCCTGTTGTGTGCATATATTTATACAAGTTTACGCACCATATTTTCTCTTTCGTTTCTATTTTTGTGTCATTCTCCGTTTTTTGTTTAAATTGGCTTGCCGATGTGTTTTTGATATCTTGATTGTATTGCTTCGCAATTGCTGTTACAAATCCCATGTTTTCGTGTGTGTCCACTTTGTATATTGTATTTGCTAGTTATGCTTCACGTCTGGTATGCCATTGCTTTTTGGTTCGCTTCTCACCTTGGCGACTTCCCTTTTGTTATTATTTTACTTTTTTCATAACTTTCCAAAGTACACTCTCTGGTGTTAGGTTTTTAGGGTTAGCGTTAGGTTAGGGCTACAGCTAGGGTGCCCTGTAAAAGGCGGAGCTCCGTAAATACTAGGAAACGTTGCTTGTTTCTGCTGCTTCACTGAAGCGTTTATGACATCGTAAGTTAAATTGGGTTGGCATATATTTTTATCACAGCCTCGCCCTAACCTTAAATATATGTGACAGGCACACCCATACCTCCGAGTAGCATTGGGCAGATCGCTCACGTGGAACAAACAGTTGCTTTCTAGATCAACCACTGCGCTGGAGGTACAACCCTGCGCTGGTGGTACCGACGCCACCGACCAGTCCTCCAAGACCACCATCGTCATTCTGGCAGAATTCGCAGCACAGCTAACCAGAGATTAGTGGACTGTGAAATTTTTCAGCCCGAGTCCAGTCCTGAGCCGATAAAATTGAATGCGATCCAGTCCTGATCAGCAAAATTTTTGAAAATCATCAGTCCGATCCAGTCCTGATCTGCCCATGCAAAATTATGTATTTTTATTTTGCCTCATGAAGCAAAAGCATGTATATTTTTATTTTGCCTTATTATTATTATTATTATTTATTATTATATTATTTTATGTATTTTTATTTTGCCTCATGAAGCAAAATCAACCAATCTTTTTGGCTAAAGGTAAAATAGTTCCTGTAGTGCTTTTGCCTTATGAGGCAAAACAGACACAACTTTTTGGCATTTCCGAAATCTAACAAGGCTCTGTCCATTTTGCCATCAGAGGCAAAAGCACTGCTGGTGTTAAATTGCCATTTGCAGAATCCGATTGGCTGTATTGGTCAAGTGACAAGGACGATACACTTTGATCAACGTAAGGTCCATCTAACATGACCTAAAACCCTAAACCTAAAACGAAACCCAAAACCTAAACCCAAAACTCAAACCAGAAATCTAAACCCAAACCTAAACCCAAAACTTAAACCTAAACACAAAACCTAAAATTTGAACCTGAAACCTAAACCCGAAACCTAATCCCTAATTCTAAACCCTGGTTTTCAACCTTTTTCAAGCAGCGACCCATTTTGCAATTCATTTAAAACCTATCGATCCCCTTCCAAAATTTTCCAGTCAGAAATATGACGTGCAGTTGTGTTTGCACAATAGAAAATCAAAATGACTAAAAAATAACTTACGATATCACTGTGCTTAACAAAAGCACATTTATTAAATTCATGCACATGGTAGCAACAGTGAGGGAGACCTGGTGCCGTGTACAAATAACTCTACAGCACGACTCATTGTAAACAAGAACAACTCCCAAGTTAGCTACTGCGATCAAATAGGCCAATCTAATTTACAAACACAGCACATTCTTACGTCACAAAGTTATTAGTGCTTTGCCGAACGCAACATTACTGTAATGGTCATAATCACATTTAAAACACTTCTGATTGAAAAAGTAGGCTATCATTTGCCAGGTAACAGTGGCGCAGCCAGAATGAGAACCGAAGAGGTCATGGCAAACTTGCTCAGATTTTTTCTAGTGCTTTCTATCAATTTTCAGCTGTTAAAAGAATAAACGGAAGTAATAGTAATCAGGGGCGGAGCCAGACATTTTCATTTGGGGGGGCCACTGGAGGGGCCAGTTTTGCAACAAGGGGAGCTGTGAATGGTCTGTGTAGGACTTTCAGAAAGAAACCTACAGAAAGAGACCTAATTTGGGCGGGCCACTGGGGGGGGCCAGGCAAAATTTTGGGGGGGCAGTGGCCCCCCTG
>Ga0210059_1016887_pt1 | contig 10484 bp, 5 predicted proteins | sample Ectturendosymbi2_FD_188042 | JGI IMG/M metagenome (GOLD analysis project Ga0210059, IMG submission 188042) | Ecteinascidia turbinata endosymbiont from Florida, USA - Sample 2 (SPAdes) (version 2) | ecosystem: Host-associated > Tunicates > Ascidians > Unclassified | place: Key West, Florida... | reverse complement strand
TATAGTGCCGTGGTTTTCTGAATAGTGCCGCGACAAGGCCATCTGGTCCTTGTCACTGTCAGTTTTACAATCTTGTTTGTTCCAATTACTGCGATGCGCTGACCATCTTTTGGAAAATTTGTTGCTTGTTGCGTGTTTTGTTGCTTTGTTGTTTGCTTGTTGTTGCTTGTTGCGTTTGCTTGTTGCGGAAAATTTGTTGCGTGGTATGTATTTTATCATATTATTCTGCCTATATTATGACTATGCCGTGAGTCTCACAACATCGTCTGTTCAACTGCACAAATAGGCTATGCAACAAACTGTATGGCAAAATGCGTTTATCCACACACTGTAGTTAAGATTGAAAACAATTAAAAGGTTTTCTCTACTTGTCTGGCATGGAATCTGCTAATATGAAAAACAGTAGGTGGTCTGCAGCATACTCGATTACCTCTGTGTACTAATTAACAAAACACATAAGTGAAATGATTTTTTTTGCCATAACTTTAACGTGAGTCAGTTACTCATCAACTCTCACAAACTAAAACACTAAGTTACTGGAAACTGTTGGTTGATTTTATATATATTTAATGTGTTTCTTATGACATAATAAACTTTTATTTGCACACTCAACAACAAAAAGCAAAATTTCAATATTATTGTTTAAAAAATGTAAAAACGTCAAAATTTTTTGCCCACATTTTTTGAGATTTTGCCAAATTTTTGGCAAATCAAACTTTTAGGGGTGCGCTTTCACCCCCAGCCCCTACACCACACGGGTGTCCGCAGAAATTTTTCCAGGGAGGACAACATCGACATTTTGCTTATCCTTTTCAAATTGCTGACGATGCAATGCAAATGGACGTTAACAAAACGTTGTACCATTTCTAACCCCCAAAGATAACGCCCCAGGTTAATGGGCGTTGGAAGAGGGCCTTGAAGGACCAAGGCCCCCCTGGATTTTAAAATTTGACATTTTCCCATAACATTTTTAGCGAAAGAGGTTGATTTTTTTAATTTTGAGTTGGTAAAATGAAATTTCACTACTTTTGGTCCTTCTGGAAAAATCTTTTTGGCTACCCCTTGAAAAAATCCTTCCGACGCTCATATTGCGGCAACAGGTACAATAACGCGCTTTCATGGGAGCAATATCCAGTTATATTACGATAATTTACACCAGGGGTGGACAAACATTTTCTACAGAGCGCCACATTGAAAAGTTAATTGCTACCTGGGGCCGCAAATATTGCATTTGTCTGCTTCAGCTGCTAATTTACGTTTCAAAATATGAATTAATGATATTACTATTCATCGGCTTGTGCAAAATTTTTTTTTTTCAGGGGGCAAAGCCGAAATTTTGCTTATGCTTTTCAGGGTGCTGACGATGCAATACAAATGGACGTGCACAAAACGCTTTACCCTTTCTACCCCATTAGTCTGTGCTATTTGAACCTCAGCTCTCAACCTTTTGTCTGAAATTTGTTCTACACTTCAGTCAGAAATGCTTTTTCTTTTCAAAAACTGCCCAGTATTCATTTTTTCGAGCACTTTCTACGAATAATTTAAGTTAATTGACGGCCAGAACAACACGAGAGATGAAAAAACAAGAAAGTTGGACACTCTCGCAAAACTGTTTCAAGCAATGAGAACAGGCGCGGACACAGATGGGGATGCAGGGGATACATCCCCCCACCAGATCTAAAGAGGTATTGACATGACACTTGATTTCATTGAAAATCATCGCCAAAAATATTTTTGTACTGCACATCACATCGCTAAATATGCTAAAAATTAACTTATGCTAAAACTGAAGTCGGCATCTTAACTCCGATTAATTGATTTGATTCTTGCAATGACAGTTTTTTTGACGGTATGAAACTCACACTGCACAAGAGTCAGGTTCACAGTTATAGGTTATGCAGTGCTATGAGCTTGCAATTCAATCATGCCCCCTCCTTTGCCTGCAGAGGAGGTTGCGAACGTCGCGAGCGGATTATTCTACTGTTGGTCTTTATTGCGTAACAATAACATGGCAACAAATCTGCAAAAGTTCACTTTATATTACTGTAGCAGGTGTTTTGTTGCATGAGACTGTGGAACGCACACGTCTTGGTAGGTAATGCAGCGAGACAGTGCCAAGCTGATAGCGGTAAGTCACGTACATTTATACTTCCTGAAGAGAAGCATGAGTAAGTTTATTGCAATGCTTCCACAAGTTTGAAACATCCATTGTTAGTGCAAGTGTGACCGATGTGCCTGAGTGTCAAACTATACTCTGCAGGCTTCTTTTGATGCATTATAAAATTACGCGGCTTGTTAGAATGCATCTATGCAGGCTTGTGGGAATATGTCTTTATCGTTAAGGTTTAATTCTGATATCTGAGTGAATACTGAATGCAAAGCTATATTTGCTGTGGCGACTTTTCATAATTCATCTGGTCAATTTAGCAAAACCTGCGTCATGTCTAATTTTAGTAAGTTTGTCCGTAGCCGTGTCAACATACAGATCTACTTAATTATCCGGTTTGTGTGTGATGAGCGTTCACTTTGAAAAAAATACCAAAGGCAAGCACGTTTTATTGATCGCTTTGGATGAGATCCCAGACGTTTGTAGCTCCTGTTTCTAAGTGGTTCTGACAAATCTTGTTAGCTGATCCCGCAATCAAGGGGAGAGCAACTGGGCAATTTCCTCCCAAAATTTTCAAAAACATGTTCAGTTGAATATATCAGCTGGCTGCGGCCCTGCTTACTAAGAAAAATAGTCATAATTTGTGATTTTGTTGAAAACCATGGCAATCCCATGTCTCTTTCTTTACAGATCATGGCAATGTTTACTTGAAAAAAAATGCCCTGCTTTGAATTTCTGCAGATAGCCTACTGTGTAAATTGTCGTATAGTGATACTGATATATCTGGCTATTGCTGCTAACGAAGTGTTTTTTTGTGATTGTTACCGTATCATGGGGCATTTTCTTTGTAGTGTAGAAAGGATTAAGCGTTTTGTGAACGTCCATTTGCGTTGCATCGTTACTCGTCAGCAATTTTCCCTCTAAGGGGCGCAAATGCTCAGGACCACCAGAACTATTGCGCAGTGAAATCTCATTCTCGCTCACTGGCAACATTTCAAAGCAATAGAAAAGCACGCAAACAAGAAGCTATTTTAATAAAATGTGTATTTTGTTCGTATTTTGAGAAGATTATATATTTATTATTTACTTCACAAAATTTGTAATTCATTGAAAACTCCACTTACTCAGCCCTAAAATAATCATGCTCGCTCACTAAAACAAATATTTGCTCAGTGTAAAATTATCTTAGAGGGAACACTGATAATCAGCAATTTAAAAATGATAAACAAAATGTCGACGTTGCCCTCCTGGAAAAATTTCTGCGGACGCCCGTGAATGATCGTGCTTTCTCGCTTTCGTTTTTTCGTTACTTTCGTGCTTTCACTTATTACAAATTGTTTGTTTCTGTCTGTTCTCTTAATTTCGGTTTCAAAATAAACAGAATCAACCCGCTTCTTGTTATTATTTCATCAAAATTACCTGCAATAACAAATGTTATACACAAATTACTATGGGTGTTGCAGACTATTCCAAACGACAATTAAAACTATAAGGTGCGCCATTTGAGCAGTGCTAATCTAAACCGCATCCAAGTGACTACGCTCACTTGCTGCAACATACAAGTCATACAGCGCTACTGCACTATGCTGGCTACTGCCACCAGTGATTGTGATGTAACAAACGTAACCTACAATGAGAATAAGTATTATGTCGTCACGTGAACTGTTTATCTCGAGTCCTCGATAAACCTGCGCCTACGCCAGTGGCTACGTCAGATCGTTGTTATGTGCCACATTGCTTGTTGGTTCCGTAGCGGTGCAGTGTTAAAGTTTGACCAGTTTTATCAATCAAGCTTCTCTAAACCAAGCTTAGACTTGTTTCCTCGGAAATGAGCGTATGCGAAGCTTTAATTTACTCAATATGGTCCTCATGAAGCATTGGCTTCATTACAAATCGATGTCGCATTCCCCCACCAAATTAGCCTGTGTCCGCTACTGATGAGAAGTAGAACTTTTTGTACATGTTGACATGACTATCCCACAATTTACTTACAGTAAGTTAGAAAGCCACGCAGGCTTAAGAAAACTGAGCAGATGAATTACGAAAAATCGCCACAGCAAATATAGCTTTGCATTTGGTGCTCACTAAGAAGTCAGAACTAAACCTTAGCGATAAAGACGTATTCCCAAAAGTCTGCTTAGACGTATTTTTATACTGTGTGAAAAGAAGCCTGCATAATAGTCGTTTGATTAGATCAGTGCTTTTCAACCTTTTGAAAGACCGTCCGCACTCTTTTGTTCAACAAGAATTTCATTCGCACAACCAACGCTGGCGTTGCTGAAGAATAGCCCTATAATCGGATTAGGCTCTTAAAAACGATGAGGACATTTTAAAATAATCAACATCACGAGTAACTACTGCAAAATAATAAGCACAAAAATGTCTAAAGAACATCGTCATTTTTTTATTCAAAGTATGTAATTATACTAATGGCTTGACTGTTGCTGAACATTTCTTGCAAGTTTAGATCAGTTTGATACAAACCTTGTCCCAACGTTCCTTGCTTTAGGTCATCTAGTGTTCCAGTAAGAAAACAATTCTTTCCTGTCTTGATATCAATCAATTACCAGAGCACTACACCCTTTTTCGGCCATGTAGGTGGTTGGATTTTGCACAAGAACTTCGAGTGATTGGATTTCGAGGTCTTTGCGAGAGCCATCGAGGGCTCGCAGGATTCAGCGTGTTTTCCACGGCTAATGAAAGCTTGCTGGCATCAGTCGTTTTTTAGATTTGTGCCCCAATGCCCGGTGAATGCTGTTCGCCGAAAAGACTCAAAATCCACAGCTTTGATTGTAATTCTGTAGCCTGTTGTTTGGGGAACTAAGCTTAAAAATTATCAAGCAGACTGTGTGTATGGGAGTTGGCTGTTTCGATTACACTCTGCTCCAGATTCTGTTTCTTCACACAGGCTACACGTGGACTTGATCGAACGTTTATAGGGTTTTCAAACTCATCGGGTTTTTGTTGTAGATTTCTTCTTCGAAATTTTGAATTACATGCTTTAACAATGTGATTTTGGCGGTCGTTTCGAATATGTCAATCCCACAACTTTAAAGAGTTTCTGGTGGTTAAATATGTCACCAGATAGGCAAGTACAGCAAGTCAAACAAATAGTGAAATACAAGAGCTTTGTGATCTTCTCGTCCATAAAACCACACAAGAAGTTCCTATCGCAAATTCCACACCCTCTGCACTAGCCCACTCTTTCACGAGAGAGCCACCACACTTCAGAATGATAAACAAAATGCCTCCCATTTCTACGACATCGCCTCCCGTTTCTGTGACAAATTCATCAAACTCACGACTTTTCTTAGGGCAGTATTGCATTCACAATTTTGATCGAAACCTGGAAATAACAATATCGATCGAAACCCGGAAATAACTCCAGCTAGTTGGTAACTTCATTGTCTAGCTTCTTGGCCACTAATGCTTCGCAGTGTATGACACAGCGGATACTCACAACCTCTGGTGCGACTTGCTTTATGAGCGCAACGTCATTTCGAATCCGACCATCGCCATTGCACCGTCCATGTGCACAGTTTTGTATTTCAACCACGCCACACCGTGTTCCGAAAAGTCATTTGCCAATTTTTCAAAGGTACTGGCTGCAGTGGTGGCTATGCCAGTAGGAATGTAAAGCAGATGATCGGCCTAAAGATCGACGATTTCCAAGCGTTCCTTGTCAGGAAAGCGAACATATACAATTAGCCAGGCGCGTAGCCGGAAATTTTGACAAGGGGGGGTAAATAACAACCAAGTCTCAACATTGAAATATATAGTGCCCCTTGAATTTATCCATAAAATGTGCCTTTTCTGGAACTTCTTTTTCTGAACAATTCTGTTCCGATTTAAGACGGCAAATCGAAAGCCTCTTTATGGGAAATTTCCAAGTTTCTGCTTTGAATGAAAGCCACTATTTGGTCTTAAAACTTTCTTGCGAAAGCGTTTTGTGAAAATCTTGATGCTTTCAGTGCAAGATCTGCAGTAGGCTTTTTCCAGCCACTGTGTCAGTTGAGCAAGGAGTCATCGTGGCCTTCATTGTGATTGCACGTTTCATATTTACAAGTTTCGAATGTACCCCACCACGCGTTCAATCGAAGCTAAGTAGCGACTTTGCTTTAAACTAACGACACCAACTCCCGACGTAGGTCCACAAAACTTGCGCGCATCTAGACTAAGACGTGGATCTTGTCCAATTCTTGAGCGACTGGTTGACGTATGCAACTGATAATGTAAACGCTAGAGTCCTTCAACGGGTGAAAAATGTTTGGATTTAATGTCATTAGAAGCTATGAAATGCGACTGCGGTAGCATTTTTGTACGCTACTTGCACTAAACCTGACCAATCTAGATTTTCAGAACTAACAATAAAATTCGCAAATATGATAAAGACAATTTTTTTAATTGGAGAAAGTTATACATGCCCCCTAAACAAAGCTGCGTATGTTTGACCAACTCATTCTACGCAAAGTATGAAAACGGTTGTGTATTTGCGAAAACGAAGCCACAATCGATAATTATTACCACGGCTCTCCAAAAAGTTAAAAAATAGGCATACTTGTCGCCGCAGCTTAACACAACGGTTGGTTAGTTGATCTAGCCCAGTGGTTCCCAAAGTATGGATCAAAACCCAAACAAGGGTGGAGAAGGGTCAAAAAATGGGTCGCGCAGAGGCGATCTAAACCGGAGTTGTAGATTTTCAACGTTGCCACTGCTTGTCTGCCTGTAGCGTAGATATTTGAGAAGAGCAGATTGCTGACATTAAACACGAATTAAGCAACTTGCTGGCAAAATCATCCGCACAATCAGTGTTTTTATCATACGTTTGTAACAAACAAGATGCGACCCCTAAGGGTGACATAACAATGTGCTTTTGATCCAGTAGGTATCATTGATGCATGGGTTCTCATTACTGAATCAAGGACAGTTCTCGCAGAAGCTATGTCTGATTAACAGCCCCCAATGATTGCCCGAATCTTAATTATTTCTCAACGGTTCACTCTATAAAATATACACACCAGTGAAGCATGTAATTTTTGGTTTTATAGTTTTTATTCATCACAATACATATGTTCAAATAACACAAACTGGAACTCACCAATATACGATGTATCATAATATTCAAGTACTACTCGACATGTCACAACGCTCATATAACTCTCATATTTTAATTCTGCATCTTAGTAATTTGCGATTAGGAGATTCACAATCTATTCAGATCGGTTCCCCTATTCAAACAATTTACTATATAAATAAGACTCACTATAACTGGCTGCTGCTGTAATTAGTCGAAAGTAAATTCAGTCAAAAGAACTGATCCGACAGCAACTCAGTAAATCAGAAATGGAATCCACTCACGAATACATTTTAAGCCTAAACAACTGGCATAACTGAGTTACACCGGTACAGTTTAAACTGGCAGAACTTCGTTCGGACAAGCCGCTTTTCTGTGGTTCAAACTGCCAGGGATTAACCCGGACAAGCCACTTTAAACTGGCAGGACCCCGTTCGGACAAGCCACTTTCTTTGAGTTTTTAAACTGGCATGGCTCCTGGTACAAGCCGCAGGTTGCCACTTTTTATTCCTGATCATTGTCCGAAGTGAGCGCAATGCCCAATGTCAACCAATGACTTAACCTCAATTTTGGTTTATTCCTATGTGAATAAAAACATCACGATACGATAAAAACAATTAAGCAATACACATCGTACTGAGCATCCCCAATCTTTGATGTGTTGTTCACGACAGCATGTTCGATATCACACGTAACAGGATTAACTATTTTTATAGTGAGGACAGTTTTCATGTTTGTGGTGTTCTTCGCAAACCATCCTCATTCTATGTTCTCCTGTGCCACCAATGGGCACTTTTTGAGTCTGGGGAAGTTATTGCAATTCTTATTGAGTTTCGCAAACGGTGTAAGGCACAACATTTATCTTGTTTCGTGCTATTAGAGGAAAAAGTCATTTTGCGATTTTCTCACTACAGTATGCAGAGCGGATGTTATGGTTGCTTTGCTTATTCTTAACAATTCGCTCCAGGAAATACGTGAGCATCGCTTCTCAAGTAGAGAGCGGGGGGCGGAAAAACTCGTTACTAAATGCATCGCCGACACGAAGTTTAGCACATGGACAGGGCTATTTCTCGATAAGAAATTGTTTGCAGTAGACTTAATGCAGGTAAGTACACTATTAACTCTAGGTCGCAGGGCGCGATCTCTCCACTAAATCACATTGTGGGCGAACCCTTAGCATCAACACGTGAGCAGCGTCATTTCACGATAAAGGATCGTTCACAGAATAGGAGCCAATACGAATAGGGACACAAAGTAACGGTGGGTCACATTATATCAACGCGAAAAGCATTAAACAAGCAACATAAATAGCAAGGGCGAAGGTGAGATATATAACTGCAGAGGCACATTTTTTCTTTGTGCGAGGAAGCACGCGAGCAAAGGCTGCTCCATGAGTGGGGGTCAATCACGCTAAAAGCATGCAGACACTTTGTCGATAGATCGCGTTACTCCAACGCAAGGGCAATAGTAAAAATGCGGAAGGCAGGTCACCAAGGCATAATTCAAATCGGCATTATGCTAGATTTATTTACACACGATTATTTACGCATGGTCAAAACATCGCCGTCAAACGTGTGGCGGAAATCTGCGATCTGAGCATGCATCGTGGTAAGCGGATTGTTGGTGGCTGGATCGTTCACAGAAACAAGAATCAATGCGAGTAACAGCACAAGGTAGCGATAGGTAGAATTTTATCAACGCGAAAGCAGCAAAATAGCAACATAAAACAGCAATGGCGGAGGCGAGATTCATACCTGCAGAGGCACATTTTTATTGGCGCTAACATAGGCGAGCTAAAGGCTGGCCTTCGAGAGGGACCGATCACGCTAATACCATGCAGAGGATTGTCAATAGATCGTGTTACTACTACGCATGGGCAACGATGCAATGCGAAGGGCAGATCACCAGGGTTCGACTTACATCGGCGAAATGCCAGGTTTATTTACGCAAGGTTATTTACGCATCAACGAAACATCGCCGTCAAACGTGTGGCGGGAATTTGCAGTGGCGTGAGGAAGACAGTCTTATACGATAATACGCGATCTCGAGGGTCTGTCAATCATAAGAATCAGTACAATCGCGCTAGTAAAAAACTCAGTAAGCGCTAGCTCTTGTTATTTGCTTTACTACGTTTGCTGCTAGCTTCTGAGAATCAAAGTGCAAGGGACTGGCAGACACTAGGAGGCGTGTTGTTTGCATTTGTTTGGTTGGGTTTTGGTGGGGGTAATTTTTATTGGCAGTAGTCGGAGTACGTTGCCATAGGTACCATTTTTAATACCAATTACATCGCCGACGAGCGTGTGGCGGAAAATTGGAGGTATGCTCGTTCTATGGAGAAAGTGGGGATTTCGCACGAGAGTACTGCACGGAGTTTCAGATTGAGTTGGACTTTCATATTTTTGCCGTAGTTTCTTTCATCAAAGCGCTGTACGTATTCGGCGCAAAATACTTTCGTATATTGGTTAGTTTTGCGGGTTTCACAAGAGTATCGGTACCTGAGTGTTTGTTTGATTCTTTGTATGATTTTGTCAGAATCATCGGTTTTATTTTCAAATCGAGCAGTGTTGCGAATTTTCCAAATGGTGTGTCTCGTTACTGCATAGAGAAGGATGAGTAGGTTTGTATACTGAGAGGCGTGATTGGGAAAGTTAAATTGGACGGAGAGTTCAAAGCACGGGTTTAATCTAAGTCCAGTTATTCGTTGGGTGAGGTGATATATATATTCTAATATTGGGTAAGTAGTAGGACATTCAAAGAAAAGGTGACTGAAGGTTTCCTGTCCAATGACTTAACCTCTGCCTATTGGCACAAGGCAGAAAGAGAGACTCTTTCTAAGACTGACTTTCAGTCCAAATGAGACGGTATTTATACCCATAAATCGTCATGTGACTTGGAAAGTCCCCTTTTCTTCAGGTGTTCCAATTGGTTATTGCTTATTGAGTCACCTGGTGATTGGCTGATTCAAATGCTTCCAGCACCTTCAGGTAATTGTCGGTGCTTGGGGTTTCCCATGATTGTGATCAGTAGGGCAAGTTTTTGGAACTTTTGCAACGTTTTTTTACAGCTTCCAACAGCTTCCTAAATACTCAAAATACATGCAGTTCAATGTTTTGAGCTGTTTCCAGGGTTGTTATATTGCAACTTTTTGCAACATTTTCGATTTTTGCGTGCAACTTTTTACTGCAATTTTTTTCAAGTGTTGCGCAAAATGTAAAAGTGTAATTAAAAAAAATACAAAACTATTTCAGTTTAGTTCTATTCTCTTTGATTGCATGAAAAAGGGCTATATGACGGATTAGCTGC
>Ga0210059_1016886_pt1 | contig 10485 bp, 7 predicted proteins | sample Ectturendosymbi2_FD_188042 | JGI IMG/M metagenome (GOLD analysis project Ga0210059, IMG submission 188042) | Ecteinascidia turbinata endosymbiont from Florida, USA - Sample 2 (SPAdes) (version 2) | ecosystem: Host-associated > Tunicates > Ascidians > Unclassified | place: Key West, Florida... | reverse complement strand
CGCGCAAACGAAAATAGGTTGTGTCAAGTCTTTCGCAGTCAAATTCTTTTGAGACAGCTTAGTTACATCAAACTCATTGATGAAATACAAAGAGCAGAGAGCCCAAAATATACCATTGCTCAAGCCTATGAAAGAGGCTACACATTTGAATTTGGCAGCGATCCAGCTGGAATAAATTTTTATTTACATCACCGATTTGAACTTAATAGTGACTTAAAAGCATTTGTGAAAATGATCCGGCCGAACATCAGTCCAGAACTGTATGCCAAATTGTTAAATTGCCAAGCAACTTCACACACTGTGGAGAACAGTTTTAACATGCTTGGCAATCTGTTGGCAAAAGATCGCCATTTCTTCGCAAAAAATGTTTGGAAATGTTTAGCATTGTATGTAAATAAACCGCTTGAGTAAATTACTGTTGTTTGCAATGTTTTTGCACAAAAGCAGCTTTCGTTGAAAATAAATGCAACTTTCTCACTTTTTTTACTGCGCATAAATGCAACTTTTGTAGAAAATAAATGCAACTTCTCACTTTTTACTGCAACAAAGACTTGCCCTGCTCATTATGAATCATGACTCCCGTGAGACCTTGTTAACAGACACCAGAAATCGGCTCAGCCATGACGCAAACCTCAGAAAAAGCACAAGATGAAGAAGAACTTAGTTGAACCAGTTAAACAGTGCTTGCTGTCAAAAGCAATGTTGTTTAGTTAGAAGAGTATAACTTGCTACAAACTAGGTTAAATGTTGGTGCCTGCCATTCACCAAGTGTTTTCAACTGTTCAAAACGGCGAAAACCGTGCAAAAAATTGAAGGTGTGTTGAAAAAGCTAACACAAAAGCGAGAATCTGTGTCCCACGGCCAATTATTTTGATTGCCCCGGCCGGGACCCTGGTCGTTCCCTAGTGTCCAGTGTATTAGATTTTCTAAACAGAGTCAACTCCCACACCGTTAAACACACAAGAAGGCCATCTTGAAGAAAAAGAAAATATCACTTTCACTGAAGTCACCCCAACTGCCAAGACTTTGCAAACCTGGACTGATGCAGCTTATAACGAAATCTGTCCTGAAATGCTTAAAGTAGAGAAGGAATTTTATTTTAGTCATGAATGTCGCAGAGACAAAAATCTCTGTGCGAAACAGAAGGCGAATTCTCTGGCTAATAAACGTTCATAAATTTAGACACGAGGGAATGCATCACGTAACGAGATATTTGCCTCCTTAGCCTTTCTGGAAAAACCTTTGTCATTCTCGTTTATAATCTACCACGAGAATCCTGATTCTAATCTGGAGTATATCCAGTACAGTCTTAGTTCTGGCCGTTGCTCCACACACGACATTTTTACTCTTCAACAATACAGGAGAGGGTGTGAGAGTACGCCACGGATGGCTACGTTCGCCTTGTCCACCTAGGAAAAGTAGATTGCATTAGTCGGGCTATGTTGCTTGGTAGATGTTATCATTCGAATTCGGGAACCCCACCTTGAACTTTCTTGTTCGTTAGTGACCCGAGAACATTCAAGCGAACTTTTACGAAACATTACATGTCTTACAGACAAAGAAACGAAACACCACTTACACTTCAGCTCTGATGTTGAAGCCGTTAGTGATTTATTCTCTGACAACTGTCCCTTCTGACGGCGATTCCCGATAGTATCGAAATGTTGTGTTTATCAAAACTGCAACGACCATGTATGTTGAGAATAGGGAGTGATTGTGACGATGGCGCTGACGGCCATCTCGTGATGGCTATGAAGTCACTGTATTTCCACCTAGTATTTTGTGTCCTTTTCAACAGTTTTACGAGAAAACCTTTCTCTGTAGGTATTCCGTAAAGGGTGAGTATATTCGCCACTCCTGTTCATAGCTTTATGAATCGGATCTGTCGTCACAGTTAAGTCAACGATTGTGTTACTGTTGAAAACAATGAGCAGTCTTCGCGCACGGTTACATGATTCTTTCATCCTATAACCAGGTCTTCCAACCTGCATCTCTTTGGCTCGTAACTGTGGGAGATCAAGCTGATATGAAAAACGACGCTACAGTACAACCACTGAAATATTTCTTACTCAAAAACCTCAGTCAAGAAACCTTGAAAATAAACGTCAATTCAAATATCTTGGGGTGGTAGATACGAGTACAGAAAGGGAGAATAAAACGCTTGGAATATGGAGAAATAAAGCAAACGCATTATTGCGTGCGTTTCATCGTCACATGATTACAAAAGCGACCTTTCAAGCACGACTGGGTATTCGTTGGTCAGAAGTAGGACTTGTGCAAGGAATTTACGGCATAATTCTTTATGACAAAGCGCAGCAGTGAAATTTAAACATTTCTGAGAATCTTGTTTTTGGAGAATCACGATTTTGATTTCTGAGATTCTTGATTTTTGATTTCTAGCAATCAAACCACTTTTTCGAACAAAGTGATCCTAGATGTGATGGTTTGGCCACATGCCAGAAATCCCGAAGATTGTTTGGTAAGGAGATTGTATGATAGCTGCAACCACGGGGAAAGGGTCAGCAGGCGGTCAACAACACGGAGGAGGGATGACGTCTGAGACTTGGCTTGATTGTTCCTTGGTTTGGAGCCAGCAGAATTAAGCTTGCGTGACTCGAGTTGATGACTCAACTCGAGTCAAATGTTTCAGTGACAGATTGTTTTTTGAAAAATTTTACACTTCTTACCAACTAGTTCACAAATTGATGAAAATAAGAAAAATATATTCTTGCGGACATTCAGAGAAGAAAGACGGGGGTTTCCAAAAGACATGAAATCAACAAAAGATATGAAAAAGTGTGAAATGGATTCACGGTATTTTGATGGCACGTCGATTGTAAAATGATTAAATACCAAAATCAGTGGTGATATCGTTGCGGTGGGAAAGCCCGAGCGGCAAGTGCGCAAAGCTTCACACTGTGGCAGCAAACAAAAACACAAAACACCCGACGAGATCACTCTATTATCGCTTGTTCGCACCACACATTTATGGGTGTTATTCTTCACGCACATACCGATCGTGGCGAATTGCACATTCAACGCAACGCCAAGCGAGAGGTTGCAACAATATCAACAATTGATCATAGACATCCTAAAGACAAAACACACAATGTCAAGAGACGCAAGAAAGGCCATGAAGGAAAGGTGAATGAAAAGATTCCTGCAATGATTCAAAGGTAGAACAAATACATCAACAAAGCTGATTTTTAAAATCAGAAGACAACGGTGTACTCTTTTGACAGGATGAGCCCTGGAAACATTATTCCAGTCCTTTTTGGAATTACATTGACATGGTTGGGACTGGCGAGCTCGTTCAGAGGTTTTTAAAAAAATCGCTTTGAAATTTCCTGGCGGTAGCAAATAACATATTGCAATTAATGCAAAGAAGAATTGCTGTTGAGCTGGTTGGTGACCTCTTCTCGACGAAAAAGACCTTTCAACACCAGACATCATCGCAGTATGTCAAAAAGCACGGAAGATGCAAAAGATGCTTTCAGGAATAGAAAAAAGACAAGAAAGGCTTCATAAAATGCAATGCCTGTGATGTTTATATATAGTATGCCAAAACAAATGCAATCAGCAGTTCCACCAGAACCAACTACTCAATTTTTATCTTTCTTGTTCGTGGAAGAAAAAAAATGTTTTCTTTGGCCCTTTTCATTTTTAAGAGATTTTAAAAGGATTCAATATGTCTTTATTGTACGGAATTTGCTTTCATGTTAACCCAAAATGCTTCAAAGAAAAAAACAAAAGTGCATAAGTGCAGTGGTTGAAAATATTCGTGTTTGCGGGTCGAGTGCAGCTGTTCCTTCCGCGTGCGGGTGGGGTTCCACCCAAAACTACTTTGCTACAAAATGCATACAATAAAAATTAAATAACACAAAAACAGCTTCTAGGCCACGTTTTGATATGTGAACTAGCACCCCAGTGCAAAAATTACTGAAATTTATAAAAAACAATGTTTCGGAAGGGAAGGTCTTAACCATTTTCTGATGAATCAACCATAAGTTAAAGTTACTGTTTGGGATACTGAAATGTTCAAACAGTAAACGTTGTGGTCGACTTATAAAATGAAATTCCACCTTCCAGTAAATATGTATAAGAAAGTCTACTGAAATATGTCCACCATAGCAGTTTCCTTCAAACCACCTCCATCAGTGATTAAGTTTGGCATCATGGGGTAATGTCTTACAATTATACATTTCTGCTGTTTTAGATCAAAAATTTGCAAACCTTTGACTTTATTGTCAGGTACTTAGTGCTAACGTAGGAGCTATTTTAGTGAGTCCCAGAAGTTGTAAAATTTTAAAAGGTTTGCATAAGAATTATCATATCTACTGTCTTGCGATGCAAAGCCTTCTATTTTTTGTGCCACTGCCTAGCCTGATAATATGCAAAATCTCTCTGCATTATTGATCGGTAGTCCCTCTCCTATAACGTATAGCTAAAAGTTTGCTACATCAAAAAGTTGGTAACTCTTGTACATTTTCTTTATTTAAGAGAGATTTTGCTTTTTTCCTAGAGAGTTAAGAAATCTGCAGCTGAGTTCACAAAAAAATAATTAAAAAATGAAAACTTTGTTGTATCATCACTTCAGGGCGACGTTTGAGAAATGTGTTTTATCAACAAACTTTGAACCTCATACACAGCACTTGTTTGTTAAAGTGGGTTTCAATGAGAAGAAAACTTTCCAACAAAACTACTGCAATGTATCAATTTTAAATAAATAGATTTACAGCAGTTTCAATCTCCCGGTGAGATTTCAACGCACAAAATAATCATGTATACCAGAAACAGCGAGTCAAAAAAATTAAGGGTTGACAATATCATACTTTATGTTGACTATATCATACTTTATGTTGACATTGAGCTACGACTTTGCAAATATTTACAAACAGTGGATTATAACAAGCAAGAACTAGTGCTACAGATTGCACAACACACTGTAAACCGTCTAAGCGTCTTCCTGTGAACAAAACGGATGTAGAAAATGAAACAAATGCTGTTTCATGAACATATAGCATAAAGGACGCTAAGTAGGAAATTAAAGATACTTATTCCAAAATCCATGAACAAAATTTTGACAATCGAATGCACAAGCGCATACCAAAAAAGCATCACAAATAAAGACCATGAAGCATGTCCAGGGGAGCACGCAGGAATTTTTTAGGGGGCTGAAATTTTCAGAAAAATATTTTGCTCTCACAAAAGTACAGGCTACCTTATTTACTATAACATTTATGTCGCATATGCCATTTCAATTTTAACACATCAACAATTTTCTTGACCAGTTCCAGCCGCGACGTCTGTTTTTCTTTGCCCGTTTCTCCCGTTACCGTGATTTTGTTAATCTGTTAAAGTACGATGCGATGTAGTGTGGCACTTCTCTGCAAAATTTTGACATTGTTTATGGAAGTTTGTAACATGCTCAGTATCCCGAGATATTGTTTTTGAAAGCACTCTTATGTTATATAGTAGCATTACTTCATGCTACTTGTAAATTCTGGTGCCTCAGTCGGCTATTATTTGTCACGAAATATTATCGACAGCACTTTTCTCAACATCGCAGAAAAGCAAAATGCACTGCAGCACCACTACAGATTGTAGAATTATCTCACAGCCACATCTAATATTATCTAACATATTCGAGGCAGTGGTAGCAAACAAAGCTTAGCCGGCATATAACTAAATTTACAGATAATAGCGCAAGGTACAGACATCTGCCGCCGTAGAAATTTTGAAATGAGAGAATGAACAGGGACAGATGTTCTTCAGGAGGCTCTTGGAGCAACCCATGCATGCTTCTTTGGCCAACTAAGCACGTGACATCTCTCTCTCTCTTATAAGCAAACCGTCACGGCAAACGGAATCGTAGCGATAGCACGAATACACCGGCGAACAGTTAATGTGTATAGTTTCTTAAGTGTTGGTCCTACCTATAGGGCCATGGGCAAAGTAGTTGCTTGTCGTACAATATTCATTTCAAACCTTTCGCTTTAATAAAATAATCCCTTTCACAAATTTTATACATGCTGAAGCTCGAAATCAGATCTGCTATTACTGCTGGCAACTAAGTCATTCATAATTTTTTCTCTGTCGATTTGGCGGTCTTTGTGTATGGAAAGCAGTGCAAGTCCTGTCATTCGTTCATTTCCAATCGACGATCTTAGATAGGTTTAAAAACGTCCCATGGTGCTGAAACTGCACTCACTTGTAGCTGTTGATACAGGAAGAGTGCCTAAAATGGTGAGCAATATGTAGACATTCGGATAAATGTCAGCATGGCAAGCACAGAGTGCCTCGATGGCACTCGAAGTAACAGTGCTAACGTCTTCCTTCTTCCACATATTGACCAAACGCTGCACTTCAGGAACAACCGCTGCTCTGGGACCAATATCTTCCTGATATATTTCCAGTAATCCTTCTAAATGTTGAGCAGTGTTTGGCGAAGCATCGCAATACTTAGGTATCAAGTCCCAAAGATTTCGGCACTTCTGCTTCTGATCAAATAATCTATCTTCCGTTTCCACTGTTACATGATCTAAATACGGCACAAACATGGCTTCCCGAAAAAAATGCTCAGGGTCATCAATTGTCTCTAAAATTTGACTTTTGCATCTTCTGGAAATGAATAGCAGAACTTCATATTTTTCACATTCATTCTTAGCTTGGTCAAATATTTTATGAAAAACGTTTTCACAATTGCTTCTCTTTTGTCGGAGAATATCCAGCACACTATCAATGAGCTCAATCACTGCAAATATATCCAATTATTTCTTTTGCAGCAGTTTTCAAACAGGCAGGGTTACACCAGAAGTGTGTTGCATCACTAAAGCCGCGATTAAAAACGTGAATTTCTGTACAGAATTAAGCAAAGTTGCTGCTTTGGTCACAACCTCCACTTGCTTGTTTTCCTGCTGCAATTCTTCAAGTGTAGAAACAACTGCTGGCAATAGTGTCACGACAATGATGATCAAGTCATGTCTTTCTACCCAGCGTGGGCGCAAATTGGTTCCAGCTTCTGTCGCGAAGAAGCCGAGCTTGAAACTTCTCTTTCAACATTGTCTTGAAATATCGGCCTACCCAGCGAAAGACAAAAGCTCGTTTACGCAAAAGTAGTTTTTGATTTGGTTGGAAGTTTCAGAATGATTGAGGTTGTTAACAACAGTTAAAATTGTAGAAGTTTTGGGGTTTGCCCAGCGTAAAGTGCTTCCGATGAAGGTCGTCGTTGCATGTAGAAATTCTGGTTTCCCAAAACACCACTACCACGAGGCATCCTAGTCGTTGTATGAGTACTGTTCTACAGTAATTCCCGACTAAACTGCCTGACATTTTAAGTTGCAAAGCCGAAGCAACGCGTTTGACTCTCACCCTTTTATGTTCGGTTTCACTGATTACCTGCGCACAAACCTTTATTTACAAAAGGCTTGTGATTAGCAGCAGCAGAAAATACTTCCACGATCGCGCCACTACAGAAGAGAAACGCGTGTGGGCTACCGCATGCGATGCACAACGAACAACTCTATCTCAAAAATGTGGTCGTCATTGACGCCGCAAGACGAAACTCTTAATGGTGAAACGAGGTCAGCTCGGCAGATCATCACTCGGCAAATCTCCCATGGCACAAATGACAAGTTGAGACAAACCAGACCTCACGTACAGAAAACAATCGCGAGTTTGGAAACGGCAATTCGTAATGAGAAAAGACACATTCATTATACAACCACTAGGTTTTCAGTAAGCTCACGAGGAATCAACTAAATAAGCTCTGCTTTCAACTTTTCCCGATGATTCAAATTTGCACAGATCTGTATCGATGTACCTAGCCTACTCTCCACAACTGGTGAAATCGGAGTAAGCAATCGACTGCCAAAAACTTTATAAGGAGATGTCAAACAAAATTACGTGATCTCTGTCCTAAAATTTACAAGGCATGTTAAATTTAAAATGATAAAAGGTTCACACAAGAACAAAGAAATTCAATACTGAAATGAATAGTTATTGTAATCAGAATACAAGTTCTGCTGGTAGACGTCAGTACTAAAAATGCAAAGTTTCACGTCAAATGGATTTCCAGCAAAAACATTTGCCGATAGATTTCTTGAAGATTTCCTGCTTACCCACTGTCAAGAGAACTTACTTGACTAACGTTGTGCAAAACTTTCTTCAATTTTCAAGAGAGTATTTCACTAAGCAGTCAAAATAAAAAATTGCTTCAAAAATACATTGAAATCATCTATTACAAAAAAGCTAAATATTCAAAAGAAACATGCAGTCTCACAGAAAACAAACGTTGGCATGCAATCAATTTTTGGGTGCGTGAATATTCAGAAAACAAAATGACAGAGCGCAAATCACACACAAAACAACTTACTTCAAAAAAAAAAGAAAAGCGATCTTCCCAAGCAACAACCAAAGCAGACGAAGTTTTGTTCAAAACAGCAATATTCGGAGGATAACCTAAAAAAAAAGAATCAACATTGCAACAATAACACTTGGCAATTACAAACACCACCTAATCGGACAAAAAAACAGAAAAAAAAGCAGAGCAAAAATTAACTACAGCAGGATACCAAATCTTCATAAGAGTTCCTAAAATACTCATAGAGAAACAACTCAACATACTGGAGATTCACAAAAATCAGAGAGGAAAATCAGAACAAAGAAAAAAAAGAAAGGAACACAAATCAAGCCCTAAAAGAAGAGAAAATATGAAAACGAAAAAAACTACAACGAAAACGAGGAAAACCAATTGCCATCGAAAAAACAAAATAAACATACCAAAACAAAATGATCCGTTTCCAGAAAATCCAGAAAAACAATCACAAGCAAAACCTCCAGAATAATTAGAGCAATTAGCATCAGGATGGCAACCATGCGAACCAATGAGGCACTCGTCAATATCCGTACAATTAGCTACATTGCCAATGTATCCATCACTGCATGCACATGTGTAACTTCCATTGGTGTTTGTGCAGTTGGCATTTGCATGGCAGGGACGTGGTGATGAATCACATTCGTTGATGTCAGTGCAATTTGTGCCATCACCACTGTATCCATTGATACATTCACAGGAGTAACTTCCATTGGTGTTTGTGCAGTTGGCATTTGCATCGCAGGGAGTTGGTGATGAATCACATTCGTTGATGTCAGTGCAATCTGTGCCATCACCACTGTATCCAGTGATACATTCACAGGAGTACCATCCATTGGTGTTTGTGCAGTTGGCATTTGCATGGCAAGGAGGTGGGGATGAATCACAATCGTTGATGTCAGTGCAATTTGTGCCATCACCACTGTAACCATCCTTGCATTCACATGTGTAACTTCCATTGCTGTTTGTGCAATTGGCATTAGCATGGCAGCGAGGTGGTGATGTATCACATTCGTTGATGTCAGTGCAATTTGTGCCATCACCACTGTATCCATCCTTGCATTCACATGTGTAACTTCCATTGGTGTTTGTGCAGTTGGCATTTGCATGGCAAGGATGTGGTGATGAATCACATTCGTTGATATCAGTGCAATTTGTGCCATCACCACTGTATCCATCCTTGCATTCACATGTGAAACTTCCAATGGTGTTTGTGCAGTTGGCATTTGCATGGCAGGGAGGTGGTGATGAGTCACATTCGTTGATTTCAGTCCAATTTTGGCCATCACCACTGCATCCATCCTTGCATTCACATGTGAAACTTCCATTGGTGTTTGTGCAGTTGGCATTTGCATGGCAGGGAGGTGGTGACGAATCACATTCGTTGATGTCAGTGCAATTTGTGCCATCACCACTGTATCCATCCTCGCATTCACATGTGAAACGTCCAATGATGTTTGTGCAGTTGGCATTTGCATGGCAGGGAGGTGGTGATGAATCACATTCGTTGATTTCAGTGCAGTTTTTGCCATCACCACTGTATCCATCCTTGCATTCACATGTGAAACTTCCATTGGTATTTGTGCAGTTGGCATTTGCATGGCAGGGAGGTGGTGACGAATCACATTCTTTGATGTCAGTGCAATTTGTGCCATCACCACTGTATCCATCCTTGCATTCACATGTGAAACTTCCATTGGTGTTTGTGCAGTTGGCATTTGCATGGCAAGGATGTGGTGATGAATCACATTCGTTAATATCAGTGCAATTTGTGCCATCACCACTGTATCCATCCTTGCATTCACATGTGAAACTTCCAATGGTGTTTGTGCAGTTGGCATTTGCATGGCAGGGAGGTGGTGATGAGTCACATTCGTTAATTTCAGTGCAATTTTTGCCATCACCACTGCATCCATCCTTGCATTCACATGTGAAACTTCCATTGGTGTTTGTGCAGTTGGCATTTGCATGGCAGGGAGGTGGTGACGAATCACATTCGTTGATGTCAGTGCAATTTGTGCCATCACCACTGTATCCATCCTTGCATTCACATGTGAAACTTCCATTGGTGTTTGTGCAGTTGGCATTTGCATGGCAGTGAGGTGGTGATG
>Ga0210059_1016885_pt1 | contig 10486 bp, 6 predicted proteins | sample Ectturendosymbi2_FD_188042 | JGI IMG/M metagenome (GOLD analysis project Ga0210059, IMG submission 188042) | Ecteinascidia turbinata endosymbiont from Florida, USA - Sample 2 (SPAdes) (version 2) | ecosystem: Host-associated > Tunicates > Ascidians > Unclassified | place: Key West, Florida... | reverse complement strand
TGTTTGAAAAAACAATCAAATTTCTTGCCAAGATTATGGTTGGGGGGTAATATCGGTTCATGGACCAGCAGATTACACATGACTGAACCAAATAAAATATCTAGGCTACAAGTGCTAGGAAGATGCCTGCTAGTGTTACGAGAAAGTTAGGGAGTGGTTTCTAGGCAGCGACTTCGTTTTTCAGCAGGATGGCCCCCCATGCCGTACTGGAAAATCTTAATGAAATGGTTGAGGGACAACAACATGAAGGTATTAAAATGGCCTGGAAACTCTCGAGGCATGAATCCCATAGAAAGTTTATGGGACATCCTCAAACATGAGATTCATTCAGAACCAACCAACAAGCCACTAATCACAAAAAATGAGCTGATAGAACTGCTGGTCAAGGTGTGGTTTTGCAGCGAAAAGATAAACTTGAGTTTGAAAAACCCTTATTGAAAGCATGCCTGACAGGATCTAAGCTCTGAAAGCCTCCAAGGGAAGACAAACTTAACACTTAACTACGTCAGCATGGGATGAAAACTTTTCTAAAGTTGCTTTGGTAGTGTCATAACATATTTCAAGTTGTTTTTTGACTTTTATTGACTTTGTGAATGAAAAACACGATTTTTTACGGAAAAATAAAAAATCCATCATAATTTTTCCAGTACAGTAGAAATAAATGAGTAAAGAAGTATTTTGCAGTCATTATGGATAATTTATATTCTATTTGCTGAAAAGTTTAAAGCAAAACTAAACACAAATATCTTCCGTTCAGAGGTTTATTTTCTTCATGGTTTACCTTTCAAACAAATTGTGCCTACAACTAATATTTAAATTATTAGAAAGGGCGCACAGTTAAACTTTGCCGTGGGAGTGACGGGGGTTCCAAAGCTGATTTCAGCTTTGCGTGTAGATTTTTCCAAAACCGTCGGAAAACTTCATACAATTGTGACGTCACGGTATCGACGTCAGGACCTTTCAATCTGGGAAATCATTGACTATCGTAAAGTTCAAAATATAATCCTTTTTTTTGGAGCTATCCTCACTTTAAAATTTCCGTCACGATTAATTGCGGCAATACAATCGAGTTGCACAACTAATGAAAGAAAATGCAAAAACTAATCAAAATATTCCCTGACCATCTGCAAAAATCTGCATGAGACTTCATGACAGAGCTTTATGGGCACAAAAATTATTTGCTAAGACAATATAAAACTGGCCAGAGTTGCAGCTTGTTTTCTAAAGCACGGGTTTGTCAGAGCCTTTTGAAGATCCCGGATGTAGCGTAACCGCTTTTCCCCTCTCTCGTCAGGTCTGGTCACAATCGCTAATGGTGCCATCTGTAGGGAGCTCTGGAGCATACACTGCCAGAGTTTTGTGTTTTAGAACGTCATAAGGGACTGGCTGAGGGAAGACTCACGAATACATATGAAATACGGACAGACAAAGGAAAGAATATGAAAAACTGAAGACTAATGATTTTCTACAAAGCTACGAGACACATATAAAATTGCAAAAATTCTGAAACGTTTCTTTGGTTATAAAACCCTGAAATGTTAACAGAAAAGAAAATAAACAATACTATATAAGGCTTTACTTGCAAATAAAATTATCCAACTTCACAGACAAAGTTTTCTTGTGTTTGCTGTTGTAAATTTATCGATTGTTTTGTCAAAAAAAACTGATGCAATAAAAATGTGTCACATGCATTAATTAATCTAAGAAATATCTAAGGCCAGTGACGCTCCATGAGAAATTGTAGACATGGACGTCCGTAGGGGGGATAAGCATTTGATCTCCCTGGCCATTGGGAACCTTTTGCAACCGCGATTTGCGGTAGTAATTTGTTCGCCCATAACTCGCCAACTGGCTGAGCTAGAGAGCTGTTCAAAGCCTCTAAACAGTTTCGATTTTAAAAAATTGGCAAGTTTTGGATTTGAGTTTTGTTGTGGGTGACCTCACAATACTGGTAGGTTTAGGCCAGTGGTTCTCAACCTTTTTGATCCCATGCACCTCTTTAACCGTTATTCACAGATCAAATACCCCCCTTAGGAATTTAGTTTGTAAAGAACACTTTTGCATCAGTACACTAAGAAGAGAAACTAAACTCTTCCCAATTGATAAGCTAAACTATATTACATTTTAAACAAAATCCTAAATACAAAATTCCCCGCTTGCAAATACAAAACTCCCCGTGGTGGGGGTGGGGAATTCCCACCCGGTTGAGAACCCCTGGTTTAGGTGTTTTTTGCTTACAATCAAATAAATACTGTAGTTGTTTATTGAAACTTTCGGTGCAAATCCATTATTTGTATGAAGTGCAGCTATTTTTTAAACTAAGTATACATGTTAACCTGGGGTTCTATTCCCGGTCGGATCATATCGAAGACTTGAAAAACGGTACTTGTGGCCTGTTCAGCCTTGTGCTCGGCGTTGATGGGTGGTTTGCAAGGAAACAGTTTACGGACGGTGACGCTACTGACTTGCCACCCGTGCAGCATTCACTGCGAAAACAGCCGCTTTTCCCAGGCGCAAGTGGAAATGGGAGCCGTAATAGACCAGCGCTTTTCAAACTTTTTTATGTTACGGCACTAAAATACATTCTGAATGTGGCTGCGGCACGCATACTTTATGAAATCGAAAACCTACTTTTCACAAACCTTGCAACAAGGGCTACTTATTAGGTTTTGTTGTTTCTGAAAAGTGCGTGAGCAACAATGAAACAGATAGCCTAAGTTAAGATTAAAAGTTAAAACCCAAAACAATGCAGCGCGGACCAAAAAGATTTGCAGCATAAGGTTTTGTCAAAATATAAAACTTTCGCGTCACACTTCAGCCTCTTCAGCGGCACACCAGTGTGCAGCGGCAAACTGTTTGGGAAACACTGCCTTAGACCACTCGTGACACTGCGAAAGGGATATACAGTAGAAACCAAGTATAAACGAAACTGAACTAAAGTTTACATCTTAAAAACGTCAATGATTTTTTTTATTTTGAGGAGATTTATGGGTTCGTGAAGTGCATAAAAGAGACGTTAATCCGAATTTATTCATGCAAGAGAGCTGCGTTTTTCTGATGACTCTCGCAAATGTTGGGGGCAGTGACGTAAATGACAGCTACGGCCGTCGCTTCCTGTCCCTGTATTCCTGATGAAGTATTCTGTGCTTGGTCGGGATGCATAAATAAACTGAACTGAACTGTTCCCATGCGTTCGTATGAGCATGGAAACATTGTTGTCTCTGTTAAATGCAGTAGAACCTAAAATAAGGAAAACGATACTGGCTAGGTAAAATATGTATCCCCAAAACGTCATTTGATATCAACAATACGGTATGATGTTGCATGTGTTTGTGAACAGCAATGGCTTATCAGCACTTCCTTTATAAGCAAAAACTCTGCAGTTATTTTCTTTTTGTAGTAACAGTGAAATTTCATTCATCAAGATATTTCAAAGTCTTTGTGAATTTTAAACTTCACATGTGGTTGCTAATTTATTAGGTCAATCAAAATGCAAATTTTGAAATTTATCAATTACATTTTGTATGGTACAGTAACACATTTTTGTGACTCCAATAACGATATCACGCAAATGCAACAGGAAGAATAAAGAGTATGACTTAGTTGCATACTGATGAAAATACAAAAACATCAAATGCTACGGGTTTAGCAAATTGATGTGAAATAACACATTTGAATCACAAAATGTTGGCGAAAGACGTTGTGGGTCAACTTCTCAGCTGGCTGTTGTCAGCACAAACAAATTTCAACAGGAGGCGTTTCACATGTAATAAAAGAAAAAGTTACAAAATGCATCGAATAAGCAAACAAAATAACAATAACGAAAATAGAAGGGGAAAGCATGCCTATGTAGATGAGGTAACGTGGCAACGGGAGAGGCAGAAAGATGTAAGGCAAGAGAGGGGCATTGAAACAAGATTGCAACCACGGCAATTAAACAATGAAAACTGTGTACATAATCATATCTGGACTGAAGTATTCCACGTTTAAACACATCCTGATAAATTGAGAGAAGTAAGATTTTGTGGTTACAGTAAGGAGAAAAGGTTTTCATTTTTAGCGATTTGTTAACATTTACGGTTGGGCTCAGTGGTGCTTGCCATGTACAAGCGTGTTGACGCCTGGGTTACAATGCACGCTACTGACGTTTTTCACTTTCATGCTTTGTCAATATTTATCAGCTTCATTCTCTGCAGAAATAATGCAATGCATATTGCTTTATTTGCGTGCATACTTTGTCAGTAGCACTACAAATTAAGTAGTTGCTATCTTGAGAGTGGACTTTCACAAATATTGTTGTAAGCAGAGCAGCAGGAATTAGAAAATGACACAATTTTACCATGATTTGTGATTTTTAAGCAGATCAGCACAGGATCACACGGAGCAAACCTCAAACAATTCGCTTGTTTTTTTTCTAATAAAACAATGTTGGATGAGCGTTGCTAATTCCTGCACGCTTGACGAAATTTATCCCATTAAATTTTCTGTATCTTGAGAAATCATACTTCAAAAAAACATGCATTGCCTTCACAAGATATTTATTAAAAAAAACTTTTTTTGACTAAGTTTTATTCATTAAACCTTACAATAGAAAGATTCCCACAAATCTGTGCCAATTGTTCAAGTGCCACTTTTTAGAAACCCAATCACTAATTTTTGCTCGTGAGACAGTCACCTATGTCAAGTAAAAGTACATAAAGACAATTGCCAACTCAGACAGCTCCCAACCCGAAAAGAGTCTTCTGCGAATCGTGGTTGTAATTGCTTTCTCTTCTCTAGAGGTACTCAGTTTTAAAGGTCAGGCGGGCGACATTATACCTTTAGTGGCGTGCCTAGGGAGGTAATGGGAGACATCTGCCCCTGAGCTCAGCGTTTTGGGGGCGCCAAGATGAGGTCGGAGTGTTGTGTAGAAATTACGAAATATACGGTGTGCCTCCCTTCAGTGACGCATATTCATTGTCAGCTGCAAGTCAAGCCGAAAAAATGGAGAAGCGCCGAGCTCATCGTCGTCAACGATAGAAAGGGTTGCGAAGTTTCCGACTTCGCCATCATATTATACAGTAATTGCGTCACAATGGGAATCCAGCGTTCACAGTGCATGCAGTATGCTAATGCGCATGCAATTAGAGCAGCGATGAAACTTAATGTAGTTCTGAGGTAGTTATGATGATTTTTATTTGCGGTATATTTTAAATACATTCTGACTAGTTTCACAAGATTCTAATTGCAACTGTGCAACAGTGTTGGGTATATTGGTTACAACTTTGAACTTTTTCAGTTACTGCTACATGTGTTTACATTAATTCGACCTACAAACTTAGCATTGTCATGGTCGTGATTGTCGAAATTCAGGTCACACAATTGCTAGTCCACAACTTCTCACGGAGCGTCACTTGCCTTCGATATTACCTAGGTTAATGCATATGACGTATTTCAGTTATATACGTTTTTTTGACGAAATAATCGATAAATTTGCAGCAGTAAAGGCAAGAAAACAAAATAATAGTAAGTGAAACATTACATCACAGTATTTCTTTTTTTCTGCTAACTTTTCAGGATGATATATCCAATAAAATGTTTTTCTTATGCATTCTTCAGTCTGTCCTTCTCTTTTATGATTTCGTGAGTCTGCCCTCAGTCAGTTCTTTAGACGTTCTGAAACTCAAAACTCTGGAATTTCACGCTCCAGCACCCCTCACAGTACAGCTCGCACCAGCGGTGATTCTGATGAGACCTGACGAGAGAGGGGAACAAGAGGGTACGCTGCATTCGGGATCTTCAAATGGCTCTGACAAACCCGTGCTTTAGAAAATAAGTTGCAACTTCGACCAGTTTTATCCTGTGTTAACACTATCAGAACATCTTAGTGTCTATAAAAGTCTGTTATTAAAATTCATGCATATTTTTGCAGATGGTCAGGGAACTTTTTGCTTAGTTTTCGTATTTTCTTTCACTATAATTGCTACAATTCGAACGTCTGGCCACAATTTGAAATGTCGCAATACAACAATTTAAAATTAAACTGAAATATTAAATTGGTAATAGCTTCACGCGAAACGATTAGATTCTTAACCCTATGATAGTTAATGATTGTCACGATTCTAAGGTCCTGACGTCCATACCGTGACGTCACAATAATATGAAGTATTCAGACAGGTCTAGAAACAACCATACGTGGGGCTCGGGTCAACCTTCGACGCCCGTTTACACCCAAATCACTCATCGCATCTATGCTGCCACAAACGGTCTGGGTGGGAGCGCCAAAACTCCCTTTGTCCCAGGCCACGGGAAATCCTAGCTACGCCACTGTAAAACTCCGACTAGTGCCGCGGGCCGCCTACTATCAATTCTCTCACCATATGTCAAAAAAGTGTAATAATCTATATAAAATATTTCAAATATTTAACTTCCAGTCTTGCTGTTGGCCAATTTAAGAATTTTGCTGCTATTTACTGTAATATACGCAGTTATGATATCTTATTTTCTTCAGCAATCGAGAGGAAAGAGTCAAGTTGTTTATTAAAGAAACAAAAATCAATTAAACATACGTGTTTTCAAAATGTCACATTTTTTCATGTCTTCCAAATGTATTAACAACATGCGTAATTATCAACCATGTTGTTTGAATCTAACTTCGTTTATGAATGATGGTGTTATAGCCTACTAGATATATTTCTGCAGTTACTGCATATCAGTCCTATTATTGATCTTTTTTGCTTACAAGGCAGTGCTAATGCTCACCTCACGCAGAACCTAAAATGCTTCAAGATATAAACTAATGTGGCAAAAACATTCAGGCATATTTATTATTTAGTTTAAATTGAATATTTAGTTTAAGCTTCTTTTATTCCAATAGTTGGTTTAGAAAGCCGGGGAAAAATTCTCAATACCAGTAAGTTGAACATTTTGCGCCCGAACCATTTATCATGCAGACAGTTGAAAACAACTTGATTAAAATAACCTGTCATCACCAAAGTGATATGTCATTGTGTGCCTGCGGTTTTTACGGCTTACATGATCTTTACACAATTAAGATGGGCGCCGTAATTTCTTGAAAGCAGTATACACAGCAGTCGAAAAATTCCGCTAAGCGCTTTGTTGCCTGACTTTGGAGCAAGTTTATGTGGGAAAATCTTCTGACCATCGGTGAGTATACTCCAAGGTAATCGTTTTGCTCTGATCACTTCCAGATTGCTGGAAAAGTAATCGTAGAAAAGCCTATGCTTTTTTAAAAATGAAATGTTATTTTGCCGGAATAGACATGTGCTGCCGAATCGTTATGTTGCTGGTATAGTACGAATGAATTGATGTGTGAAAAATATGCTTTTGTTTTCACAGCAATCTTATGTCATGTACAGTTTTATAGTTGCTAGAATGTAATGTTTGTTTCTGCGTTGTCAAGTCGCGAGAATATTACTTTGAAGAGCGTCGTGTAGGAACATTTACTGCCCGGAAATTTTATCGACGCAACAAGTTCGTTATTTCTATGGCCCGTTGCTTCACCAGCAAAGAGGTTCAAAAGTTCTGAGCGTTTCCACTTTTGAAAACTTTGCTGAAAGGACATGAATAACATTTTCTCCACAAGAACGTAAACGTTGCTTTGTAACGAGGAAGTTACGGTGATCAACAAAACATTTCTCTGCGTTACTTTCCGTGTTTGTCATAAAACGTAAAGCTCTTTTCATTAGAAATTCGTAAGTTTTCATTCGAACTTTTTTCAACTTTTTGGGAGAAAAGCAATCACGTCTTTGGTAAAGTTGCATCAAGTTTGAAGCTGTCGACCGGTGGCTTTTGTGAGAAAATCAACTTAAACAGCATTTGTCAAAAAATAGGACATTGGAAATCAAATGTGTTGGAGATCATGTTATTGGTAAAAGGAAAAAGCGAAATTCGGAACTTGTTGACTTTGCGGCTGCAGTATGTATCAAGCTTGCCATAATACTAACGTTTCTACGTGATCAGAGATTTCTCAATATCCCTTGAGTAATGCAATTACAATATGTTGGTTCTTTCGTTATCAACAACAGCAAGTCAGCTATCACAAAAATCACTTGCATCCTGACCTGGTAGTAAACGTTTGCAGCATTGGTCAGATTGAAATTGCTGATTCAGCTGCTCAACACTCACCACTGCGAAGCTAATGAAGCTGGCGTGACCTGATTGATTTGATCTATGCATTTACATGTAATTTAATCAAAAAAGTGTTTTTTTTGTCTGCTTGGATGAAAAAGGGTTATGCAAACCTGGGCAGAGTTTCATTTTAGCTGGGTTTAAACATTCTCTGTCAAGCTCAGCTCCTTGCGGCACTGGCCAAACCACGATAGATAGCGGTGGCGACCCAGCACTCCTGCGCAACTGTGTTGATCATCCAGCAATCCCTTTCAAAAAATGTGCCCGACGAGGCAACCTGTTTAACAGTTTTTTTCGGTGTTCCAGCGCTAACTGTGATGTGCATGAAATTCTTTGATTTTGTGGATTAATTTAAAGCCTAATCTCTTGCTCAGCGGCTCCTTTCAATACCTTCAAAAATTTGAAAAAATTTGAATTAGCAAAAGGGATTTGGTTAATTGTTTTGTACAGTTTTGTTAAAATAAACTGAAAATTTTTTAGTATGTCGCACAAGGCATATCTCTTGTAGTGACTTATAAGTGGGTATTTTCTGGGTCGTTAAGCAACTTACTGCGTGAAGAATATAACATAAACTTTGGCTGAAATAGCTTCAGTGATACAATACATTTTGAAATATAATCGTAGGAAAAAGAAAGACATTAACCAAGCTCACAGTTTTTCCAAACAAAACAAGTTTTCTCACACTTATAGTGTCAAATTCATACTAAAGACGTTGATTAATGAGTGTTGGTGAAGTAGCAGGAATGCAATAAATCTCCGAAGATTGCGGCCAAGCAAAGACGTTGAAAGACCACATCAGAAAATTTTCACTTACGATAGCACCTTTTAGTAATCGAGTTTTTGGTGTGCTTTTTATTGGGATGTTGTCAAGTTGGCATGCTTTTAAGAGCTCCAGTAGACAGCGGAAGGCCTGTGGTTTGGTAGCCAGCTGTAGATCTGTGGTTACGATGCTGTAGATTGCAGTAAGACTGCAATGTCAAACGCGGGATATGGCCTGTAGCCATGGGCGTGGGAAGGAATTTTTACAAAGGGGGAGAGGGCGTTAGCGAATTTTTCCACAGGCAATCATAAAGATATTTCCAGGGTAGGGCCAAAAGTGATGCAAAACGACCTTTGTTTGCTAAAAATATAATAGAAAAATGTCAAATACCAAAATCCTGCCCCTCGTAGCTTTTCAGATAGATCCGTGTAGCACTATACTGTACTGGTGATGTTTTTTATCTTGAACTTTCGATAAAGAGTTTTTGTACTCATCTTTTATCACATTGTAGTGAAGGGTAAGAATATCAACCAGTGGAATGGCAAAAATTATAATTCAAAATTACATCATACTAGGTCAATGTTTTAGAAGAGCATTTTGACTACATGCAGCACAGACCCGTAGCCAGGTTTTGAAGTTTGGGGAGAAAATACATTTATAGGAGGCAATAATTTTGTTTTTATTATTTGTTTGAAACAAATTTTTCTAGACACAACAAAATTGGGGTTACAAAAAATTTGAGGGGGAAAAAATTGGGGGCACTGCCCCCGAACTCCCTCCCGTAACCACGGGCCTGATGCAGCAAGTGGATCTATTTAAGTGAACTTGAACTTACGAGATAAGCTTTTCGAAGAGAAAGCCAAGTTATACTGAAAGAGAATGTGGTTTAAAACCCTCTAACGCCCGTGCCGGCCACGAAAGTGGCCGGTAAACCTTTGATCAGCCATAAACCCTGAACGAATCGGGCTAGAAAGCCTGTGAAAACATCCCTGGATCTACGAGACAGCAAGGAATCGAATGAGAATGACAGAAACATACCTTTGCCTTTGAAATTTTTGAGAAAATCCATATTTGTGCATTTACCATACTGAAGTTTTAGCAAAATCCGGAGTAATGCGAAAAAACGTACCTCGCATCCCGTCTAGCGTATCCGATTCGGCATTTTGCGCTTCGTCGACCGCCGGAATACTCGAAAACAGGATCCTTTCGAAAAAATTCGATTTGGGCCGTTTTGGGGGAAGGAAATTTGGTGGTCCAAAAGCGTAAGTTGGAAAAATTGACTTCTAGATCACAGTTTGGGGTCCAGAGAACCCCACAGTGGCGTTAGTGAGGTGCTGAGTGGCTCGAAATGTCCAGGGAGCTATTCTGAAGGTTTAGAGACCTTGGGAAGGCTGCTATAGCCTAAGGGGTTGGGAAGTTATGGCCAAAAAAAGAACCTGAAAACTGCTCGGCCACCTAGTGGATATTTTGAAAACAACTACCGTATTTATTCGATTGTAAAGCGCGGCTTGCGGTTTACAATCAAGGGAAGCTTTCATATGTTGTCGAAGTTTTATCTGACGTTCTGTGCTTACTACGAATAAATACGGCATGCAT
>Ga0210059_1016884_pt1 | contig 10487 bp, 5 predicted proteins | sample Ectturendosymbi2_FD_188042 | JGI IMG/M metagenome (GOLD analysis project Ga0210059, IMG submission 188042) | Ecteinascidia turbinata endosymbiont from Florida, USA - Sample 2 (SPAdes) (version 2) | ecosystem: Host-associated > Tunicates > Ascidians > Unclassified | place: Key West, Florida... | reverse complement strand
TGGAAACTGAAATCGCCCCCCAAAATCTGGTAAATCACAAAATCGCCCCCTGGGGGGCGATTTCGCCCACGTTGAATATCACTGATCTACACTAATGCTTAAACAACGTCGCTGTGACGTAATAATGGTTATGTTGCCGTGAAAGGAGCCTTAAAACTGAATAACTTTCAGAGACGTTAGGTCAGCAAGATGAGAGACGTTAGGTCGTTAGGTCAGCAAGACGTTAGGTCAGCAAGATGAGAGACGTTAGGTCAGCAATATGACTAAAATAGCAAAGTTACAACATGGCAAAGAATGCCGTTTGCCTTTATAAACACATTTATAAACCAATACAGTTCCAAAAAAATAAGCAGGCTTAGACTTAAAATTGAAGCTTCGCGGGCCTCGTAAGAAGGCGTGGCGGGCCACATTTGGCCCGCGGGCCACCAGTTTGACACATATGGTCTAGACATTTGCATTTTCGCTCGTTTCAAGGTATATTGTGAAGTTATGCCTCTGCGCAGTTTCCCGAACTTTAACTTAATAATGAGTCGTCATGGGAAGGAGTTGCGCGGGACGCCAAAAGCGCGGGACCCTAGGCCATGGCCTATTTGGCCTATGCGTAAATCCGTCACTGTCTGCAAGTAAAAATCGCAAAATCACTTTGGGTAGAGCAAAGTTTGGTGGAAGACAAAAAAATTAGGGAGACACTGCACACGAATACCTCCCGTGGCCACGGGCGTGTGTGCCCCCGGCTCTAGGTTGAACATCCCTGTCCTACATCATGATTAAGTCATTGCATTGCATGTGATCATTTAAACTTGGAATGTTCCTTTTTGCACAATTTCTGAAAAGATTGAAATGCGAACACTCACACTCGCTATCATTTTTTGTAAGCTTTTTAATTTTTGGTGATATGAGGTCCTTGCAAAATAAGCCACAAGTTCTCAGAATATCGGAAAAATCTATAACGTTCTGCGCGAGACAACATTTACCCACAATTGATTGCCAGAAGCTACTTTCAAAGCAACTCAAGCCTTCAACTGTTAATATACAGTAATTTAAAGTTTGTCAATTCAACCACTTTATTATTTTAAAAAAACAGCGATTTAAACAAGCAATATATAAGCGACTCCTACAACGATTCTGCCCTTGCTTAGAACCGAAATGTGTAGCCTCCTACAATTTTATTGCCGAAAAGGAATTTTTATGCAGCTCTGCTCCTGCACGCGTCCTGCATTTGATACCATTGAGAATTTCATCGGTATTATTACTGTTGGAGACTTCCCTTCATCAGACATTGTTAGCTTGCTTTGAATCGTCATGGAGATGTTGTCAGCTTGACCGCTCAAACGATTCCCATCGGGATATGTTGGTAGTTTGCCTTTACAACCGATTCTGATTTCAGTCCCATCCTGCCCCAAGAAAATAGGCCCTTGGTTGGTTTGTTCCCTTGCCTTGTGCACTGTCTTTCTTTACTGTTGGTTGTTTCTGAATAGCAGGAATTTTCGCTTTTATTTTAAGTCCTGTATGGCAATTGATAGTGAACTTCTGTCTCCCATTTTCTTACGCGGTTTGTTTCATGTCCGCCAATAACGTGACTTCGTGTATGCTTACTTTTTGACGTTGTTTTTGGTTTCGCGTGATTTTTCATTTTTTCTTAGTACCACGTAAATGATTTGAAAATCTTCTTTATTTTTGTCTCGTCTGCATTTCTCTCACGAGGTGCGGATGAGCCTGCTCATCTTAGACTGATGAGCTTGCTCATCTTGAGAAAAGTGTGAGCGTTTCCTACAGCCTCTCCTTTTCTAGGTGTTGTGATCGCCACGGGCCTCTTCTGGTACTCCAGGAAGCAAGCCACATGCGCATGGCCTCTCCTACGCAAAGGTGCCCGAAGCAACGCCTTCACGTGGTGCCTTTCTTCTTGAACAAATGTTGCTATGCGACGTGGCGCGTCCGAGTACTCAGCGGTATATCTGAGCAACTACTTGGGATTGGCATGACCTTCAGCCTTGGTCGGCGGCGTGCCTATAAGAATGACACTCTGCTTCAAACCATGCGCTTGCCTCTTGGCGAATCAGGCGTGTGAGGATAGAAAATTCCACCCGCTGTGAAGGCAAGGTGGCGACGTGTTGGAAACACGCAAATGCAGGCTCCCAAACATGAGACTTACTAGAAGGTTCCTGCAACCTGTCTGCAGCTCAGTTGTCTTGGGTCCACCCATGCCACTGATCATGCACGCAGGGGGGCCAAGATGGTAGATAAAGGCTGCGAATCTTTCCTCCATCTTAATCATCAGTTGCGCAAGTTCTACTCAAAACAATTTTTTCCCCTTTCATCCCGAAAGACCTGCGACGAGGATCTAGCAGGCGTCGGGGGCAGGTCTTGGATGAGACTGGGAGATTTAGTCTGTTACTCCCACGTAGGCGGCTCAGGTCAGATGGTCGTTGGAGCTTGGGACAAGAACAGCAAGCTACCTCGGCAGCTTCCTGGGTGACTGCGCAGCCCTATTTAGCATCCATACTGCTCGCCTCAACAAGAGGAAGGGTCTGGAAAAGGTGACCCAAACATTGTCTATTCCATTGTTGACCCGGACGGTAGACTGCGACCGTTAGGGCATCCTTCCCAGCAGTCGACAACGCAAGCTGTTAGCAAAATCTCGACACATCAAAGCTGCTACTTGGGATGTACGAGCCCTGATGGATGCAGACAACTCCAGCCGTCCACACCGACGAACTGCTCTCATAGCTTCCGAACTGTCGCGTTACAACGTTGATACTGCAGCATTGAGCGAGACCAGGCTCGCTGATGAAGGCTCACTGAATGTGATGGCCAGTGGCATATACTTTTTCTGGAAGGGACTTCCAGCAAACTCCCGGTGTATTCACGGTGTCGGGTTTGCCATTGGCACCAAACTGCTTCGGACCCTACCTGAATCTCCGATAGCGGTCTCAGAACGTCTGATGACTCTGAGAATTCTGTAAATACAGTAGTCCCCGCTTAATAAGCTCAAAATTGTCAGGTCCGGAATTACTCCAACAAAACCTGAATGAAAAACACATACTTAATAAACCCAGAATCCTGCTTAATAAGCCCAAATTTCAAAGACATTTGCTTAAAATTGGGTGAACGTCTAAGTCGAACTCACTTTTTTGTCTTGCTTTCGATGGTTTTGCTCTTTACCCTGCTGACTTGCTGTAGTTCATAAATCAACAGTTTCGTCACAGATCGTTTATTTGGGCCCTAATCGATATGCAAGACAAGTGGTACTATGTAGAACAGGGGCCTCCACACTACGGCCCGCTGGCCAAATGCGGTCCGCAAAGCCATTTAATCCGGCCCGCGAAGTCATTTTGTCCATGATGAAAATAATAATATGTATATTTACCAAAAATTTGTTGATTTGGTAGAATGTAACATATCCCGAAACAATCACATTACGTAAGACGTCCGGCCCTCGATATGTTCTGTAATAGCTTATGTGGCCCTTGGACAAAAACGTTTGGAGACCCTTGATGTAGAAGAAACGTGAAATTATAGAAAATTACTAGCACTGCCAAAATGCAGTTGACGTGCTGCCGCCGAGCACCTCAACACTCCTCGTGGCTACTTACGAAATATCCTGTGCAACGAAACAGCTCTTCGAAGTGAAGCATTATTGTTAGAAGGAAGACTGACCGGAAAAGACAGTGCCATGGCAATGACCAGGAAGTGGAAAAAACACAGGTGTAGGAGCAGGAAAATTTTTTGGGGTGCGAAGGATTTTTGCCCCAATTTCCCCAAACTTGCCTGAAAAATTTTGGCCACTTTTTGTACAAATATTTTCTCATGAAGAACGTTTTCGGGATGACCTCCAGAATGGGTCTTCATGTGATTCTGCCAACGTTGGGTGCCATTTTTTCAAATCAAACCACGTTGGGCGCCATTTTTGCCCGTACATCAGGGATTTTGCAAAGGTTTTCACAGATTTTGCCCAAATTTCTACCGATTGTACCCGGATTTTCAAGAATTTTACCCAGATTTTTGACACATCAAAACTTTTGGGGTGCGCTTGCACCCCCTGAACCCCCGCCTCCTAGTCCTACATCGCTGGGAAGAACGCCACTCTCATGGACATAAATGAGCATGGCCGACTGTACTATGGCTAGCAACTTGTAGCGATAAAACAGTCGGCCATGCTCATTTATGTCCATGAGAGTGGCGAAAAGTTGTCCTCCGGTCAGGGGCCTAATGAGGGGGCAAGTGGGGAACGATTCCCCGGGCGCCGAATTAAATATGGGGCCGCCGATTCAATACAGGGGACGCCGTATCACCGCGGGGGGCGCCGAAAGTCCCAGCAGTGTCACAAGCACTTTCTTCGATCAATGCATTTGTTCCGAAAGACCTCAGTTTCAAATATGGGGGCAGCAATATTACTTCTTGCCCCGAGCGCCATCTAACTTCATTACACCCCTGCCCCTATTAATAGGTCCACTTACTTAATAACCCCAAAATCGTCCGGCCGCGAGGTGGGCTTAATAAGCGGTGACTACCGCATAATACGACTGTTCCTGCTGCAGGGGTGTACAGAATCCGAGTTTTGGAAACCAATTCGGCCGGATATTAGAGATTTTTTGGATTTGGACTGGATATCATTTCCCTTTCATCCGGATTCGGATTATTCAAATGAAAAAAACGTGGCCATGCAAAAAAGTTTGATATGGATTAAAAGTTGCATGAGGAAAGCTTACGATATTTCGAAATCATATTAGTAACAATCTTCTTTTCTAGTTTCTCTCGGTCAAATGCAGTGTTCCCTGCCACTTCCAACTTTGAGACTGAGAACAACTCAAGCAACATGTAGTTTAGAATTATGTGAAGATGAGCATGATTCCCAGGCGCGGACACGGGGGGTGCAGGGGATGCATCCCCCCCACCAGACCAAAAGAGGTGTTGACATGACACTTGATTTCATCGAAACTCATCGCCAAAAATATTTTTGTACTGCACATTACTTAATCGCTAAGGATGCTATTATTTTTATTACTTTTATTACTTCTTGTAAAACGTCTTCAATTAAAATTTGGTTTGTGCTAGCAGCAGGGCTGGCTGAGAACTTGACCCAGGTGGTCTTTCGCCAACCCTTTGTGATTCAACATGTTAGAACATGATTTCTTAGCTGCGAAACATGAAATTTCTTATTTCTTATATTTTTTCATCACCATATAATCAGCTAGTGATCTTTGTATTTCCTCTTGCTGCATTCGTGTTATTTCGTGATTTGAGTCGCAAAAATGCATGATTAAACCATACCATACTAAACATGAACTTGCGCTAACAATTAGTCAAAAACGTTTCTTCGGTTCATTAGATGAGCTGGCCTTGTTTGTGAAACCTGATACAAAATAGTAAATGATCGCATGGGCGTTCGCAGGGGGGCAAATGCCCGTTTCCCCCCCTGGAAATTGGGATTAAGAACCAAATATTTCTCGAAAAACCTGAAGTCGGCATCTTAAATTCCGATTAATTGATTGGATTCTTGCAATGACAGCTTTTTTCTGGTATGAAACTCACACTGCACAAGAGTCAGATTCACAGTTATAGGTTATGCAGTGATGAGCTTGCAGTTCAATCATGCCCTCTCCTTTGCCTGCAGAGGCGGTTGCGAAAGTCGCGAGCGATTATTCTACTGTTGGTCTTTATTGCGTAACAATACCGTGGCAACACACCTGCAAAGGTTCACTTTAAATTGCGGTAGCAGGCGTTTTGTTGCATGAGACTGTTGAACGCACACATCTTGGCAGGTAATGCAGCGAGACAGTGACATGCTGGTAGCGGTAAGCCACGTACATTTGTACTTCGTGAAAAGAAGCATGAGTTAGTCTGTAGCGTTAATGCTTCCACAAGTTTGAAACATCCATTATTAGTGCGAGTGTGACCAATGTGCCTGAGTGTCAAACTACACTTAAGCAGGCTTCTTTTCATGCAGTATAAAATTACGTGGCTTGTTAGAATACGTCTATGCAAGCTTGTGGAAATACGTTTTAATTGTTAAGGTTTAGTTCTGATATCTGAGTCAATACTAAGTGCAAAGCTATATTTGCTGTGGCGAGTTTTCATAATTCATCTGGTCAATTTTGCAAAACCTGCGTGGTGTTCTAATTTTACTAAGTTTGTCCGCAGTCGTGTCAACATACAGGTGTACTTAATTGTCCGGTTTGTGTACGATGAGGGTTCACTGTGAAAAAAAATACCAAAGGCAAGCAAGGTTTCATTGATCGCTTTGGACCAGATCCCAGACTTTTGCAGTTCTTGTTTCTAAGTGATGCTGACAAGTCTTGCTGGTTGATACCGCAATTAGGGGGAGAGCAATCGGGCAATCCCCCCGAAAATTTCAAAAAGATGTTCAGTTGAATATATCAGCTGGGTGCGGCCCTGCTTGCTAAGTAAAATAAAGTCATAATTTGTGTTTTCGTTGAAAACCATGGCAATCCAATGCTTCTTTCTTTACAAATCATGGCAATGCTTAGTTGAAAAGAAATGCCCTGCGTTGAAAATCTGCAGATAGCCTACGGTGTAAATTGTCGTGATACTAATATACCCGGCTATTGCTGCCAACGAAGCGTTTTTTGTTATTGTTACCGTAACATCGGCATTTCCTTTGTAGTGCAGAAAGGATAAAGCGATTTGTTAACGGCCACTTGCATTGCATCGTCAGCAATGTTTTCTCTGAGTGCGCAAATACTCAGGACCACCAGAACTGTTCGGCAGTGAAATCTCATTCTCGCGTACTTGCGACATTCCAAAGCAATGGAAAAGCACGCGAACAAGAAGCTATTTGAATGAAATGTTATTTTGTTCGTATTTTGATAAGATTGTATATTTATTATATAAGTCACAAAGTTTGTATTTCATTGAAAACTCCACTTACTCAGCCCTAAAATAATCATGCTCACTAAAACAAATATTTGTTCAGTGCAAAAGTATCTTAGAGGGAGCACTGATCGACTGACCGTCAGCAATTTGAAAATGAAAAACAAAATGTCGACGTTGCCCCCCTGTAAAAAGTTCTGCGGACGCTCATGAATGATCGTGCTTTCTCGCTTTCACTTTTTGTTACTTTCGTGCTTTCACTCATTACGAATTGTTTGTTTCTTTCCGTTCTCTTAATTTCGGTTGCAAAATAAAAGGAATCAACCCGCTTCTTGTTCTTATTTCATCAAAATTACCTATAATAACAAATATTATATAAAAATTACTATGAGTGTTACGGACTATTCCAAACGACAATTAAAAACTGTAAGGTTCCCCATTTGAAGAGCACCGATCTAAACCTCATCTAACTCTCACTTGCTGCAACATACAAGTCAAACAACACTATACTGTCTACTGCCACCAGTAATTGTGCTGTAACAAACCTAACCTACAATGAGAATAAGTATTATGTCGTCACCTGAACTGTTTATCTCGAGTCCTCGATGTACCTGCGCCGACGGTGACTACGTCATCAGATCATTGTTATGTGCCACATTGCGTGTTGGTTCCGTAGCGGTGCAGTGTTAAAGTTTGAGCTGTATCACTCGTGCTAACACTCGAGCTGTGTTAAAGCTGTATCACTCGTGCTTCTAACTAAACCAAGCTTAGACTTGTTTTCTCGTAAATGTACTCATGCGAAAGTGATTGATATACGCAATATGGTCCTGTGAAGCATTGGGTTCATTGCAAATCGATAACGCATACCCCCCCACCAAATTAGCCTGTGTCCGCTAATGATGATTCCATTGCTTTATTATGACGAAGCTCATCGTTTTTCAGATGAAACTTGTTTCATTTTTGAAATATATCCATTAGTAGAACTAGACAATAGTAAAATGTTGGTGTTTATTGAGGCATTACCAAAAATTTTTTTCTGCGTTGAACGAAGTACACTGGTTTTTGTCTCAACAGTGTAGCTCACTACTCTAACTCAGACCGGCCTTAACATAAAAACTAAATTGAAACTGAACATCCAGCACTGCTAGTTCTACTGTTGGGCTTAGAATAAACGACCTTTTTGCCACCTTTTATTAATTCCAACACTTCACAAGTTTTCATGTTCAGTTTTGGTGTATTTTGAACCTACAACATGGTCAAGATGACAATACCGTTTCACTATGCTTATTACTATTAGCTTACAGTACGTAGAGCATAATGATAATTGTGTATAACTATAACATCTGCTGGCGCTAACATATACTAAATAAATTGTGCACTTCTTGTCAAGATCTATCATAAACTGACTGTGATGGGCAGTTATAGAACATGGCATTCAAATCAAAATATGTTGACAGTGTCTATTGTCTCATGCGGCAAAAACACTGCTGGGGCTATTTTGCTTTCAGCCTAACACGATTGGTTGAAATGGTTAGGCTAAGGCTACATGACGCATGACCTGCTTAGTTGACTACGTCTGTGACAGTCGTCACAAACGACTCGACACAGACGTCACAGACTTATCCATCCAATGGATAAGCGTTGTCATGGTTTCAGTGCTGGCAAGCTGTTAGTAGCACATTGTCTGTCTGAACGGTAGGCAAAACCTTAACCCTAAATCCAAACCCTTATCCTAAACTTCAGCAATTGTCTTTTTGTGTATCATTCTCGTCACATGACCACTTACACCTACCGTGCCTGACCTTACTAAAGGCAAATAGCCACAACCATGGGCGCAATTTGGTGGGGGACACGGGGAACGTGTCCCCCTCACTTTTAAAGGTGGGGGGGATATAATATGCCATGTCCCCCCACTTTTTCTCTTCAGGTTTTGTATTTGGAGAGGTTCCGAAAATAAAAGTGACGTTTGCCACGTTTTGCGTGAAGTGCTTTTAATGTTAGATGTTACACAGAGCCACGTTGAAGTTGAAGCAGAGTTTCAAGTATCACTGGACACTTGTGTAGTATCACTGTCAGTGATATCACTGGATTCTGTTAGTTTATCAATTTTAGCTTCAATGAAATTGACATTTAGCATTTTTCAAGTTTCTAGAGACCGCGAAAGATGGTTTACTGCTTCTGTCCGACATTTTAACCTGTGCAGTATACTACTGTTAGAAAGGTTATTTTCTTGAAACAGTGATAGTTTTACAGCTGCACATGTGAAAAACCACAGTATAGCATGGATTTGGTTCGCGTAAAAATGTATCTGGTTTTGCTGTAACGTTGGTTGTCACGTATTCAGAAAGAGACAGCGTAAAATGTAATGATGCTGGTGTATATAGGCGTAGCATATTTTTGTGATTGAAAACCGGGACGCTTCAGAACAACGAGCCTTAGAAGGAAATCAAACAAGTTCCGTTACGAAATAAATCCTTTCAGGAGTGGCGTAACTGACGGGGGGCAAGGGTGCGCGCCGCCCCTACTGGCAGGCTAAATGTAAAAAGGGGCCCCCTGTTAGCTTGTATTTTGGTATTTAGTATTCTTTTGTTTTTTAATAGGTTTTTGTGTTCAGCGTGTTTCAAAACTTTCTCGGATTGTTTTCCGGGGATTTCAGGTGTTAGTACAGACTAATCCAGTTAATCGCATAACCAATTTGCCAAGATTTTTGTATGCGTTTAACCGGAATATCCGGTTATCCGTATCAGACAAATATCAGCAAGTTTACCGCCTATCAACACAGAGGGCCCAAAATTCAGTCCCGTCGCCACGGGGCACTTTTGTGGGCTTAGCCCCCAAACAAAAGTTAAATCCCCAAATTGAAATGTGAAAGACTAGAAATCAGTGTAGCTTTTTTTAATCTGTATTCTGTTTTGTCCTGTAATTCATAGACAGAACAGTACCTGCAGTTGTTACCTAGGATAACACCGCCTGATCATTTTTGGCACGCTTGTGAGGTAATAAGCGTATTTGAGGCTTGAGCATAAAGCGTCACCATTCATTGCTTGGAGTGTTGAACGTTGAGATAGCCTGTATGTCTTGTTGAATGCGATCAGAAGTCAGACTTGCAACTGATCAATGTATTTTGTATAGTGACTGTTATGAAAAAATGTAGTGTCGTTACCTCAGCGAGTCTTCTTGTATTTTGAACCGCATAAGAAAAGTTTATTTGCTGATCACTGCGAAGCTTGACCCAGTCGAGTAGTACAGTTAATGGATTATGGATATTAAGCATACGGTATTGCTTCCACGGAGGCCCCCTTAGTCTATATTTGTCAGCATTCATAGCCATTTGAGATACAAAATGTTATTAAATCTAAACATGTGCCATGCACCAGGAGGTTAACAGGTCTAGATATCAGAAAGGTATTTCGGCCAGTAAAAAGCGCGATGCGCATGCTTCTGAAGTTAAACACACTTAATGTTCATCGCGGCGCACTGCTTTGATCGGTCTCAAGTTTGTTTCTATGGTAACAGTGTTTTCATAACTTCTTCTTCTTTCGTTTGAGCGAGTTCTTTCATCCACTCCTAGCCCGCCTAGGTATCGGGGCAGGTGTTGAGCAGCCATTCGGTTGTCTCATCGTCCAGAACCGTCAGGCCGTGTAGTCCGTGGGGGG
>Ga0210059_1016883_pt1 | contig 10487 bp, 8 predicted proteins | sample Ectturendosymbi2_FD_188042 | JGI IMG/M metagenome (GOLD analysis project Ga0210059, IMG submission 188042) | Ecteinascidia turbinata endosymbiont from Florida, USA - Sample 2 (SPAdes) (version 2) | ecosystem: Host-associated > Tunicates > Ascidians > Unclassified | place: Key West, Florida... | reverse complement strand
CATTTGTTCCAGAAAAAGTTTGACGTAAAATGCGTGAGGTCGTAGAAATTTGACTCGGTTTGTAAATCGTAAGGACGAGTGTGAGCGGCACAAAAATATCGAGAAAGTTCGTTAATCAAGCCGCTAAAGCTTGAATCAAGCCGTTAATTTTGTCAATCTGAGCGGCAGAAAAAATCGATCTCAATAGAGTTCATCAGTCAAGCCGCTATTACAAGTTTGGTTGTAAAAAAACTCATGAAGTCTTTGAACAGCTAGACTTGAATTTCAAGTAGCAAAAAATGAGCTGATTGATAGCAAAAATGAAAGTCTTACTGTGTCTACGACGATCTATCCAATCTCCACAAGAAATCCATGTCAGATGCGTAGAAATTGAACGTCAGAAACTTTCCAGAACGGACGTAGGAAGTAATCCCGTAAAGCTGTACTTTAGAAGCAACGTTGGTGTCCCGTAGACACGTCGAACAGATTCACGAAGTAATCCGAGAAATGCGCACTTTGCCGATAGTGCGTACGGAAATCTGGAGAGCTTGCTTGAAACTTTAACCAGGGACCAGAGAAAGGTCTGGGAATCAATGTAGGGACTGAGGTTGTAGGTTATTGTGGAGGTCCCTACTAGTTGAGGGGTCAACCTAGTTGTTGCAGGAGCACAGGTCGGTCTCCCCACTAAGCAACCTGACGTCTTGAAGTTGCCAAGCCGAAGCAAGGAGAATTAAAAGGCTCTCACCACTTGTCCGCTAATAACTCTCCATTAGTACTCTAAGTTGACTGCTTCTTTCGATTATATTCAGATATACAGTCAGGAAACATGTAACGTAACGGTTCGATGTAGAGTCGGAATTAGAATGACGACGAACAAAAGCGTCGGGCGTTCGAATGCGCCACAGGAAACAGCGACCTACTGCGGTTATGTAGGTTTGCAGGCTATCGCGTCGACGGTCGAACTGTTCGCAAACAAGTACATCGCGTTGAATCACGAATGGAATATTACTGGGTTTTACGCAGTAAAGATGCACAAAATGTTGAAGCACTAATGTGTCCACTATAGTGGTAAGCGCGCTGCTGAATTGTCGCCACAAAGTGACAAAGTAGTTTCGTATAAATTTTGTGTTACTGCATGTGGAAAGCCTGCTAGGCAAGCTAAAGCGGTGAGGGCTTTTTGAAAAATTTCCTCCGGCTTGAAAAGCTTACAATGTGAAGTTGAACAGTTTTGAGACAACAGCAGTTCACTTGCGACGACTGAGATGAGCCATCACTTGGCAAGGTTTGAAACAATCAATGTAGCTGCATTATATTGGATTCCCCAAACTTTTCTATTACCAGGGTAAGCCCATTCTGTGCTACAACTCTTGGGGCACTTGTTACGATGGATGCTTTCACGCCTGATTAGGTTTGCCATATCGAGCTTCTCCGACTTGCATTTTGGCGCTCTCAACAAAGAGAGAGACACTATGTCTGGAAACCAAGCACTATGTCTGGAAACCATCACTCTAATCTGGACAGTGATGGTTTCCAGACATTGTGCTTCTCCGCACCGAGTAAGCCAACAGTGAATAAAACACAGTGATGGAGTATCGAGACTTGGTCTCGTTGTCGAAACTTCGAGGTCTCACCTCGCACCATACCTGCCGTTGTTACCTAGAATAACATCGCTTGATCTTTTTGGTGCGTTTGTGAGGTAATATATTTGAGATTGCTGTGTGTATTGAAGGTGAATTTAACCTATATGCCTGGTTGTATACATCCAGAAATCAGACTTACACATGATCAGCGTAGTGATTACTGTGAAAAATTGTATCATGGCTTGCTCAAGCAGTCTTCTCGTAATTTGTACTGCATAGAAGCAAGAAACCTTTGGTGCTTACGACCAAAGTTACACATTTGCTCAGCCTGCTGTTCAGACAGCAAGATGGAGTTAATAGTGTAGTTAGAAGAGTTTATTTACTTACGCAGTCACTGTTAAGCTTGTCCCAACCGAGTGATGGAGTTAGTGGATTATATGGATGTTCATGTTAACCATGTTGCGTCCACGTAGGCAGCGGTCTGTCTTTGTCAACATTTATAGCCAATTTGTGATACAAAATGTTATTATTCTAAGCCTGTGCCCTATAGGTGATTAACACGTCTAGACATCAGAGAGGTTTATGCATGCGTGTTTCGGCCAGTTAAAAGCGCGATGCGCATGCTTTCAAAGCAAAATTTACTTAAGCGCTAATGAAAGAAAACCTTCATCGTGGCACATTGTTTCGATCGGCCTCAGGTTTGTTTTTTCAGTAACAGTGTTTTCATAACTGAACGGTAGCGTTGATTTGGATGCCTTGCAAATTTTTTGCTAGCATTTTTATTTTATTACATCTCGCTTTTAATTCAATGACAGCGATTTAAGACCTAATTCCTTTTGTTAAGCTCTATTTTCAAGACACGTCTTGATGAAGGTTATCCTAATATTTTTATTGCACTTCGGATTATGCTAAACTGCCCCGATACTGTTGCCAGCGCTGAAAGGAGTTTCTGCAAACTGAAGCTGATCAAAACCTACAACAGGTCTTATATGACAGAAAACAGACTGTCCTCATTAGCCATGTTGTCAATCGAAGCTTCATGTGTGCACTCTCTAGATTTGGATGATGTTATAAACATCATTTGGATGATGTTATATTATAAAGGCTTTTTCATGCCAAAAGACCCGCTCTAAGCCTTTTAATACTACTATAATGTGACATTGTGTACGATATTTTCATGGTTATAGTAATGTAATATTTTTCATGTGTGCTACTGTGCCTCTATACTAGTGGGTCTTAACCTGGGGTAAATTTACCCCTTGGGGTAAATTTCATCTTCCAAGGGGTAAATTTACTGAACCATAAATTGCAGCAAATGTAAATTTTTATAATTCATTCGAAACTATAAGTGTTGGTGATTTCATATTTAAAAAAAGAGCCATTGAGTGTATTGGGGGTAAATCTGATAATCTTTTTTGATAAAAGAGGTAAAATATGTAAAAAATGTTAAGAATCGCTGCTCTATACAGTGATTTCTTTTGTTTTGCTGTATATTGTTTTGCTGTAGGTCCGACAGCTGAGTAGCCGTGCGATAGATAAATTACAGCGACGACCGAACCATGACGAATAATAATGATAATACAGCAACGCTTTAGAATTTTTTTAAAATCACCATTAGGGGGCTCTGTAAGCATTTCGGGTGGGGCCCAGAGTTGGGCTGCTATGTCACTGTTCATACCTATTTGTAATTGATGCAGCTCCATACTTCGATAAAATTGATTGGCATTAATTGCTAAATGAATGTGGTTTTATCAATGGTGCGAAGAGATCAATGAACTGCGCAAAAATTCCGTTTTTGACTTATTATTTGTTTTGTTGTCTACTCAGGAAGTATCCAGAATCTTTCCCATTACCCCCCCATTAATTAAGCATTTGGTGCTTAGAAGTGGAATTAATTTGGGAGTTAATTACCAAGATTAAGGCGCCGAATCACAATGGGCGCGCCAAATAACTTTGGGGGGCGCCGAAAAGTCCCAACAATGTCACTAGTACTTGTTTCAGTACGGAACATTTGCTTCCGAAAGACATCAGGTTCAAACATGGAGGCGCCACACAAACTCTGCAGTTTCACGTCAAGTTTATGTACATGCCCTGCTAGTTCAGCATCTACAGTATATAGAGTATTTTTTCGACATATTGTTTGATATGGTCCATCATCAGAAACAGCTAGGATGCAGAGAAGGCAGAAAAAATGATTAAATAATACCGAATTTGCAGAGATGAACAAGATAAACGGTAGAATTTATTCAAACTGTTCGAATTGTGGTTCTCTTTTTTTAAAGTCCCTCAAATTTTGTTGCTGTTCGTTTTATTTCATTCAAAAAAAATTGCAGTTAACTGTACAAGTATGCTGCTTATTTTACTTTTTACTTCATAGTACACTTGCGAAGGAAAAGTTATGAGTGAGATTTCGGGTTTTACTGTTTAAGTTGGCCATTCAGAACGGGTGACTTTTTTGCTAGGGTCCAATTACATCAACGCTGAAGATAATTATGAAAATTTAACTGATTTCTGAGTCAAATTTCAAAACTGTCCAATTTCAACGTGCTTAATTTAGCTGATTTATGATGCATCACTGGTTTGCTGCTTCGTTTCTTGTGCTGACACAGTCGCATACCTGTGCTTGCAGTATGTGCTTCGTTTCGAGCTTCGTTATCAGTTGGCAGTTCAGGCGGATTGATCGCACTGGCTCAAAAAAGTCATTATCTGTTCTTTTTACTTAGTAATTGTACATATAACAGCAACATAATAAAAAACGAATATTGTCTTGCGTGCTTTATGCGTATACCCAATTCTTGTGTAATTTGCAAGTTTCAAACTGTCTACCCTGGGTGTCCGTCATCCCAGCCGCATACCTTCTGATCGACTGCTATTCGACGAGACATTCGCGGAGACTTGTACTTTTGCAGTTGTAAACTGCGCTGACGCAGCATTGAGTGTGTTCTACTCCCCTGTTTTAACGCGTTGCCGGATATTTTTGCAGGTATGAACAGCCCTGTCCTAGGATACCGCTGATAATTTATGTTCATACAGTGACAAATTCTAGCCTACAACAACGAGTAAAGAGAGTGCGTGTAGATTAATATGCACAGGGACGCCGGAAGATGGAACCATGGCAGGGGCATTCATTCCTCTATTCTTTCAAAAGGGGAGCAACGGGGGCGGAGATGCCTTTTCGCTATAGGTTTAGGATTAAGGGAATTTTTGGTGTGGCGAAGAATTTTTGTCCGAATTTCCCCAAATTTTCACGAAAAGTTTTTTGTGCAACTTGTATCTACAAATTCTATCCCACGAAGATCATGAAGACTTTTTGGTGTGATCTCCAAAAAAGGTTCATGTGATTTTCTGCGAACCTTGGGCGCCATGTTTTGAAGTCAAGCAAGGTTAGGCGCCATTTTCACGCAGATTTTCGGGAATGTTTCCAAGATTTTCGGCAAATCAAAACTTTTGGGGGTGAACTTGCCCCCACCTCCAACAAGCACCACTGTTTTTTATATATAACAGTATCGTAGGTAATTTCGTAGTTTATCAAGATCGAATTGAAACATAGTCATTGCAGTTTATCGAGCACCCAGAAAATTCATAATGATTTTCTATAATTTCTGTTATTATTTTTGAGGTCAACATTGATGATGAGCAGAAACAAACACTATCGGTAACGATTTTTTTGTTTTTCATAAGTTTCCATTGCCCTAAAATGTTTTACTGCTCCGCCTGCCCTACCGCTGCTCCGGCGCCGCTAAATATGTATGTTGTGTCAACAAACTTCGCCAAAAAGTTGGTTGCAAACCTGAATATGGCGTCACATTGTGACGTCACAAACAGCGCATTTACAGTAACAATGACCACCATGCACCACTGCTCAATACTAGAATTTGGTAGGGGGCATCCAATCAATAGCCCCGGGCATCATCAGACTTCTGCACGCCACTGCGTCACAGTTAGATGACAATGAATCTTCTAAGGTTTACTTGAAGTTGAGTTCGTTAAGCGTTTTGTGGCATGCGACTGTTGACCTCAGATATCTTTGGCAGAATGCAGCGAAATGGTGACTGCTGATAGCGTAAGACACGTAGTTTTATACTGTGTGAAGAAGGATGCGTGAATCTGTAGCAATGGTTTTACAAGTTTGAAAAATCCGTTATTAGTGTGAGACTGAGTGTGACCAACGTGCCTACGTGAATAGCTTAATGAAACTACACCGAATCGAGTTCAGGGACCAATTGTAGCCTGATGGTTGCAAGTAATATGCCTCAACAAAGAAAATTGCTAATAACGTGTTTGAAAACCTTTCTGCAGATAAAACTTAAATCAACAGTGCTTTTTTCTGAACGGCACAAGTAAAAAATAGAGATAAGTCATGTTAAATCTGTCAGTTGCAACGACATACTAAGGAAATAGACGTAAGTTTTGCAAATTACTCATTGAGCAGTTATTAGATTTAGTGAGTACCTACTCCGTTGTGTGTAATTAGTTGTCCACCTGGTGCAAGGTGGCGTGCAGAGATGTGGTGATGCCCGGGATGATTGCTTGATTCCATGCCCCCTACCGAATTCTAGTATTAAACTGTGGCCTGTGGTTGTCATTTTTACTGGAAGTACGCTATTTGTGACGTCACAATGCGACGTCATATTCACGTTTGCAAACCAACGTTTTGGCGAAGGTTTTTGGCACGAAATGTATATTATTCTACATATACTCTCCTTATTCGTTGTTCTACAGCAGGGGTTTTAAACACGCGGGCCGTATGTGACCTACAAGGGCTTTTTCTGCGGCCCGCGATGCGTTTTGGAAATTTTCAAACAATTAACCTTTACGTTATTTAGTTTTATCACGGCTGTTTGAAAGTGTTCGGCTAGCAAGTTGCTTTTAAAATAACGTATAGACCGTTAAAAATGATTTGCATATAAGTCAGGATACCTTTCTCAGGCAAAAAGATGTAAAAACTCTTTCTAGTAAGGTACAGGTACCGCCATTGTGTGAGTGTAGAAACGCGGCCCTCGGGTGACTTTATAAGTCCTCACTTGGCCCTAGGAGCAGTTTGAGTTTGAGACCCCTTTTGTGCAATGTGTTGCCATAATGAACATAAATATTATCAGTGCTTCAAGTTAGGAGACCTGAGCAAAAAATAGCACTCAACGCTAAGACAGCAGTTCATAACTGCAAAAATATCCGGCAACGCGCGTTAAAACAGGGGAGTAGAACACACTCAGTGCTGCGTCAGTGCAGTTCACCACTACAAAAATTTAAGACTGCGCATTAAAACAGTTGATTATAACACAGTCAAGGCCACGACAGGGCAGTTCATGCAAAAACATGAGGCTGAGCGAATGTCTCGTCGAAGAGCAGTCGAGCAGAGAAGGCATGCCGCTGGAATGGCGGACACCTAGGACTGACAGCTTGAAATCGCTGAACTACACAAGAATTGAGAATGTGCATGAATTATGCAAGAAAACTTCCGTTTTTTTATTGTGTGGTTGTTTTACGATGTACAACTACTGGGAGACAACACGGACACAGACTTGTGTGAGACGTCATGATTAATCCACCTGAGCTGCCAAATGACCATGCTCGAAATGATGCATATATTTCAAGCACACAGGTGTGCGGCTGTTTTAGCGCACACCCACCGTTGCCACATCAAAAAGCGAAACGGGAAACTAGTGATGCATTAAAAAGTCAGCTAAATCAAGCAAGTTGAAATAGGACAGTTTTGAAATTTGGGTCAAAAATCAATCCTTTTTGTTGTTTTCGCTTGATAGCACGATCTGGAAAAAGTCACGTCATTATCAGTTTGACTGCATGTGCGCAGTAAACTTAGAGTATAGGTCTCTGTTGCTGCAAAATGTGAGAATTACTGGCCTTTGAATACATAAACCTAGTGTTGACAAAAAAAAACAAGTTTCGAAAAACTAAATCCATGCAGCATGTGTTATGTTTGTAGTCTTACAATAGGGAAACTCATCTAGTTACGGCATTTTAATTTTTGTACTTTCGCTCTTTGGATGCTGGAGTTGTCGCCCCTTTCGCCCCCTCCTTCTGCATGCCACTGCTGCAGAATGGTACACTTTTGATTTTATTAGAACTTTACAGGGTGTACCAGGTGGTTGGTTTTCAAAACGTTTTGCACTCTTTGACATATAATATACAGTACAAAATAGCTTGATTTTTGACGGAAGAAATGTAGCTGTCATGCTTCTTTGTTGACGATTGTTTTGTATCGACCAATATGCTATCCAACTTACCAAGCAGTTAGCTGCTGGGTAACCGAGGACAGTAGTAATCGTTGAAAAGTAGTCTATCGTGAACTTGAACAAACTACACTGATTTCTGGGCATCACTTCTTCAGCGTTTCTGAATACCGACACCTCAGTCAAAAATCGATTTCCATTTTTTCGAACGTCAACAAAGCTCCATCCAAGCAATACTTTTCTAGAAAAGCAAAAAAAAGAAAGTCCCAATCAAGGTTTGGATTTCATTACGGGATGGGTGTTTGAAACAAGGTTAAAACTTTGTTTTCCACAAGTTCTTTATGAAACTCAGCAGTCGCCATCGCATTAAATGAAATATGTTCTTTTGCTCCATTTCATTATCGTTTGTCAAAAATGTGTGTCTTGCACACACCCAAATACCTCGTGTCCTCGTAGACACGAAGAGTTGAAATTGATACAAAAAATTGTCAAAAATGTTGATACTCTCTTTAGATTGAACGTATGTTTGAGGTGCACAGATTTTTATATAATCAAAATGGGGACCACAGCAATATGAATTGTTTGCAAGCACTGTTCTATGAAAAGGCTAGGTCTTTTGACTGCAACAATTGAGATTACAAAATTAGGATAATTGAATTAGTTATTTGGTCATACACCAAAAACCCTCTTCCTGATGTCAGGTAATGATTTCGGAAAATCTTATGATATTTACATTTATTGATTGTGTCACGACGTAACCATAGCTCAAAATAACTTACAGAAGGTAGCAGCAAACTTGCTTTCTTTCAAACAAATCTTTGAAGCTAAGATGCGGATTTTGAAAAAGCTTCAAACAAATCAAGTGGACTTGCAAATTTTTTTTTAAGGCGTGAATCGCTTCCTGCTGGACAGATCTTGCCAACGTTTTAAATGAACGGGTTTGGCTAAGAATGGTAAAAAATCGTGAATATTCTGGTTATTTTAACTTTAAAAGCTTAACAATCTGATGTGAGGTGATTTTGCTCGTAACTAATTGTTTGCTGAATTTTCCTGAAGAAGTAATTGATGTGTGACATAAAACAAGTTAAGATTAACAATAAGAGCTCCATAGATTTGACAAGCTTGTTTACAGAGGTAGATATCAAACTTGAATTGAATCAAGTTTGGATAATATTCAGCTTGCACATTAGCTTTTGCAAGAACACGGGAACACCGATTTTCTTATTCGCGTGGATTTTATACGAATATTACTATTCTTATATTTTTAAAATTTCTCCAACTAGGTTTCAGGGTATTTTCAAGTTTTGTAATGAAGATATTTTATACCGTTGTGCTTGTGTTGGTACTGGATTAACATGCACAGCATAGCATTATCATTTAACAGCTTGGCAAGACGGCATGGCACAATACCGGTTCAGCTTTACGTGATGCAATACTGCGATTTCCGAATGTGTATGGCCGTATAACATTTTCAACTCCTCTGCCTCATAACTGATTAGCAATGCTTCTTTAAGCAAAAGAATTGTTTCCACAGTTAATAGATTTTAGGTGTTTGCAAATCTAATCATGTTGTTTTAAATGGTTTTCGAATTCAAAAATACGATTCTATAGTTTTGGTCGAACTAAATTACATTACAAAAGGAGAGAGATTCCATTTTTTGTAACAAGTTAATGCAGGATAAAGGTATTCTGACGTGAAAAAGCTGTTCTAGATTTAATCCCTTCTACAGGTCTTTGGAGAAATATATATCTTCATTGAAAAGCTTGAAAATACTCTGAAACCTCGTTTCAGAAATTTGATTACTACATGCGCCCGACATCCACTACTTTATAGCGAAACATCACGCTGATAAAAATATATGTCCGGTTGAAGAAAATTTTGCAGAAAGCAAATACATTTCGAGCCACTTGCTCTGTGCATGCGTCCAGACTACTTATCTGCAAATTGCTTGATTTTTTAGATTCTACTTGAAGTACACATGGCATTAACGCTAGCCTATCGAAAGCTTTTCGTTGGATCGTATACAATGCGACAGATTTTTAAAAAACAGTTGGAGGCAGGTCGAAGCCTGAATATGATTTTTATTGGGGTGGTTGAGGTGAACGTTTTTGTAGAAGGAGCGCTACGGCGCGTCACTGGTGGTCGTGAATCGAACACTCAACCTTCCAAGTGAGAGAGATAGGGACACTCTACCCCTGAGCTAATCAACGCAGGGACGGATTTACGCATAGGCTAAAAAGGACATGGCCTAGGGCCCCGTGCAACTCCTTGCTATAATTACTCGTTACTAACTTGAAATTTGCGAAAGTGCGCAGAGGCATAACTTCACAATTTACTTTAAAATGGGCGAAAATGCAAACGTCAAGACTCTTATTAGTACAGTAGCAACACGACAATATTGTTTGTTATTGCAATACAAGAATCACAATACTACTTTTCATCGAAGTTCTGCAGTGTCTGTCGCCCTTGCGTTAAAATTTGATGTTACGGGCGTTCTAAATTGCGAAAAACGTACTGATAACTTCGCTTGCCTGAAGGCATGAAAAAAATCTTTGTGATAGATTGTCACTGTTGGATATGTTGGTGGAAAATTTTTGGTATCTGTTGATGCAGATAATTGTATATTTGCCTCATCTTCATGGATATAATTGCTTGTGCTAGTGAGTGCTACCCGTGGTAACGGTTTCAAATGTGCTCTACAGAAAGACTTTTAGGGTAGAGCAATGTTACAGCCAG
>Ga0210059_1016882_pt1 | contig 10488 bp, 8 predicted proteins | sample Ectturendosymbi2_FD_188042 | JGI IMG/M metagenome (GOLD analysis project Ga0210059, IMG submission 188042) | Ecteinascidia turbinata endosymbiont from Florida, USA - Sample 2 (SPAdes) (version 2) | ecosystem: Host-associated > Tunicates > Ascidians > Unclassified | place: Key West, Florida... | reverse complement strand
GAACTTCCTTCTGAACCTTGCTTGAACAATCTGGAAAGACTTCGTTTCGTAATATGTCTTTACACAAAAGATCTTCTGCTCCATCGACCAAGGCATCATTAGACTATTTTTTGTTTAATATATAGACTATTTTTTGTTTAATATAATAAAGGTTAACTATTTCCCTATGATAATCTGGAAAGAGAAATATGAATAAGGTCATCGATAAAGGTTTCAGAAGCTGCCGCTTTGTTTCAACAATTGTGAAACACCCTGTAGACTGCTCTTTGAGCCATCCGGCTGGGCACAAACCGTTCACATGTCCACACAGCGTTTCACGTAACACGTGACTCCATATTCACGCCGTTCGTTGAATGCGTTTTTCTTCTCGTCTTTCTGTGCATGTATTTACGATCTCGCAGAACCTTACTTGTGCTCTTTTCGTCAGTAGTGCCATGAGCGATTTGTCGTCTGCCTGATCCATTAACTGTTTTCTGCGATATATTTGCTGCTGTATAATCGTAAAAGACAAGTCGCCGTCTGTGTTAATGGTCGATAAATGTTGCCGTTTTGCATCATTAGAACCAGTGCAGAACTCGAGGCAATAAAGTGTACAGTGTCACCTCTCAACACTCCTGCCTGTTTCGTGTCTCTAACAGCCGCGAGCCTGAGTAACGCCTTCATCATCTCATCGGACAGCGTGAATCAGATTCACCGCTCGTGCTTGTGTGTTACAGAGTGAGAGACACGTCAACAATGCAACCATGTATTATGGTGACTGGTTAAGTGGTACAGTTGGTTGAGCACGCACCATCAAACCTGGTAGGCTGGGTTCGATCACTGGCCAGGTTGTACCAGAGATTTGAAAAACGACATTTATGCCCTGTTCAGTTTCGTGCTTGGTACAGAGCTGTGCACGTCAACAGTTAAAGGTTTTACCCGATTTAAGCTCAGGATCCATTGGCAACTAATATGATATTGGGGTGCACCATGTCGGCTGATTGTTTACCAGCCATGTTTTCATGTTAATGCGCTGCACTGTAGCGTTATATGTCACTATAAAGCGAACATACCTTGACCAACATTGGCTTTGTTGCACATCCAGTTCCGCATAGCTTGTCATATGTCAACTGTTTCACGCTTCTTTTTGTACATGTCACACTGCAGGTCATAAAATATATCTTTGGTGGCATTTTAATGTAGTCCACTTCTTTTGAAAAACATTTAAACATTATGATAGGCATTAACCTTGTGCAGAAGTGCTCGCCTGGCTAGAGTCAGTAAGATCACAGGATAATAGCTGACAATTTAGGCATTCGCACTAAACACTAGGCATTCATGATGATACCGTCTCAAATAGCTTTTCAAGTGAAGTTATCTGAGTATTCTGTGACCACCGTAACAAAAAGCTGAAGCAACTGAGCCTACCAACCCAGTCCAAACTTAACTCTACCGTTGTTTACCGCTGTTACGTCAAGTAATTACGAGTTTATTCCAACTCCTTTCGCCACGCGAACTTTGTTATTCACTGATTTCTGCCACGCTGCTATTGTGTAGAGCAGTGTGGTCCAACTACTTCTGACCTACGGGCCATTTTACAAAACCGTGATAACTCGCGGGCCACTTCTCATGAAATGGTGTATAAAAAAACAGATTGACAAGATAGAAAAAGGAAAATAGGTGAGTGAGGTCAGTGTGTCATTGAAATTATTACACAGTAGCAATAAAAATGTATTACAAATCAATGCAATGCCTGTGGTTGAGGCTTCTCTGACACTATCGTTCCTATATCAATACCAATATGTTAGTGGTAGCAAGTCGGAGACTATTGACAGTGGTTCACCTGACATTCGATTTCTGTATTGGATTTGACCTGCTTCATAGTAGAAAATGTAGCCCACTCACACATTTATGTGCTTCTAAACGCCGAGTGTATTTTCATTGCAAAATATTTCAGTTTGGGAAACCTATTTATGCTGGTTATTTTCTTGAAGCTCTCTACGGTCTAGCCCAGGGGTCTCCAAATATTTTGTCAGAGAACCACTACAGAACAGTTTGAGGACCGGACATCTTTCGTAATAGGATTGTTTCGGGATATGTTACATTCTACAAAATCAGTACATTTTTTGTAAATACATTATTTTTTCATTATTGACAAATTATCTTCGTTACCTGGATGAAATGTCTTCGTGAGCCGGATGAAATGTCTTCGTGAGCCGGATGAAACGTCTTCGTGAGCCGGATGAAATGTCTTCGTGAGCCGGATGAAACCTCTTTGTGAGCCAGATGAAATATCTTCGTGAGCCAGATAAAACGTCTTCGTGAGCTGGATGAAATGTCTTTGTGAGCCAGATGAAACCTCTTCGTGAGCCGGATGAAATGTTTTTGTGAGCCGGATGAAACCTCTTCGTGAGCCGGATGAAACCTCTTCGTGAGCCGGATGAAACCTCTTCGTGAGCCAGATGAAACCTCTTCGTGAGCTGGATGAAATGTCTTTGTGAGTCGGATGAAACGTCTTCGTGAGCCACATGAAATGTCTTCGTGAGCCAGATAAAACGTCTTCGTGGGCCGGATGAAGTGTCTTTGTGAGTCGGATGAAATGTCTTCGTGAGCTGGATGAAATGTCTTCGTGAGCCAGATGAAATGTCTTCGTGAGCCGGATGAAATGTCTTCGTGAGCCAAATGAAATGTCTTCGTGGGCCGGATGAAGTGTCTTTGTGAGTCGGATGAAATGTCTTCGTGAGCTGGATGAAATGTCTTCGTGAGCCAGATGAAATGTCTTCGTGAGCCGGATGAAATGTCTCCGTGAGCCGGATGAAATGTCTTCGTGAGCCGGATGAAATGTCTTCGTGATCCGGATGAAATGTCTTCATGAGCCGGATGAAATGTCTTCGTGAGCTGGATGAAATGTCTTTGTGAGCCGGATGAAATGTCTTCGTGAGTCGGATGAAATGTCTTTGTGAGCCGGATGAAACCTCTTCGTGAGCCGGATGAAATGTCTTCATGAGCCGGATGAAATGTCCTTGTGAGCCAGATGAAACCTCTTCATGAGCTGGATGAAATGTCTTCGTGAGCCGGATGAAATGTCTTTGTGAGCCGGATGAAACCTCTGTGAGCCGGATGAAATGTCTGCGTGAGCCGGATGAAATTTCTTCGTGAGCCGGATGAAATGTCTTTGTGAGCCGGATGAAACCTCTTCGTGAGCCGGATGAAACGTCTTCGTGAGCCGATGAAACGTCTTCATGAGCCGGATGAAATGTCTTCGTGAGCTGGATGAAACCTTTTCGTGAGCCGGATGAAATGTCTTGTGAGCCGGATGAAACGTCTTCGTGAGCCGGATTTGACCCGCGGGCCGTAGTTTGGAGACTCTGGTCTAATCTAAAGCTGGTAATAGTGAACATTATTATCATTAAAAGATGTTGTGTGTGTTCTAATTAAAATTACCTACTGTTACATCTTCACAACAATCAATAAAGAGAAAGCTCGCGGGCCATAAAAATTCTGTCCGCCGGCCACATGTGGTCCGCGGGCCTGTGGTTGGACTACACTGGTGTAGTGGACGAAGATAAGTAACTGTGTTACCGACAACTAATTGGATCAAAACGTGCAACGCTTTAGAAGCAGAAACATAACCGAGGACCAAAAATCAGATTTATCATTCGCGTACTGACAGTTGCCATGTTTGGCTCATGCTACGAGACCAATTAATTTGATCGAAATAGTTCACCGTGGCGAAATCCGAGGGTCTGTCATACCAGGAGTTGAGGTCACAATGCGTTTTTATTTCATCTTGGGACTTGTTCTAGTCACATCAGACTGTGGAATTACTGCCGAACGTAGTGTGGACAAGTTAGTCAACACCAGCGCAGCGCATATTTGAGCATTTTGTGACACTAAGTCCTTGAGCAAAAACGCAAAGTGTGACACTTACGCGCTTTTTTTTGTGGCACAAACAGTCACAATCGGCGAGCAGAAGATCAGCCCGAAATCGCATATTTTAAAAAATAATATTTTCCGACTCCTACTACTCCAGACCAAAGTCCTTCCGACTACAGGCCTGGCAGTGGTATTGGTTGAAAATATGTTAGAATAACATGCTCAGTTGCTACAAGAAGGACCCTAGGAATACCGATTTGTTAAAGTGTATTAGCAAAGCACAGCCGGAGACATTTTGTTTTCAATGACGTCACCATTTGACAATGATGATTCCTCTTCCCGCTCACAATGCCACCGCTTTTTTAGTGTTTTAGGAAGTGCCATTTCATGGCCAGAAAAGTTGTCCATGTGTGAACTCGGAGTGCTTTACTGAACAGAACGGCAAAAATCCTTGCCGTAGAGCGAAAAACTGTGCTCTCACTATATGCAGTTTTTGAAGAAACACGTTTTTTTGGGTTTTGAATTAATTTTTTTCGTCCATTTTATAAAATTTGCTGGTAAGCTTCATCGGTTTCATTTTTGTTCTGTTGTTCTTGGTCTTGAAACAGAAAATCACTGCAAATAAAAATTCTGGGAAAGGTGAGTTTCGGAATATCTGCGTGGAAAATGAGGGCTCCGGGAAATTCAAAATTGTTGAAACAAACAAGAGAAAAATTATTACAACTCTGGATGTTCCAAATTAGGAGCCTTTTCGTGGAATTTGTGATCACCATGGAAACCTATGAGAAAACATTTTCCACACTAGACGTGTGTTGGGGGTGAAGATGTCGACCGCTTTGCAATGTTAAACTTGAAGTTATGAACATTTCACACAATTTCGAAGTGAACTTCTCATGTTGCACACATTAATTGTTTCTTCAAATGGCTTTCTTTGCTTCAGAACCAGTTCAAACTGCATCGCAATGACATGAAGTTGAGAGGAAGTTACGATCGTGTCATGGAATTTTGCACAAAATTGACAGATTCATGGAATTTTTTTACAGGCAATTGCAAAGAACACTGGACACCGATAGAAACCTTGTATAACTTTCTCACCTGAGCAAAATTTTCCCGAATGGACTTAATTATCTGCCTCCTCAACCACAGTGACTCATGGGGCTGAGATGCCCAACCCAGCATTCCAACAATGTTGTTTGATGAAATTCCCTTGAGGAGAAGGTCTTCACAACCTGCCATGCGGAACGTTAAAACTTTACCTTTTATTGACGCTTTCACAAATATTGTCTCTATCGCCGCAATATTAAACATCTTCAAGTAATAAATAATCAAAACTCTCGATCTCCAAGAATTTAATGAACTGACAGCGTCGTCATATTTGCAAACTAGCAATTTCATTTCAAAAAGGAATCTGACCAACTTTGGCCAAACGCACCCCCCTGAAACAGCCATTACCACCGATCACTTCTACTCGGCTCCTGAACAGGAATTCAAAATCCTGCTTGCTTATTTTCGCCAATTGCATACCTGGACTTTGCGTTGGAAGTAGTTGCACGGCCAGCAGGCCTGCACATGAAGCTAATCCGTATGACCCTTCTCCAAGATCAACGATTTGCAGACAATGCTTCATTTTCAATAATTCTTGTGTATTGGAGTTTATTAATTTGATAAAATATAAAATTTCAGGGTCAGCTTCAGCCGCGTAACATCGGATGGAAAAGAAACATTTGATTAAACGTGAAATACAATCAGTATTCTATATTAGTTAAGCATTGAAACGAAACGACGTCACAATCTATCATCTTCCCATGCAAAGATGTCACGGGCTCACATTTTTATGACCCCGATCGACCCCTGCCGCCCACAACAAACCCGCAACCCCTCCTAATTTTTTGCGGGGCCCCAGCCCGGCCCATAAAGAAGGCAGTGTTTATTTTGCTTCATGAGGCAAAAGCACTGTGTCTCTTTTGCTTCATGAGGCAAAGGCACTATTTTGCCGTCATACTTCTGCATAAGAAGAACTTTGGCAAATTGAGTTTGTATAAATCAAATTTCTTTGAAAATTTTGAACATTTATAAAATAATGTTTGAACTTGATCTTCTACAGGTAAACATCATTTGTTTCAAAAATAGGTTTTCTAGCACTTGCACTGGTCCGACAGCAGTTTTGTATGTTCCTCCCATTCACTTGTACAGTACTGTATATGCGAACTAATCTATATTTCACTTTCAATGATTCAATTTCAGATAACCTAGCTTCTTAAAACCTCTGAACGAGCTACAAACGAATACTGCCACTCCCACACGACCAGAGAGCGTACAGCTCACAGCACAACAAACAAACATCACACAGTAGGCCAGTGGTTCTCAACCTTTGCACTGAATGGAGCCAAATCCTGTCCTACAACTTTGATAGTGAGCCGCACTGAAGATATTTCAACACAATTAAATTTACACGTTTTGTTTCATTGCAGAACGAAGTCTGTTACACAAAATATTAGCGGTGTTGCTGGAAGACTGCTTAGGGCCGCACAAAGGATCCTTGGGAGCTGCATAGGGCTCTTAAAGCAGTCGTTGAAAACCACTGCATTAGGCCTGTGGGTTGTTAACTCACATCACGCCTCAGAAAGCTCAGAAAAAGTCTTAAAGTTTGACACAAATTGCACCAATTGGCGACGCTATTCACAACTTACGTTTTTGAAAAAATTCCTCAACATCTAGTACGTAAGTGTTTCAAAACAGTGAGCGGACCATAGCGGTACCCAAAAAAAAAGTTTGTGGGCGGTTAACTGGCCATGAAAATCTGTGGTTAACCACCATTTTGGCGGCCCATGCCATCGCCACTCACGGGGGAAGGTACATCTTCCAGGATAAGTTTCATGTCAATCTGAAAAATTTTTTTAATTTGCTTCAACCATCAACGAAACAGTTTCAACTGCAGTGAAAACGGAAACAATTGAAACTGAACGGTTTTTACCAAAGCTTGTAGTTTTCCAAAAATAAACAAAACCATTTATTTCCGATCGCATCACAAGGCAATAAAGCAAAATCAAAGGAGAACTTGTCGATGGCGAATTAACCGTTCCGTATAAATTGCACGGTTGACAGATCATCTGTCTGCATGAACACAAGACAGTACAGTGGGGAGTTAAAGCGCAGAATCCTCTGGCTAGTACAGGGGTCGGCAACCTACGGCCCGCGGGCCGGATCTGGCCCGCCAATCAAAATTATTCGGCCCGCAGCCCCTTTACAAATTGCAGTAATTTCATCGCCCGCCTAGTGGTATTATATTTTATGAATATGCCATCCTTGCAACTTGTATTGCATATTTATGAGGAAATACTTGTGAGAAATCGCACTGTGCTCTAAATGCACTTTATGTCGTATTTTGACCTTTCGTTACGAACTGTGAAAATCATGAGTTATTCTGATTAAAACTCCATAAATTCCTAACTTTCAACAACATCATACACAGCAAAGGGAACTGAATTGCTGGTGGAAAATTAGTGCGGCCCGCCACACCCAGCGCCGTCGCCAGGATGTCGCAGTAAGGGGATATTTATACATATATCAAAATCATATGCTTATTGTTAAATATATCTATGAATAGCCATGATAAAATATTTCGTCATACGAGCTGTTAGGGGTACATGTTTATTGTTTGTCTGTCGAAATGCTGAAGAGGTACTTGCTCGTGTGTCGGAATGCTTAAGGAGTACATGGGAAACAAAAGGTTGGGAACCCCTGCTCTAAAAGTACGCTCAATAAAAATTTGTGGATCCTTACTGCGAGTGCCCCACGATGACTGCGCTTGTTCTTATTTTCGGCGCAAAAGCCTTCAATGACTCAGAATCGTGTAATGAATGCTTGGCTGGCGGGAACACTACTGCAATTTCGACAGGGGATACAAATAAAAACGTCACGGTTAAATTTTTGAAAAAAAACACATGGCCTACGTAGACTTTACATCTCCTTTTTCTTCGCTGTGCTCAACAGTAGCACCCAAAATATACAATTTCCTAAAAACCAAACACACTGCACATATAGCCTCTGTAGCGGCAGTAAGGACAAGGGCTGTAAAAATCTCGCGCACACGAGCAAAACACGTCAAGTAAAACATCCCAAATGGTTGCAACTACCAGGATCACGATCCGATTGTTACTTTTCCAGACTGCAAAGAATCGAATGCAAGAGAACCGTCGCGCGAAAGGATATGAGGCTTAAACTTCCTTTATGCTGTCATTATTGAAATACGTGTTAAGAAATAAAACGCTACAATCACCGAATAAAGTCAGGCTGAACAGAGCACAGCAAACAGTTAAAAGGGTTTTGTCCTAGATTCATAACAAAATTATCTAGGATTTCATTAAAATTTGTTTGCCTAAGTTTGTCATTTTTAATGCACCTAGTGCTTAGTTTTGGACTACCTGTCCTGGAGCATTACGATCCTTTAATTCATTTTTAATTAGTTTGAATCCTTAGTAAGACCTTTCCTCTGAGAAGTTTGTGACCATCAAACTGAGAAATAAAGACTCCGCGTGGTTGGATAGAGCAAGAACCACTTATCTAAAGCATCAGACCCAATCGCTGCTCTGTCATTTTCTTGCTGTTTGCTTACACTTTGTCTCCTTGGGTAGAGTTATGTGAGTGCTATTTAGGAAAATGACTTTTGCTCATTATTTAGCTCATCAAAATTTCGTTGATTTGCTTAGCATGGGAGCAGTACAAATTTGCGCAAGTAGTGCACTCAATGGCAATCTGATTTCTGAATGACTGAATAGAAACGGTAACAAAGCAGCTGTATTGCTCAAGATAAGAAAAAGCAACTATGTTTTTATTGAAGGATAATGCTAGCCTTACACATATTTCATATCTGCAGTATCACCTTTAAACTTTGACCAGGTGCTTATCGAAACTTTCGCATAATACACACGTAACAATTGACACGATCCACCAAATGTAAGATGAGTATGTCGACACTACTGTGGCATGCGGCTTGACCAACAGTCATATTCATGAAAACCCATTGGAAGACCCTGGTGTTATCGACACAAAATCTGATTAAAATGTATAAAATTAAAAACTTAAATCGTTGACAAATGTTTGTTTATCGAACTGATCATATACAGTAACGGCAATTGACTCTATGCGTACTACAGTTTGCCCCTTGGATCTTGAAGCCCTAGGCGTAAGCCTATTGGTAAATCCGTCCCCGAGTGTACTCAACCTACGTGTGGCTGCTCAAAAACTAATTTCACAGTACTCTGTGTTTCGTACAACTTTACTGTCCGTCATGAATTAAAAACAAGCGCTCTTGGTTTACCATTAGCGAAAATTTTATTTACATAAAGCATGGGTGGGCAATTATATTTGCTTGGGGGCCACTTTGAGAAGACCACACTTTGCGGAGGGCCGTACCTTCTTATGCGAGTAGAAGCAAGTCTCGATTTATAGCCTCAGTGCTAATGTTTACTATAAGAAGTTGGAGAAAATTTTAGATTTGAAGATTTTCTTGAATGCTTCTGCGGGCCACTGAAAACGCTTTGGCAGGACACATTTGGCCCGCGGGCCGCTATTTGCCCACCCCTGACATAAAGCATTCAAGACCCTTATGTTGGCAATTCTGGCGACTAAAACAGTGGAATTTTGCGCTTTTGTCTACTTGAAAAACGAACGCAATGTCGTTAACAAGAGGCATTCAACAAGCTATTGGTTATTGACTATTCACAACTGCGCATAGCAATTCTACAGCTTCGTGATAGGTCGGGCGGCCAAACATGAAACGGGGGCACAGAGCTTAAATGGGGGGGCCGGGCACCACTAGCCCCCCTCTGGCGACGGCCATGACCATACCTCGCAGAGTCTGTTTTTGGCCCGCCACTAGGTTGCCGACCCGGCTCGTCACTAGGAAAAGTCTAGTATCCATAACCTGAATGACAAAAAAACGTTGTGACTGACAAACGCAAAACTGAAGATTAACACTGGCTGTGTCGGTGATATGACTAATGCAAAGGCAGATAAACTGAATTGCACTTGTTACTGGCGAGGGAGTTATGAGCGAATAAACCTCCATCCAACTCGTCTTATCGATAATGTCCCTGACAAGAGCATAAGTTGTCTGAAATTCATCCACGTTGGAAATGACTGGAGCCTGTTTCATAAAAACGGTGAAAACAACAAATACCTTTGAACGTATTTGATATCAAACACGCTTCATTTTCTCACTATATGGCTCAGCACGTTTTGATAAAAATCAAACAAAAGTTCTTGGAAAAATTCTACAGAGTCTAAAAGCTTTTCAGACATTTTTATTTTTAGGGCGTATGTTAAGTTTCATGTGCCGAGTTATTGAAAACTGTTGAGTCAAATTGGGAACAAGCTGTGGATCTAAGATCGAGAAGTGCGCGATGACGTATCTACCTTGTCAGTGTCCGTGTAGTAGAGAATGACCCGGATGTAGCGCGGGGGGAAACTCCTCCAAGTTCGATGACAGTTTGAGAATTGCAAGACGTATTGTATCCCTGCTTCATAAAAAGATGAAAAGCTTGTAGCAGGGCATTGTGGTTTTGAAGCAGACTTGCATAACATTCCTTGGAGCTGTCTCCAACGATCTACACGTGAAAATGTATCGAAGGA
>Ga0210059_1016881_pt1 | contig 10489 bp, 7 predicted proteins | sample Ectturendosymbi2_FD_188042 | JGI IMG/M metagenome (GOLD analysis project Ga0210059, IMG submission 188042) | Ecteinascidia turbinata endosymbiont from Florida, USA - Sample 2 (SPAdes) (version 2) | ecosystem: Host-associated > Tunicates > Ascidians > Unclassified | place: Key West, Florida... | reverse complement strand
GTTACTGTTGGGAACCATTTTGAAATCAAGGCATTTACACATTACAATTGCTATTGGGAGCCCCTGTGAAAGCAAGGTATTTACACATTACACTTGTTGTTGGGGGCCCCTTTGAAAGTAGAGTACTTGCACACTACAGTTTCTTTTAGGGGCCACTTCGATGAAGTTAAACAGCAGAGTACATACATATTTCAGTTGCTGTTGGGGCCCCTTTGAAAGCAAAGTACCTGCACATCACAATTTCTGTAAGGGGGTCCTTTGAAAGCAAAATACTTGCTTATGATTTGCTTTGTAGCACATCACGTGAGTGAATAATACGTCTTTCACCAAAAATAAGGAAAATTTATGCGCGTAATACCTCAAGGAGGGCCCGAGGCAAGTGCCTCGCTCGCCTCCCCTTAAACACACCACTGAATGGATGCACCAGAGGTAGGTTCGGAATCCAACAATATTGGATTTTTTTGTAAACATTTTATTTGTCAACAATGAGCTTCTTGCAACGCACTGGTCATAATTAACAAACATTCCAAAAACAAAATATTCTTAGAACTTTGAGAGCCGGCGTACAATATTTTCGTAACTAGATTTCGGCTTTAAAATAGCAGTTTTCAGTTACATTACCAACACTATAGATCCTCCGCTCCAAAACAGCTACTCCAAACAGCTTCTACATTGTATTTCCTGCGAAAGGTATCATAACTTATAGGCAAATCATTTCTAGCTGTCTCTACTTTCGTTTTAAAATGAATTTGTTCACTCGCTAACCAAGAACTTTTTGATGCCAGTGATTGAGGTCAATAACGTAAGCTAAATGTCAATTATTTGAAAGTTGCCAGAAAGAAAACATGAGACCATACAAAACGTTCTCGTGGGCAAAATGCCGCCCGCAACCCTGCCCAATGGTTTCATTTTTCTATTTCTTCCCTGAGTCTCTTTGGAGGTAAAAGCAGCAGTGTTGTTTTATTTGATAAATTTTGACTATCTTACCAAATGCAATCCCTGACCACTAAGCAGGTTGTGATTTCGTTGGAACTTCAGTTATTTTAGGATCTACTGTTTCACTCTTTTCGATCAAATCTTCGGTTTTTCTCAGAGCATGTAATCCTCGTATTTTTTATTTGAGTGCTTCTTTTAAATCTGCGACATCATACGATCGAGTCTTTCTCGACATCATACTTTCAACTCTTCGGGCTACATAAAAATATCGCTTCCACCAGACGTTGCATTTTTTGCCAATTGCAACTTCTTCCAAATTGTGTATTTGTTTGTGATGAATGGTTTTAATGTCCTTCGGATTGCAAATGAAGTATTCAATGTAGTCGTCAATAAACTTAACTTTTTTGCAAAATGTACCTGCAATGCAGTTAAACTTTCAATTTAATATGAAAGGTGGTAGTTTTATGTATGTGGTGTTGAATAAAATTTTAAGAATAGATCTGTGCATTGCACCACAAAGTTTTATCTCGAGTGTTTGACAGACACAACTCACCATGAGATTTAAAACTTTCGGTCATTCGGCTCGACATAATCCCTACCAAGTACAAACAAATTTGTAACAAAACTGACGTAAGCAAGAACCTGGGGTGGCAGACTTCCAGTGTTGAACACCTTCGTGTGGCCAACTCGAGTTTTGCACGGGTTAAAATTTTTTGTTCCCTCCCACAAAATTCAAACCTGCCCCACACCCGCAGAAGTTTAAGAATTTTGCCCACTCCCACCAGGCACTTTTTCTGTCTCAAACCCGCACCTATCCAAAAACTGCTGAAGACAGTCTAACAAACAGCAAAATCAAGCTGCTCATACTTTATTCATTTGAAAACAACCCAAAACTTTCCCACACATGTGATCTTCCGCAGTAAACAGATTTGAAGTGGTGAAAACTACATATCTGTAGAGTTGTGACCAGCTGTGCGTTAAGCGCTTTCTTATCCGTTTAGGACGGCTGCTAGACTAAATTATTCCTCACCGTAAATACTGCTGTAGGCCTACTGTCCTAAGCACAATGTTGGAAAACAACTTTCGTGCATCCAAGTGTTTTGCGATTTTTCAGCTGATTAACTTCATGTGCTTTGGCTGAACACTCAGTTACCACTGAAAGCATTTCTCATCTTGCTCCCGCACCATGTACAGCTTTCTCCAGCCCGCAGCAAGTTCAACCCACCCCACAAATGCGTGAACCCGCAACCTGCGCGGGTTAACCCGCTCTGCGCAGGACTCTTTGGCCGACTCAGCGGTGTAGTTTTTCAATTATACGAGGTACCCATGTACTAAGCAGGTTTAGTGAGCTTAGTAAGACCAAGCAACTCAAAAGTAATTTTCCATGCAATAAGTTCTTATGTACAACAAATGCAAAGCAAGTAACCTTTTTCTGCAAGAGACTTCAGATGGTCCTGAGCTGCATGGACGTTGTCTTCTTTATCATAGTGTTTTCTCGCCATTGTCACGCTGTCCTGATGCTTGGGCCACTTGTTCCCGTAATTCTAAGTTTTCATCTGCCACTTGCATTTCAATGACTTTTCGCACACTGGTTGTATTCATGCAGGTGTTAGGACATATACAAGAAGATTAGCTGAAGCAAATTGCTACAACAACTTGATATCATTTTGGTTCCAGTCTTCATCTTCCTCCATATAGCAAGAAATGCAACGTTCTTTAGATTTGGGTGATTAATGTTGTAATGACACCAGCCAAGTTGGCTAGTTCTTTTCAATTCCTCATACTCATTTACGTCAACAGCAATGTATGCTAGGAAAACATCGTTTTGATCCTTAACGCAAATGGTAAGTTTGCCTTCTTTACCTTTATGTACGTTTTTCAATTCTTGTCCCATCATTCCTCGTATAGTAGACGCTCTGATACCCTGCCAGAAAATTATGCGGTTGAAAATGTTGGAATAAACTAAACGAAGGTGCCTGACATTCCTGCTTGTGCTGTCGTCATTCCTGTACCTGCATATTTGTTTGTGGGAATTGGACTGCTCGTACTTAAACAGCCGTGAAGGCCGAAGGGCTGTTCTGCATCTTCCAATCAGGAACTTTCTTTCAGTTTGAATTTGAACTCTTCACGCTTTTTCCTTTTTTCATGCAGTCCCTTCTGCCATTGTTCAACTCATTTAATGAACTGCTTAAGATAATGTCTATTGATGAAGGTGTAAGTATGAATCCGAAAAGATTTCAGAAATCTTGGCAGTGTCACCACATAGGCATTTTGTGTGCTTAATATATCCATCTTTCGCTTTGTCGACAGCAGTTTGAAGATTTTGATAAACAGCTTCAAAATCAAGGAAGGTTTCTTCATCAGGAATAAGTTCGAAAATTTGATTTCAGTGTTTTTGAGCATTCGTCTCAGAGCTTGGTATTCCTGTTACGCCACCATCTGTCACCAGCTCATGTTAAACTTTTTCACAGCTGTTTCCCACTGGGAAGACCCAAGGGTCTTTAAATTTTTTGGAATATTATGTGGTTTGATCAATATCTTTATGTTCGTTTGTGAAATGTCTGTCAAGGTCATTTCTGATTGTCTCACATTTTGGGCAAAAGCACCCTTGGTGATTCATGTATGGGCCTACGCTCATGACCATATCAAACAATTGTGTACAGCTACTGGCACAATGGAACCAGAACATTTTTTACCTCAGAAGGCAAAATAGACATTGCTAATTAAATGTGCTTCTTTAAGGAAGGAATCAATTTTTATAAAGCAGATGATCAATTGCTGACCTTGGAGATTTAAAATGAGTCTTTTGCAAACACTGAAGTGCAATGCTCAATTAAATAACCGTCAGATTATTGGTTAATTAATTAAGCTTTAACTACTTATTCAACAGTTAACACTTCATTCTTGAAATGAGAACCAAAGTGTTTAACAATCTGATCAGATGAACTATGACTGCTCTACACTCCTTTAATAATATAAAAGTTCAAGTAAATCCAACCAAAAAATAACAAAACGAACATTTCACATATGTGACGGGCGGTAAATGGCGCCACATGTAAATAAATGGTCACCGCTGGATGGTGCCCATGAGTAACAAGTCACTGTGATAGTCACCACAAATGAGACTGTAATTCATTCTCCCTATATAATAATAGTGCAACCTAGTATCGGTAGAAGGTTTTCGTCGGGTAAGCTCTTTCTGCTGGTTGTTTTCTTTCCTGAATTGCCATCTTTCGCTTGTGCTTGCCTCAGTAGTTCAAGACGATGCAGTCAGCTGCAACACATATTGCACAATTTGCAATCCCTTTAAGATTTAACGGCAGTAATGCAAGTCAATACAGATTATCTGTAACCATCCAACTTCACTCTGTGTAGCTCCAAAATGGGAGCAGCAAATGGTGGCTAAACCAGAAAATCTGCACCATGCAGACAATTATTCTATTGTACTTTCGTGTACTACATCTAACATTTCTGTGATGTCAAATCCTATCACTAGAGGCCACTTCGGCACAATCTTGTCAATTCTTATCACTAGATATCGCGACAACAGTTTTTGTCTTGTGTCTTGTGCTTTTACCTACATTATAAACTCAAAATTGTCATGGTTGCTGTATCCATGGATTTCTAAATTCCCGAACTGTCTTGTCACTTACACACTGCATTTTTCATAGGCACTAGTTTCTGCAACGTCATTGTGATGACTGGTGAAATGCCAGGCATTTGGTACTTCAACCCAGTGTCACACTGTAGTGATATATGACATCAGGCCATTGCTCAGAAAACAAGTCCCAATTCCATACTGCTTGATAACAAAAAGCAGCATTAGAGAAATTTTAATAGGTTGCTTAGACTTTTTGATGTTAACTTTGATTGCTGCTCTGGCTTGAACCAGAAATATAGACTCAGGCCCAAAATGCAAACTCGGCACTCCTCCGTGATCATCTCTGGTAGGCCTATACCACCTTGCAATGGAGCCTGCTGGCGACTATCCCATTGTTTATGTCTGCTTTCTATGCTTACTCTTTTCCATAATCTTAACTTGTTCTGCTTGTGTTTGCCAATCTGCGCTGTTACTCAGCATGTTTTGTGCCCTGCAGTGCCTGCCTTGTTAGTCTGCTATCATATTTATCTCGCTACTTTCTGGGATGAATGCCTGTGAAACTGCTGTCTCGAGCGTGCAAGACTGGCGGACAGCTTCACTGTTAGCTATTCTTTTGCCAGCATTCTAGCTTATTTTCCTACCAACTGGCCTGTCTGTTCAACATCTTGCTAAACTGTCTACATACTTCTCGTTGTTTAAGCCTGGTTCACACGTGATGTGGTAGAAGTGGCGCAGCACTTGCGACAATTGCGTCTCGACCGTTTGAGCATTCTCACGTAAGGCGGCTGCAAAGGCACAAATCACTGGTCGTTATGTCAAAACTGTGCTCAGCAGAGCGTTTGAAATCCCCCCCTAACAGCGAAATAGGCTTCTCTTCTGCATGTGTCATCTGCAATTTTTTAATATTTTGTTGAACACGATGACAAACACATCTACACCACAGTAACAAACAAATGAATTCAGCATTTCAGCTGTTTCCAGCAAGTGCAAAGGTGTAGGCACATTTTGAATGCACAAAAAATTTGATTTCCATTAAATACTACTGCTTAAGCTAGTAGCAAATTTAGCAAGGCACATACAAAAATTTATAGTTGAGGGTCAAACTCAGTGAAGTTTTACATAAACATTGCCTGCTGATCACAAAGTTCAACATGCGGTGAGCCTGTCTCTAGAAACATTCAAGACAGGAAGTTTAAAATTGACGTATCGTAACGCTTGTCATACTGGGGCAATTACTTACCCAAAGCATTACTTCAAATCCTTCATCAAACTCTGATACTCGTACCAGTTCCGTCGCGACGGGGGGGCTTTGGTGGGCTTAGCCACCCCTAACAAAGTTCGAAGCCCCCCCAAATTTAAACGTGAAACACTATGAATAAGTGGAGTTTTGGTTAATTTTGTAATGCCAAGCCCCCCCCCCGCAGAGCTGCAAAGCCCCCCTATTGAAAACTTTCTGGCGACGGTTGACTCGGACACTGCTGTTTAACGAAATTAAGTGTCACCCACTCCCGTCTCCAGCAAAAGCACAGGCTATACCAGTGGTTCCCAACCGGGTGCAGTGGCATGTCTTGATGGAATTGTGTTTTTCGAACAGAAGTGATACATGGCTTTCATTAAATAGCTTATTGCCCAATTCAGATTGAATGTGTTTCGTTTCAAAAGAAATTGTCGTTCGCAGTTGCGATATGTTGTTTGCTTTTTTTGCAAGATATACAATTTTGTCAGGCAACACTATGTAGACCTATTGACCACTATAACGTTATTATTTGAATGTTTTAATGTTCATCGTAACAAAAATAAATGAGTATAGAAGTACCAATGTTGTAGTCGTTATGGATAATTTTTATTTTCTGAAAAGTTCAAAGAAAAAATAAGCACATATATTTTCTGTTTTAAAAAATTTAGTTTCTTCATGGAGTTTTTCGTGAAAATTGTCCCGATATTTAATATTTATTTATAAATTATTGGAAAGGGCGCATATTCAAATTTTGACATGGGCGCCACTTTGCACAGATACCCCATTGGACTTGACTAACAGTACGATTCTGCGTGTCGCTGGCACATCTGTGAGATCGCAGCCGTTTTTTAATGTTATGGTTTGCATCACGCATCTTCAAGTAACCTTACACGTGCAAAATGTGTGGGAACAGCGACCATACCCAAAAAAATATTCCCACCCCACAATACATCCTTGATGCTTTTATAGAATCGGTTTTGCATATGTGGATTTTTTCTCTGATGTGTGTAAGAACAAAAGATGTTCTGATCACAATATTGCTTCAGGTAAACTTTACTATTGCCTGCAAGACGTGTAGTGGCTTTCACGATCTTTAAAGGGTTGAAAAAAGCTTTTGTAAATGGTATCCAGGTGTCAAAGCCAATATTTAAAAAACATTAGTGGACTGATTCAGTGGCGTAGCGCGGCTAAGTGCCGTCCTTTCCACCTTTCAAATTTGCTTAAAAGATCGTTTAATGCTTACTAAAAATATAAGGTGCAACCAAACACACACAAATTGTAATCGTTCTTGTTTTTCATTGTTGCTTAATGATTCCTGCTTTTTCTGCTTGCAGTCACATTTTTCAACATTGCTCTTCCTACTTTTTTAGGTTTCATATATGTAGCCTATATTTGGACCCGGCTTATTTCGTCTAATTTTTTCCCTGTTTGCTTTTAGTCTCCAGTAAGCCACACCACCAAAGGCGTACGCAAGGGGGGTTTTGGGTTTAACCCCCTTGAGTTTGACATGTTACAAAAATTTATTTCCTGCGCAAAGGAGATTAATCGCTTTCGCATACTTTTTGCTTGTTAATTTGTCGACTTAACGCAAATACCACGGAATAATTTTGCATGCAAATTTCAAGGCCAAAAAGTAATAATTAGGTTTTTGGTGGGAATCCGGGTTGTCGTCTGCGTCCAGAAACCATCTCGCCACATTTTTCAGACTTACGACCTTTCGTCCACTACGCATGTTCGAGACTGTGTTCCGCGTTAGTTCACTTGATCCGAAACCATTGTCTGCTATGGCTGATCAGCACGGGTGCTGGCCGCATTGGCTTCAATACCAGTTTCTGTAGCATGATAGAACTGTTATACGAACTCAAAAACAGCAGTTTTTAACATAGAAACATCCATTTGATAATGTCTCAGCTGGGTAAAAGGAAAACTTAAAGTTTGCTGGTCTTCTGTAGATAACAATAGATCGGCAGTTTTCCTGCGTACTTTATGCGCATTCTCAATGCTTGTGCGGTTTAGCAAGATTCCATCGGGATGTGCAAGCCAATCCAGCCGCACACCTATGCTCGACTGCTCGTATTCGACAAAACATTAGCACAGCCTCATTTTGCAGTTGTAAATTGCTCTGACGCAGTGATGAGTGTGTTTTACTCCCCTGTTTTAACGCGCAGTCCGATATTTTTGCAGTTATGAATTGCTGTGTCGTGGGGTTGAGTTATTTTCTTCCGATATCTCAACTTGGAGCGCTAATAGTTTGTATTCAGTGCAGTGACACAAAATAAGGGGAGTGGGTGTAGAAGAATATGCATACTATGTCAACAAACTTCGCCAAAGCGTTAGTTTGGAAACATGAATATGACGTCAAATAGTGACGTCTCAAACAACGTACCCCAAATACAAATGGCCACCACATGTCACTGAATGAACCCCCCATGAAAATTTTCATACCTACGCCACTGCGCACCACTCGGCTTTAATCGTTTACTCCAGGGTTTTGCAACATGTGGGTCAAGAATTTTTGACAATTCACATCCAGGTATTATTGAAATTGTGTATGTTTCGCAAGTTGAACCCTTTCACCTAAATGTTGGTAGCTCATGAGCTGCAACTGACATAATAAGCTCCTCTCCTTTGTCATTGTGCGTTAGAGATTGTTACGACACAGAAGTTTCAACGTATAGCCTACCACGTTGTGCACTAGTGTTTTTCAACCTTTTTGAGGCAGTTACGGATTTACCTGTAGCTTATGTAGGCTTACGCCTAGGGTCTCAAGATCGAAAGGGGCCTCCAGCAAACTGTGGTACGCATAGATTCAATTTCCGGTACTGCGTATGATCAGTTCGATAAATATTCGTCAAGATTTTATATCTTCATTGTTTATGAAATTGAGTTTTATTCGCCTAATAAGATTTCGTGTTGACAACGCCATGGTTTTCCAAGGAGTTTCCATGAATCTCAATATGACTGTTGGTCAAGATGCAAGCCGACTATTGTGTCGTCAAACTCGAAGCAAGTTGGTTGTGTCCTGCATTTGGTGAATCGTGTCAATTGCCTCGTGTGAGTCAGGCGTAAGAACTAGTGGCTGGTCGCGTTTGAAATGCACCTGATAAAAGCTTAAGGTTGCATTCCAGATAAGGGCTAGCCCATGTGCAGGGCTAGCAGCATTATCCTACAATAAAAAACTTGGTTACTTCTACTGAGCAATACTGTAGTTTTCTTAAAAGTGTCTATTACGTAAAGCTCATTCGGTATTTTTAGATGTGATTTTTCAATTTTAATTTGCTTAAACAAATTCGTTTAGAAACTGGATCGCTATTGTGTATTTATGCAAGTTTTTACTGCTCGCATACCAAGCAAATCAGAGAAGATCTTGATGAGCTTAAATAACAAGCAAAAGTTGCTTTGTCAACTGGTAACCATAGAACTCTACCCGAGAGAGACAAAGAAAAACGAAACAGCAAGAAAATTACAAAAGTGCGTTTGGGTCTGATACCTTACATTAGTGGTTCTATTTATCCGACTAGCCACATAGAACTTTGTTTTGTAGCTTGATGTTCACTAACAGCTCAGGAGGGTCGCAATGTTCCAAGAGAGACTGTCCACACTAAGCATTCGGTCACAAACTTAGGTAAACAAATTTTAATGAAGCCCTAGATTATTTTGTTTCGAAGACGGCCAGGACAAAACCTTTTTAATTGCTTACTGTGCTATGTTCAGGCTTACCTGATTCCATGAGTGTGGTTCACCATTTCTTAATACTGCAGCCTATATATTTCAATAATGACACCATAAGGGAAGTTTAAACCAATATAGTCGCCATTGGGGAGCATTGATGGATTCGCCCCCTCCCAGTGGCGTAGCCAGTCCAAAAATTTTGGGGGGCAAAATGTTTGGTTTCAGGCGATAAGTACGATTTTGTTTAGAAAAATGCCTGTCAAAGCACAAAATGACTATATTTTCCTAAAATCCCTTTGGTCCCTTCGCTTACTACGGCTATGCCTTCTCCAAACTGAATTAGGAAACATTATGAATCAGAATCAAATTTTCAGAACGTCAAGCCTCCCCTGTGTAGCAGACACATTCTGGTCTGTATATATTAAACGTTGCTTTCATCAAAAGAAAACAAAGTCCAAACGTCCAATGACAAGCATAAGACCTGCTGAACGGCAACGCAAAGGCCGTGATCAGTCAAGCACGAAAAATGTAACAAGCAAAACACCACGTTTACACAAAGTTGCCAAGCAACATAAAGCTTCGGACAGATCAGTCGGGAATCCAAAGACAAACTGTATACAAACTAAATCAAATAAAATTTGATTTAGAAAAACAAAGAGCGAAAAACGAGGAAATGAAGCAAACTGAACTGAAGAAGACCCAAAAAGATGATGTCATGGAAAAGTACAGAAAAAGCTCCATTAATGATGCAATCAAGAATCATGACTAAAAACCCTATAAAAATGCCTTATAAGGCAGTACCCAGAAGCTCATCAAATGATTAATTAGGGAATCTCCATAAAACCTTATAAGGTAGTGTTCAAATGATTAATTAGGGAAATTCCACTAAATCTGGGTATATAAGACGCGATTTTAGCTATCCAAATCAGTCCGCTTTCCGACCATGGACTGAGGGCTCCTTCTTTTGGTCTACGCTGCCTTTGAGTAGTTTAGCCATTTGAAGTAAAACGGGACTTTGCCGTATGGGCCATCCCAGCTCGACG
>Ga0210059_1016880_pt1 | contig 10489 bp, 6 predicted proteins | sample Ectturendosymbi2_FD_188042 | JGI IMG/M metagenome (GOLD analysis project Ga0210059, IMG submission 188042) | Ecteinascidia turbinata endosymbiont from Florida, USA - Sample 2 (SPAdes) (version 2) | ecosystem: Host-associated > Tunicates > Ascidians > Unclassified | place: Key West, Florida... | reverse complement strand
CAACGAAACGTGAAGCACAGCTTTTCGCCAGTAAACGCACGCGGACGTAAACATGCAACGCAAATGCCTGCCTCCCGCAACATTACGTCAAGCTATAATTCCCCCCTGCTTGATGGAAAATACGACTTTTCAAAGGTTTTTGTAGAGTTTGTTTTTCATGACGAATCTTTTACAGTCTACTCTCAACCCCTGCATCAAATAATCTCCGGTATCTCTGCACTGCCAACGTTTTGCGTCTTCAACACAGATAATACAGGCCATGCGACTGCATGTTGTATTCATAGCATTTTTATTCGAAATGTACGTCGGCAGGATTTTACCAAAAAGGGTTCAGCAGGTACTAAATTTGTTGTCGACTGAAAATGACGATTGCAAGTTTGTAACTTGTCATAAGTTTGTTAGAAGAGTTTGGAGCAAAAAGTTATACACGAGTACATTCTAAGAATATTTGCTGAATAAGGGAAAATGAAGTGGTGCGATGTATTAACAAAACTTTCGGATTAGTTGTCTGGGAGCACTTTGCTCGCTTGTCAGTCAATCTGAATAATTGCAAAACATTAAAATTCAAAAAAAAGTAATATTAAAAAAGAAATCATCGCAATGTACTTCAGAAGTTTTCAGGAGAACCGTCAAAACATCTTCTGCGAGTTTTGCAAAACAGTTGCTCGATTTGTTTCATTTTGTTACTAATTCCTTTCGTGTAGCGAAATCTCCATTCCATTGAAACATGCAAATTATACAAATATCGGAAATCATCATCCTACACACCAACCAGAGCCGGGTCCACGATGGGATCAACGTGATTCTTTTGCTGCCTCAACGATCACTGCGCTATTTTAAAGGAATGGCTGTTTTCGCCCCCTTGTGAGCAATGGTGTGTTCTATTTGTTGCTTTGTGTTCTATTTGTGAAGCATGGAACATTTTTCAATAAATAAAGGCAGCCTTTGCAAACTTCAAGTGCGGAAATGTGGACTAACAGAACGATGCTGATTTTTTTGCTAAATGCTGGTTTGTAGCGTAACGATTGACCTTTTTTCTCATCGTCGCTTTCCAGAGAATAAATCCAGGGATTATATTTGCGGCTGCGATCGGTAAAACCGCCGCGTGCCACGGGTCGTTACACAACGCCGCAAAATAAGTGCGAAAGGAACGTTTATCTACTTGAATTGATCGCGCAGGCAACTGCAGACGGTAACCGGACTGATGTAGCTGTGATTGCTTTTTTCTGGGTCAATGTGGTTTGCACAAGTAGGAGCATGAAGAGAAAGCGGAGGAGCAGTTTGCGCCAATACATGCTGTTTGACACATTTCTAGGATCTACTGACCGCGTTCTACATTGATTTCCGGCATATTTGCTTTGCAGTTAAGTTTGTGTTGTTATGCTTATAGTAATACGTCGATATTTCAGGTAAAGTGTTGTTTTCTACGTTCCAAAATTAATAGAATGAGTGCTGAGCGTGTTCCAGAATTGCCAAAGGGCATCGTTGGAGACGGTATGAAATAGTTTTTGTGATAACTTTTTAAACTTTGTGTAGCTCCTCTGGTTCGTAAGTTTGGTCAAAAGAAAAATCTAAAGCCACAAAGCAGCTTCGGGCCAGACACCTCTCCGCACACGAATGAAATGTAAAAAAGTTTTTACACATTTGTCATATTCAGAACTGTTGGCCTACACTTGATTCGGAATTCACCATAGGAAAATTTAAAAAAATCCCACCAGGATTTAATTTTATTCCGCCAGAAAATAATGGTTTGGGAATGCTAAAAATGATTTTAGTTTTTTGTTTTTTCGTCAAACCCTTCAAGGTGTTTACTACTTTAACATGAGAAAACAATGTTTGTTTTGACTTATGCTCTGTTAGCCTTACGAAAATTAGCATTTCTACACCGCGTACCCGGGGAAAGTATGCCTTTGTATTTGCGGTCTTAATCTAATTACGTTTAGTAGGTGACCCCCGAAACGGATGGAATTGTCTGACATTTTGACATAGCTTCTGGTTCGTGAATTATGACCTAAGATGATTCAACAATAATAGCTCACGCGGTCACCTTGGTTGAACTTAAACATACCTCCAGTCCAGCGGTACTTCTGTGTTGGTTCATGTCTTTGATTTTAGTTTTTTGCCCCATAGAACGTTTTTCTCACAATTAAGTTTACCAAAAACTGCAACATGTTAATAATCCACATCAGCTCTTCCATAGGGGAAAGTTTTCCTCACTGGTGTTGATAAGCTTACTTTGAGCGTGCTTGAGCAGCAAAGTTTCATGGAGAATTAAGAATACAATCTGATGCTTAGCACGAGTTCTTCAATGTCAAACAATATCAGTTACCACAGACAAGCTTTTATTTTCTTCTTGAGTTCTTGTTTACTGTTGTTCTTGAGTAATCAAGGCCATTTTTCCAGCTGCGAGTGTTGCTGAAAGGGCTGCTTAGGAAAAGCATTTTCTACAAATTACCACATGAACGTTTGCGTGGAGTGGTAACATCTGTCGTTTGCACACACTCAAGGGTAGCTTTAGTGGTGGTTTAAAAGCTTTGTCTTGCTATGACCTTTTCACAAGCAAAATAACCAATGTTAAAACATTTACTTCAGTGCTTTTGGATAAATTTTTCGTTGGTATGAACCAGGACTGCGGAGCTCTTGTAAAAATGATAGATAGATAGATTTATTTGGCGGTACTGAATTAATTGCGATAAATGTACTCGCTAAAACAGAAGAAAACGCCGGGGCACCGAAAAAACACAGAGGTTATCTAGTCAGGTGCCCCATGTACGTGAGATTGATGTTTCCATAGTGAAGGTTGTGTCGACCGCTAGACGTGCTGTCGCAGTCCAGTGTTAGGTTGCGGGATTAATGGCCAGTTGTGAAGAGGTTGCTCTTGTCGGGCACAAATGGCCATGACGTTTAATTGTCATGGACCGCAAGGTTCCAGACAAGAGGAAAAGAAAAACCCGACAAAAAAGAAATCCTCTTCGGGTTGCCATAACCCTTTCTTGATCCACGCACACCCATTATAAAGATACTGGTAGTGTGATTTGATTATGACCACGAAGCAAATTCCATTGAGATTGAGTTCATTTTTGGAGATAATCGTTGTAAGAGAATTTTCTGCTTCTTCTACAGGTGTTTTCTTTCTTCTACAAGAAAGAAAGTTCTTCTACAAGAAAGTTTTCTTTCTTCTTCTACAGGTGTTTTCTTTCTTCTACAAGAGAATTTTCTGCTTCTTCTACAGGTGGAGAGATGAAATGGAGTCCGAGCTCGAGCGAGGACAGAGAATTTGACCTTATTGTATTGTAAGGCACTTTGGGCATTGTCAAGAAGATGTTGACCGATGGCGGATTCGTGAAATTGTCAGAGACTGGTGTCCATATCAGGGCGGGGAAGGCTTTGACAAAAGTTGAAATATTTCTGAAAAACTCATGAAATTATGTAGATTGCTCGAATTTTTTCACAAAAACATGTCTGACGAACAATTACTTTTCACATGATGCACATTTCGTCATTCTAGCATGGGTACAAAGTTGAAATATTTATGAAAAACTCATGAAACTGTAAAGTCCGCTTGAATTTTTTCCACAAAAACATGTCTCACGAACAATTACATTTCACATGATCCACATTTCGTAATTCTAGCACAGGTACAAAATTGAAATATTTTTCAAAAACTCATCAAAGTGTGCAGTCTGCTTGAAGTTTTTCACAAAAACATGTCTCACGAACAATAACCTCTCACGTGATCCACATTTCGTGATTTTAGCATGGGTACAAAGTTGAAATGTTTTCGAAATACTCATGAAACTGCGAAGTCCGCCTGAATTTTTTCACAAAAACATGTCTCACGAACAATTACTTTTCACGTGATCCATATTTCGTGATTCTAGCATGGGTACAAAGTTAAAATAATGACGAAAAACTGATGAAACTGTGATGTCCGAACAATTACTTTTAAAAAGACGTTTGGTGGTACAGAACTTGAACATGGCGTGAAGTAGGAGATTCATCCCAAAGCTTTTCGTCTAACATTCTTAAAGGGATATCATCCGAATGAAATGGAGATACTTCCGAGCTGGTTTATATACACAAAAGAAGAGATCTCATTGGTTAATAAAGTGGCCTATAAGAAAGGGTTTAGGAGATAAGAAAAGGTGGCTTGTCATTGGTTGACGATGTCATTTGTACCCCGTTGAAAGGTTGGAACAGTCAACCAATGGAAGTTCAAGAGCTTCAGGAGATCTTCAAGGAGTAAACGAATTATTTTTGTTTGCAGAGAAGAGGATTCAAAGATTTGATGAAAGTCGCTTCCAGGACGGAGAGATGAAATGGAGTGCGAGCTCGAGCGAGGACAGAGAATTTGTCGTTATTGTAATGTGAGGCACATTTGGCGTTGTCAAGAAGATGTTGACCGATGGCGGATTTGTGAAATTGTCGGAGACTGTGTCCTTACCAGGGCGGGGAAGGCTTTGACGAAAGTTGAAATATTTATGAAAAACTCATGAAAGTGTGTAGACTGCTCGAATTTTTCCACAAAAACATGTCTCACGAACCATTACTTTTCACGTGATCCACATTTCGTGATTCTAGCATGAGTGCAAAGTTGAAATATTTTTGAAATACTCATGAAAGTGTGTAGTCCTCCTGAATTTTTTCACAAAAACATGTCTCAAGAACAATTATCTTTCATGTGATCCACATTTCGTTATTCTAGAATGGGTACAAAGTTGAAATATGTTTGAAAAACTCATGAAACTGTGCAATCTGCTCGAAATTTTTTCACAAAAACATGACTCACGAACAATTACTTTTCACTTGATCCACATTTCGCGATTCTGGCCTGGGTACAAAGTTCAAACATTCATGAAAAACACGTCAAACTGTGAAGTCCGCCAGAATTCTTTCACAAAAACATGTCTGAAGAACAATTACTTTTCACGTGATCCATATTTCGTGATTCTAGCATGAGTGCAAAGTTGAAATATTTTTGAAATACTCATGAAAGTGTGTAGTCCGCTTGAATTTTTTCACAAAAACATGTCTCACGAACAATTACCTTTCATGTGATCCATATTTCGTCATTCTAGCATGGGTACAAAGTTGAAATATTTTTGACAAACTGATGAAACTGTGCAGTCCGCTTGAATTTTTTCACAAAAACATGTCTCACCAACAATTACCTCTCACTTGATCCACATTTCCTGATTCTAGCATTTGTACAATGTTAAAACATTCATGAAAAACACGTGAAACTGTGAAGTCCGCCAGAATTCTTTCACAAAAACATGTCTGAAGAACAATTACTTTTCACGTGATCCATATTTCGTGATTCTAGCATGAGTGCAAAGTTGAAATATTTTTGAAATACTCATGAAAGTGTGTAGTCCGCTTGAATTTTTTCACAAAAACATGTCTCACGAACAATTACCTCTCACTTGATCCACATTTCCTGATTCTAGCATTTGTACAATATTAAAACATTCATGAAAAACACGTGAAACTGTGAAGTCCGCCAGAATTCTTTCACAAAATCATGTCTGACGAACAATTACCTTTCATGTGATCTACATTACGTGATTCTAGCATTGGTACAAAGTTGAAACATTTCGGAAAAACTCATGAAAGTTTGTAGTCCGCCTGAAGTTTTTTCACAAAAACATGTCTCACGAACAATTACTTTTTACATGATCCACATTTCGTGATTCTAGCATGAGTGCAAAATTGAAATATTTTTGAAAAACTCATGAAAGTTGTAGACCGTTTGAAATTTTTCACAAAAACATGTCTCATGAACAATTTCTTTTCACGTGATCCATATTCCGCGGTTCTAGCATGGATACAAAGTTAAAATAATTACGAAAAACTGATGAAACTGTGATGTCCGAACAGTTAATTTTCATGTGATCCACATTTTGTGGTTCTAGAATGGGTGCAAAATTGAATTATTTTTGAAAAACTAAACTGCAATGTCCACCAGAATTTTTTCACAAAATATTTCTCACGAACAAATACTTTTCAAGTGATCCACATTTCATGATTCTAGCATGGGTACAAAGTTGAAATATTTTTGGAAAACTCATGATACTGTGAAGTCTGCCTGAACTTTTTAATAAAACCATGTCTCACGAACCATTACATTTCACATGATCCACATTTCGTAATTCTAGCATGGGCGCAAAATTGAAATATTTTTCAAAAACTCATGAAAGTGCGCAGTCCGCTTGAATTTTTTTCACAAAACATGTCTTACGAACAATTACTTTTCACGTGATCCACATTTCGTTATTCTAGCATGGGTGCAAAGGTCAAATGTTTATAAAATACTAATTAAAGTTGAAGACTGCTTGAATTTTTTCACAAAAGCATGTCTCACGAACAATCACTTTTTGCGTGATCCACATTTCGTGATTCTAGCATGGGTACAAAGTTAAAATAATTACGAAAAACTGATGAAACTGTGATGTCCGAACTATTACTTTTAAAAAGACGTTTGGTGGTACAGAACTTGAACATGGCGTGAAGTAGGAGATTCCTCCCAAAGCTTTTCGTCTGACACTCTTCAAGGGATATCGTCCGAATGAAGTGGAGATACTTCCGAGCTGGTTTATATACAGAAAAGAAGAGATCTCATTGGTTGATGCAGTGACCTATAAGAAAGAGTTTAGGAGATAAGAAAAGGTTACTTGTCATTGGTTGAAGATGTCATTTGGACCTCGTCGAAACGTTGGAACAGACAACCAGTGGAAGTTCAAGAGGTTTAGGAGATCTTCAAGGATTAACGAATTATTTTTGTTTGCAGAGAAGAGCATTCAAAGATTTGATGAAAGTCGCTTCCAGGACAGAGAGATGAAACGGAGTGCGAGCTCGAGCGAGGACAGAGAATTTGTCGTTATTGTAATGTGAGGCACATTTGGCGTTGTCAAGCAGATGTTGACCGATGGCGGATTCGTGAAATTTTCGGAGACTGGTGTCCTTACCAGGGCGGGGAAGGCTTTGACGAAAGTTGAAATATTTCTGAAAAACTCATGAAAGTGTGTAGACTGCTCGAATTTTTTCCCAAAAACATGTCTCACGAACCATTACTTTTCATGTGATCCACATTTCGTGATTCTAGCATGAGTGCAAAGTTGAATTATTTTTGAAATACTCATGAAAGTGTGTAGTCCTCCTGAATTTTTTCACAAAAACATGTCTCACGAAAAATCACCTTTCATGTGATCCACATTTCGTCATTCTAGCATGGGTACAAAGTTGAAATATGTTTGAAGAACTTATGAAACTGTGCAATCTGCTTGAATTTTTTCACAAATACATGTCTCACGAAAAATTACTTTTCACTTGATCCACATTTCGCGATTCTGGCCTGGGTACAAAGTTTAAACATTCATGAAAAACATGTGAAACTGTGAAGTCCGCCAGAATTCTTTCACAAAAACATGTCTGACGAACAATTATCTTTCATGTGATCTACATTACGTGATTCTAGCATGGGTACAAAGTTGAAACATTTCGGAAAAACTCACGAAAGTTTGTAGTGCACCAGAATTTTTTTCACAAAATCATGTCTCACGAACATTTACTTTTCACGTGATTCATATTCTGCGATTCTAGCATGTGCACAAAGTTGAAATAATTACGAAAAACTGATGAAACTGTGATGCCCGAACAATTACTTTTCACGTGATCCACATTTTGTGATTCTAGCATGTGTGGAATGTTGAAATATTTTTGAAAAACTCATGATTCTGTGAAGTCTGCCTGACTTTCTTCACAAAAACATGTCTCACGAACGATTACTTTTCACATGATCCACATTTCGTAATTCTAGCATGGGTACAAAATTGAAATATTTTTTAAAAACTCATGAAAGCGTGCAGTCCGCTTGAATTTTTTCACAAAAACTTTTCTAACGAACCATTACTTTTCACGTGATCCACATTTCGTAATTCTAGATTGATTGCAAAGTTGAAATATTTTGAAATACTCGTGAAACTGTGCAGTCCGCTTGAATTTTTTCACAAAAACATGTCTCACGAACAAGTACTTTTCTTGTGATCCTCATTTCGTCATTCTAGCATGGGTGCAAAGTTGAAATATTTTTGACAAACTCATGAAACTGTGAAGTCCACTTGAATTTTTTCTCAAAAACATGTCTCGCGTACAATTACCTTTCACGTGATCCACATTTCGTTATTCTAGCTTTTGTACAAAATAGAAACATTTTTGAGAAACTCATGAAATTTTGTAGTCTGCCTGAATTTTTTTCACAAAACCATGTCTCACGAACAATTAGTTTTCACGTGATCCATGTTCCGTTATTCTAGCCTGGGTGCAAAGTTAAAATAATTACGAAAAACTGATGAATCTGTGATGTCCGAACATTTCCTTTTAAAAAGACGTTTGGTGCTACAGAACTTGAACATGGCGTGAAGTAGGAAATTCATCCCAAAGCTTTTCGTCTGACATTCTTCAAGGGCTATCGTCCGAATGAAGAGTATATGCTTCTGTGCTTGTTTATATACAGAAAGGAAGAGATCTCATTGGTTAAAGCAGTGGCCAATAAGAAAGGCTTTAGGAGATAAGAAAAGGCAAGTTGTCATTGGTTGAAAATGTAATTTGGACTACGTCGAAACGTTGGAACAGTCAACCAATGGAAGTTCAAGAGGTTTAGGAGATCTTCAAGGAGTAAACGAATTCTTTTTGTTTGCAAAGAAGATTTTTAAGAGATTTGATGAAAGTCGCTTCCAGGGCGAAGAGATGAAATGGAGTCCGAACTCGCTTAAAGACAGAGAATTTGTCCTTATTGTAATGTAAGGCACATTGGGCGTTGTCAAAAAGATGTTGACCGATGGCTGATTCTTGAAATTGTCGGAGACTGGTGTCCTTACCAGGGCGGGGAAGGCTTTGACGAAAGTTGAAATATTTCTGAAATACTCATTAAAGTGTGTAGCTGCTTGAATTTTTTCACAAAAACATGTCTCACGAACCATTGCCTTTCACGTAATCCACATTTCGTGATCCAAGCACGAGTCTAAAGTTGAAATATTTTTGAAATACTCATGAAAGTGTGTATTCCGCCTGAATTTTTTCACAAAAACATGTCTCACGAACAATTACCTTTCATGTGATCCACATTTCGTCATTCTAGAATGGGTACAAAGTTGAAATGTTTTTGAGAAACTAATGAAACAGTGTTGTCTGCTTGAATTTTTTCACAAATACATGTCTCACGAACAATTTCTTTTCACCTGATCCTCATTTCGCGGTTCTAGCATGCGTACAAAGTTGAAACATTCATGAAAAACACGTCAAACTGTGAAGTCCGCCAGAATTCCTTCACGAAAACATGTCTGACGAACAATTACCTTTCATGTGATCCACATTACGTGATTCTGGCATGGGTACAATGTAGAATCATTTCTGAAAAACTCACGAAAGTTTTAGTCCGTCTGAATTTTTTTCGCAAAAGCATGTCTCACGAACAATCACTTTTAACGTGATCCATATTCCGCTGTTCTAGCATGAGTACAAAGTTGAAATAATTATGAAAAACTGATGAAACTGTGATGTCAGAACAATTCCTTTTCACATGATCCACATTTCGTAATTCTAGCATGGGTGCAAAGTTGAAATACTTTTCAAAAACTCATCAAAGTGTGGAGTCCGCTTGAATTTTTTTCACAAAAACATGTCTCATGAACAATTACTTTTCACGTGATCTGCATTTCACGATTCTACCATGAGTACAAAGTTTGAAATATTTTTGAAATACTCATGAAAGTGTGTAGTCCGCTTGAATTTTTTCACAAAAACATGGCTCACGAACAATTACTTTTCACGTGATCCACATTTCGTGATTCTAACTTGGGTACAAAGTTGAAATATTTTTGAAAATCTCATGAGACTGTGAAGTCCGCCTGAATTTTTTCACAAAACCATGTCTCACGAACAATTAGTTTTCACGCGATCCATATTCCGTGATTCTAGCCTGGGTACAAAATTGAAATAATTAAGAAAAACTGATGAAACTGTGATGTCCAAACAATTCCTTTTAAAAAGACGTTTGGTGGTACAGAACTTGAAGATGGTGTGAAGTAGGAGTTTCATCCCAAAGTTTTTCGTCTGACACTCTTCAAGGGATATCGTCCGAATGAAGTGGAGATACTTCCGAGCTTGTTTCTATACAGAAAAGAAGAGATCTCATTGGTTAAAGCAGTGGCCAATAAGAAAGGGTTTAGGAGATAAGAAAAGGCGAGTTGTCATTGGCTGAGGATGTCATTTGGACCTCGTTGAAACGTTGGAACAGTCAACCAATGGAAGTTCAAGAGGTTTAGGAGATCTTCAAGGATTAACGAATTATTTTTGTTTGCAAAGATGTTTCAGAGATTTGATGAAAGTCGCTTCCAGGACGGAGAGATGAAATGGAGTGCGAGCTCGAGCGAGGACAGAAAATTTGTCCTTATTGTAATGTGAGGCACATTTGGCGTTGTCAAGAAGA
>Ga0210059_1016879_pt1 | contig 10489 bp, 4 predicted proteins | sample Ectturendosymbi2_FD_188042 | JGI IMG/M metagenome (GOLD analysis project Ga0210059, IMG submission 188042) | Ecteinascidia turbinata endosymbiont from Florida, USA - Sample 2 (SPAdes) (version 2) | ecosystem: Host-associated > Tunicates > Ascidians > Unclassified | place: Key West, Florida... | reverse complement strand
ATGTTCCTCCCAGTGTCGGTCATGTGCTAACACCGTTTCTGTAATGTGCGCTGATGTATAGCTAACCACTTTTTGTGTTCTTGTGTCTGTGATATGGACCATGAGTCCGCAATAAAACATCATTATCATTATTATTAATGACTAAGTCCGAAAATTTTCAATTGTTAAATTTTTTTCCGTGCTATGGCTTGTTGTGCGTACCTGACATCTAATCAAAATGTTTCATTTACGCAACACACATCAAAAAACAATTGCCAAACTTGATTTCTTTGTTCTGAGAAGCAAAATAACTGAAAAATAATAACAGAAATTTCGCAGAGGTCAGAAATTGCGCTTGACACCGGATCGGATTTTTGAATAAAAACGAGACCTGAGCAAGAGCAGGAGTGAAATTTTTCGGTTTTCACTGGAGCCGAATTATAGTTTCCGTCTTGGACTGGACGGATACAGGTCTCGAGACTTTGAATATTGCAAAGAAATGACAAATAGTAAAATTTCTATAATTCAACGATTTTTTGTTTGTTGTATTGTATTTGCAGGTATAGAGGATTTAACTTTTCGCATTACGAATCGCCGTTTCCTACTTGTGATTGTATTCCCTACGTGAGATCTGGTTTGTATCAGCTTGTCATTCGTGTCAAGGAAATTCGTGTGTGCGCGCTCCACTGCGTTTGCGCAGTAACCTCGATTCGCCTTGCATTCGAAGTTCTGTCTTTTTCGGCGTGTACACCACGTTTCAGGGAGTCACGTTGTGTATCGGTAGTGCACGGAACCACGTTGGCTGTTTCCGCTGTCGCGCAAAGCTATTTCTGCTGCTGCTAATCAAATCGTAAAGCTATTTCTGCTGCTGCTAATCAAAAGTCTTTTGTAAATAAAGATTTGTGCACCAGGAGATCTGTGAAACGAACTATCAAAGAGGTGAGAGCCAGACGCCTTGCTTCGGCTTGGCAACTCAAAATGTCAGGCAGTTTTAGTCGGGAGTTAGAACAGTACTCATACAACGACTAGGCTGCCTCGTTGGTAGCGTTTGGGGAAACCAGCATCTCTGCATGAAACGGCAGCATTCCTCGTAAGTAAAGTCTACGCTGGGCAACACCCCCAAACCTCAACATATGTTCCTACACCAAAGGCAAACCCTATACAGGTAAAAACAACCAAGACATGTCGGAAAACTGCCAGAAATTTAAAAAAATTCAATTCAAAAGACATGACGACACCATATTGAAAAATTTCGGCAAAATGCACAAATTTTGAAGTCTCGAGTCTGGGTCTCGAATTTCAACACTCGGTCTCGGAGTTTTTGATGAAGTCTTGGTCTCGGTCTCAAAGTTTTCACCAGGTCTTGGTCTCTAGGGTTACAGTCTCGACTACATCACTTTGATTAAGGTAACAAGATCAAGAGTTGAACGAGAATTCGTTCACGTAAAAACAACATACGATTCCCTTTGTTGATTTCAAGTTTGGCTGTGCCTATTTTGCTTTATGAGCTAAAAGCTGTGCTGGGATGATTTTGCCTTTAGTTGAACCTCATTCGTTGAAGTGGTCACATGTAAATGTAACACACAAATAGACAACGGGTTAGGGTTAGAGTTTTACACACATGTTCATGCAACGCAAACAGGAAGCCATTCACTGCTTGCCAGCACTAAAACAATGACATAATTATTGGATAAAGGCAAAACAACTCCAGCAGTGCTTTGCCTCATGAGACAAAATATACATTGCTTTCAAGATTTTCGGAGTGGAATCAGGAGTTGGATTGCAAATTTTCAATGAGCTCTGGAGCAGGAGCAAGAGCTGGTGTCACTTCCTTAGAGCAGGAGTCAAAAAAGAGACTGCGATCAACTCTGCTGTTTAGTCATGTTAAATGCTATATTTTAATGATCAAGTGTTTCCTTGCCAGCAGGACACAATATATTGCCACATTATTGCTCGTGGTTGTAGTATTTGCATGTCGTGATCATGGCAGTTGGTCTCATACTGTTGCTTTGAGTATGTACCAGATAAAGTCATTTGAGTTATGTTAAAATCCAATCCAAAAATTATTCTGCAAAATAAAAACAAATCCGAAAACAAAAACTGTTAAAATGTTTTTCTCTTACCAGTATGGTCGTGTGCAAACACCTATTCTGCAATGAGTTATGACAAAACTTTTTTGAGCTGCTGCGTTGCATGATTGGGCCTATGATATGGACCATGTGTCGAAAAAAAATATCATTATTATAAATACAAATTGCTGCCACTGTTATTAGCCTAAGCCTGTGTGGCGTCGTGATTATGTCATGTATAACGTTTAGTTCGTAGCAGAAATAGAAGAGTGAAGCTACGGGAATGGGAAATCTCAATTGCTGTTATGCTGAGTGTCGTCGGCTTGATTCTCACTTTGGTTGGCTCAGGGTGACGTAGCATTGCGGCTGTAACAAATGGCTCCCAAACTGTGGATGACTAGAATCCGCCGCTGAAGGTCGTCGTGAGGTTGTGAAATGGAAAAATAATGTGCCAACGTGATTACTCCATATATAACGTTGCATTCGTATCAGCAACAGAAAAGTGAACCTAGTCGAATGGAGAATCTCTATTGCTGTTATGCCAAGGATCGTCAGTTGAACTCTCTCTTACGCTGGCTAAGGGCGGTGCATAATTGTGGTTACAACACTCATGTAATCCAACTCAAAGATTCAAAGACAAATGAATAGTTTCGACAGTAAATCAAGTTAACATATGCTCTCACAACATCATAACAATTGAGACTGCAGAGACTTCAAAATATTCACTGTATGCAGTAATGCAACGAGAAGCTCGGTCAAGCTCAACAATAGCATAAAATGTATGAGACCAGATGACAAACAAATATACAACACAAACAACTCATTAGAACTGGGCTGCGCATGTAAATAATGATTAACTGTGCTCAATGCTACTAGGTGTACGTTGGGTACAACACTGATGAGTCAAGAAAGGGATTCGATCAATGAATGTCCAACCAATTCTTTAACTTGCTGACATGATGCACAATAGAGCAAACTTGTTTCGCTGGTCAAAGACATTTTAAACAGACACAACAAACACTCTCCACGTATTTGAGAAACTCTTATCAATACAATAAACTGCAGTCCCAAAACTGAAACGAAAGTTGCTAAGAAGTTCAAAAGAATAACATCAATTCCAATCCAAATCTGGTTAAGCAAAAATTATAAAATCCAATCCATCCAAATACTAGAATGCTGCAAGATTTAAATCTAAGTGCATGTTCGTCTCTAGTCATATACATTTATTGGGCATGCGAAAGACAAGGAAGTATATTTCTTGAAACACGGTTGAGCTGGACTTGTGGAAATGACTGAGAGTGAAAGAGACAAGTGAAATGGAAACTGCTTTCACTAGAAACTTTGATACAAATAACCTGCAATCAAACTTGGTGAAACAACATTGGGCATCATTTTGTAACTTTCCGGGCGGCATTTTATGGCATGTCGGGGTGCCATACCATAGCAAAAAAGCACATGGGAAAGATTTGAAATTCCATCTCACTCGACATTGACTCGAGCTTGCAAACCACAGACTCGAAGTGACTTAACAGTTTTTGTGACTCGACCAAGTCATGACTCGACTCTAAAAAAGTTTAGATGACTCTGGCTCCACAAAGATGACTCGGGCACATAAGTGCTAAGAACATCTCTGCTCAAAAGTATAGATGAACAGGGTTAAGGACTGGAGCAAAACTGTAGCCTATTTTGGCAACTTCTGGACTAGATTGGACAGCAATTTTTTGAAAATTGGAGGATCAGGACCAGGGCTGTGGAGCTTGGACTCAAATTTCGGACTCCGGCTCCAGCTCCAGGCATCTAATTTTTGGCTTCAGATCCGGCTCCAGAATGCTTTGATCCATTGAAAACCGTCATCCATTGTATTATTTGTAGCCTACAACTTGCTTTCCCCACAAACTAGGGGTGTGGAACTGGAACCTGATTTCCAGGAACCAGCTCCGCCTCCACCATTTAAAAGCATTTGGCTTCAGCTCCAGCCATTGAAAATGTTTAGGACTCCGTCTCCAGGCTCCGGTTCCGGCTCCACAGCCTTGATCCGGCTTGGATCGGACTGAGAAAATTTTTCTTGTTCAAATGTGTTTATACTAAATATATCAAAACTTTTAGTTGCGATTCGATTTTGCAGAATTGAATAAATTTAAAATGCCGAAAAAGGCAGTGTCTATTTTGCTTCACGAGGCAAAAGCATTGCTGGTACTTGTTTGTTGTCTTGTTTCATATGACTCAGCTAATAAGCAGAAGCAATACAAAAGCTATCGTACACTAGGTAAACCAACTGTCAGTGAACATTAGAGCAAATGAAAATACAATGGCACAATAGTTCATCAGTGAAAACAAAGAGTGATACTGTGTCATATGACTGTTTTGCTTTCAACCAATCGTGTTTGGCTGAAGTCAAAATAGCTGCAGCAACGTTTTAGCCACATGACGCGATATACACACTGTTTGAAAAATACCTGGAGTGGTTTCACAATCACATGAGTGGAACCCGGTGGTAGAGATGACACGGTCCAAGATTTTTCAGGCCCGGACTGCCCATAGCCCACAACATCCAGCCCATACCCGCCCGTGGACCGAGGACATTTATTCTTTTTCAAACCGGACCACCCATGGCCCACTAAACAATTGGCAGACTCCTCTATTTTGCCTCCTGAGGCAAAATATCTTTCATGGCTATTTTGCCTTCCGAGGCAAAATATCTGCTGAGACTATTTTGACTTTTGTGGAACATGGTTGATTGAAGTGGTCATGTGATGTGACAAGGACAATATACAAAGTTACATGCTTTGGTTGTGTAAGCCTAAAACCCTTAAGACTCTAAACCTAAAATCCCTGAAGCCAGGCTTCAATGAGAGAGGTCTTCCACACCAAACAGCAATAAACTTCACTAGAAAAGACCACTCTGCTACAACTTGGTTCGCTCAGACAAATATACTCCACAATATTCGCGTCTTTTATTTGCGGGGATTTATCATCAGTGACATGTTATGGGAATCCCTTTGCAATGGCCTGTTACAACCCAAACCTAAACTTGAAGGCAGTGGCTATAGATATGCTTGTGGATCTTGAAATTTGAAAAATTATTAATAGGCTACGCCATGTGTGAAGTAACAGTAACGCATGACGAGAGTGCAGTAGGCTTGGTAGAAACGAAGTAAACATAAAAGATAAACCGTAAACCTAACCTTAACCCTAACCTAATGCTAACCTAACCCTCCTAAACTAAGCCTCACCTAACCCTAACGCTAACCTATCCCTAACCTAACTCTAAGCTAACACTAACCTAATGCTAACCTAACACTAACCCGTAAAGGTAACACGTAAAGCCTGAAAAAAAGTAAAGAAAAAAAGAAAAGTCGGCAAGGTGAGAATCGAGCCGAAAAGCATTGGCATAGCATCCAGAACCCATAACCGCTACACTAGCCCACGCCATTAGACACATGCCATTTGAATCACAAAGTGACCCTTTTATTAGAATTTCGTCAGGCAGGCGCATCCATGGCCCCATCTGAAAACTTTCTTTGGGCATCTTGTAAAAAAAGACGCAAAGGAGAATACTAAAATGTTGCGATGAGGTGTGGTGAAAGGAACCAAGGAACCAACCATTCTTTGCAAAATGTGCAATAGTACATTTTCTTTTACCATTGAAAGCCTCTATTCTAAGTCACACTATAAGAAGGTATGGTACAGTGAATAGAAATGCGCTGATGAGACCGGATCGGTCAACAGTTGCTTTTTAAATGTGTCTTTTGCTACATGTAAATGGCCTGTGTTTGGATACTCTATCAATTATACGTCAGACCACCAAGCTTCCATTAAACTTGTTGATTGTTGCAGAAACACTTGAACAAGTATAAAGATTTTGTAGCTGCTGCTGCGGGTGGATCCATGAGGGGCAGAGTGAAAGAAGCTGCAAAATCAAAGGAAGACCTCCAGCAAAAGTGCCAAGGCAAACTAGTATTACGTCTGCCTTCTCAAACTTCGACAAGAAAATAGCAGAGAAGCTTTTTCAAGAGTACGTCATTTTAAAATTTGGTTCGACAAGCTTTTTTGCATTTAAGCGAATATTTATTATAATTTAATTGAAGAATCTAAACAGGCTTTTTGCAAAAACTATAAATAAAGCTAGAATACACACTGATTGTTTCTGTTTATTAAAATGATCGATTTTCATTTATTAAAATAAATGTGTTCAGTCTATTGATTGCTTTGTTTATAGCTTTATTGTTGAGGATATGATGCATGCATCCCTGACGGATTCACCAAAATTCCGTGCTTGGTATGAATATATAAAAAGTGCCTCTGCTCCTCACCTCACATGTCGAAGAACCTTAATGTCCATTCTAGCGGAGCGCTTTCGTGCATCTCGATCTGCCCTCACCATAGGCGGATCCAGGATTTTTTTTAGGGGGGGGCTAAAGGACGAGTTCATCCGGATGTGTACTGACTGCATAGTAGTGAAGGCCCAACTGCTCAGGTAACTTTTTTTAACAAACACGGTTAATAACCGTACAAATTTTGGCCAAATCGCATTCTCACCATTACCCAGGCTTACTAAGACGTTTCTGGAGCAGAAGCGGCCTTCAAAACAATTCAGAAATTATTCTCAAACTTATCTAACCTTAAAAAAGAATCTTGTTGAATTTCTGAAAAGTTTTATTATTAGAAAAACAAGCACAGGTCCACGCCGAAAAAAACGCGTGGGGTAGGCATAGTAGTGACACAAAAACTACACGAAGAAACGTGAAATGCCAGTAACCTTTGTTGGCAGTCTGTGCAAGATCCATGCCGTATTATGTTCGAAAATTGCAGATGTTCATCGAATAGAAGTTCATTACGTTCGGACTTGAAAATTTTTTATTTTGGGAAAATTTTCCGAGTTTTATTGAATAACACCAGAGACGTAACGAGGGGGGCAAGGGGGCAAAATTCCCCGGGCGCCGAATCACTGCTGGTAACCAAAAAGTCACAACAATGTCATAAGCACTTTTTTCAAAACGGTACATTTGCTTCCGAGAGATCTCAGGTTCGAACATGGGGGCGTCAAACTTGTTTCTTGCCCCAGGCGCCATCTAACCTCGTTACGCCCCTGCACATCACGATTGTCTAGCCAAAATGGCGAAATTTGTTTACAACACCTCCCTATCAGTGGCAAACTATATCAATCACAAACTATTTAAAACAAAATGCTCTCGATTATTGAAGACATTTGACCATAGAAAATAACTTGAAGGTCGAAAAAAAGGTCTATTATTTCGAAAACAAGCACAAGTTTCCCTTCTCCCAAAAAAATAATTCGGGTACGCGTAGAAGCAAACATACCAAAAAACTCGAAAGCAATAATTATGCTGGCAATTTGCCCTGGAAGGTATCTATTGCATCACAAGGGCATTGAAAATGATCAGACAATATTTTTCCATGTCACAGCGGGAAATGCGATCCATTGAATTTTTTGTACGAAACGCGACTATATCGCGGTAACGCAGTTTTAGAAATATTGTGGAGTAGGTTGAAAAAAAATTATTAGAGACTGCAAAATAATGGTTCATAAAAAAGCATTTGATTTCGTGCTGTGATGAACTTTTGTCCAAAACGTTTTGCTGGGAGGTAGGGGTGTATTGCTAAAAAAGGGGTGTGGAATGCCGTTCCCACACCAAATAAAAAGGAAAACCGATTCGCCTACAAGAATTTCCACACTGGATCTTCCTGTTTCACTTTAGTACTACGGTGCTATACACGGGATAACTTGTCGTTTATTCATTTATGCTGCTCCAGGCGCTACACGTATAATTGAAAAGAAAAATCTAAATCTTCAAGTAACGTTACTATAGTGCAAAAATGTGTGGGAACGCCGTTGCCACGCGCTCTGTTTTGGAATTTACGCTGTCACTGAGTTCTCTAACCAAGCCTGTAGTTAACTGCATTGTAAGTTCGTTGTAACGTAGTTTTAATGCCTTCATTTAGCTACAGTAATAACATAAACTGCACTCATTCATAAAAGCTTTAGGAAAAAATAGTACGATCTGCAGTTTATTCAACTTTTGTCCACAGTCTGCTCAGTCCCGTCGCCACGGGGGGCTTTGGTGAGCTTAGCCCTCCAAACAAAGCTCCAAGCCCCCCCAAATTGAAACATGAAGCAATATAAATCGGTGGAGTGTTTGTCAGTATTTAGAATGTCAAGTCCCCCGCACAAAGGCAAAGCTCCCTATTGATAACTTTCTTGCGACAGTTCTGAGTCTGCTGCTTATTCGTCTTTTGTCCACAAGAAGCCCAATCTTACCCAAATGCAACAAGAGTTGAAATACTTACGTGCGCAGTGGCATGGCCAGCCCAAAATCTTGGGTGGGTCAAAATGTTGGATATTAGTTGAGCAACAGTATTTTATTTGAGATACTCCCTCTTAAAGCGCAAAATGACTAAAAATTCTACAAATTTGGAGGGGCCATGGCTCCTTGGCTACGCCTATGTATGTGCGCTTTATATAACGTATATGTAATGTAGTACCACGGCCTACTTAAGATATCTTAAGTAGGCCGTGGTAGTAGTTTATATAAACACTTACGTATTTATATAATATTGTGACCATATTTTTTTATATAAAAACTTGTTTATTAGAAATTTCATTCATAGTGAAATATGCACATTCGCACTTCCCAAATTCGGAAAAATAAGCCTTGCATTTAATATTTTCGTCCCTATCCCTGTGCAAGAAATGGTTTATCTAAAAGCTATACAAAAAAATTATCCCAATGGACGTTTCTGTGTCGGTAACCATCGATCAAAAACCGTATCTGAAAAAATTTAGGGGGGGGCTTCAGCCCCCTTAGCCACCCCCCCTGGATCCGCCTATGCCTGTGTGTATTTGCTCCACAGTTGGCAAGGATACATTGGCATGCAATAGGCACGAAATATAATGTTTTTTACAGCAGGTGAGCACTGATCGAATGTGCCTGGGAGCATATTTGCTACACAATATAGCGATTTCATTTGTCTCTTGATATCACAACCATCCTTCATAATCAGTTTTAACATTTTGGAAACATTTTTTATAACATATGTTAAAAACTATCCTCCTACTTTTAAAACTATCACACTTTCAATTGATGTCACGAATTTTCAAACCATCAGCAAGCATAAAAAGTAGCTACCTTTTTATGAATACGTAAGCAAATACGTGCAATTATACAGGCCATACATGAAAATAGCACTGGAGCACATTTTCGAAGAAAATCTTACAAAAATCACACATTAGTATATTTTGCCAAACCAAAAAATTTGGAGCTAACTGCTTTAGAAAAATCGCGAAAAACCCGACAAATCGCCAAACCGATATGTTTGTAGTCAAATGCTTTCAAAATTTGCCAGATTTCCGGAATCTGGCGATAAATTCCCCAATATGGCACCCCTGGTGAGTGCCTGAGTGGTGACAGAGCCACATTTTTGGAAATCACACCGCCTCGCATTAAAAAAGCGTAGAAATCTAAAGAACAGACCGAATTTGCAGTATCTTCATTTTCTAATTACCACGCGTGATACTCACTGACAACATAAGGGATAACACTCAGTCATACTGTTCAACTTTCATACATTAGTGCTCATTAGAAACAAACTTGGTGATTCCTTTGTTTCTACTTCCCTGAATTACTCAGAGCCACGCGGAAATTGTGCGAGGGCTACGCAGAAACTTTTCATGGGGGTTTCATTCAGTGCCATAGGATAGTCATTTGTATTTGGTGTGCGCTATTTGTGACGTCACAAAATGACGTCATAGTCCTGTTTCCCAACCAACGTTTTGGCGGAGTTTGTTGACATAATATGCACATTTTTCTATACATCCACTCTTCTTATTTTATGTGTCAATGCACTTAAAAAAACTATTAGAGCTCCAAGTTAGGCTATCGGAGGAAAATACGTGCATCCAACGCTACGATACAGCAGTTCGTAACTGCAAAAAATATCAGGCGGCGCGTTAAAACAAGGGAGTAAAACACACTCATCAATTCGTCAGAGCAAATTACAACGGAAAAATGAAGCTGCGCTAATGTCTTGTCGAATACGAGCAGTCGAACATAGAGTAAGTGGGGATGGACTGGCTGGCGCACACCCCGGTTTAAAAAATCGAATCTTGCTAAACTTTACAAGAATTGAGAATGCGCATAAAGTATGCAAGAAACTTTCGATTTTGCTGTTATTTATAGAAGTCCAGCAAACTTAGTTTTCCTTTTTTCCTGCTGAGACACAATAAATGTCTGAATGCTTGTATGTTAACAACTGATGTTTTTGAGCTCGTGCAACAGTTCTATCATGCTACAGAGATTGGCAGGCCTAATGCAGCCAATGTGGTCAGCGCTTGCCCTGATCAGCCATAGCAGACAAAATAAATGCAATTTTTCGGATAAAGTGAACTATCGCCGAACACAATCGTAAACATGTAGAGCCTA
>Ga0210059_1016878_pt1 | contig 10490 bp, 6 predicted proteins | sample Ectturendosymbi2_FD_188042 | JGI IMG/M metagenome (GOLD analysis project Ga0210059, IMG submission 188042) | Ecteinascidia turbinata endosymbiont from Florida, USA - Sample 2 (SPAdes) (version 2) | ecosystem: Host-associated > Tunicates > Ascidians > Unclassified | place: Key West, Florida... | reverse complement strand
ACATTTTCGCCCCCCTGTAAAAATGTGTTGGACATACTTTAAGTTTAAACTATTGGACACAGGCCCGTAACCAGGTGGGAAAGGGGGGCGAAGCCTCACCTGCAAACCTTTTCGCCTCTCTTGGAAAAATCTGTTGGGCATAGTTGAAAGCTATTGGACATAGTTTGAACAATTTAGGCCCTTCTCAGAAAACTCTTCGCCACCCCTTGTGTCCCAACCTAGTTACGGACCTGATTGCACATAGCTTAAAAATTTGGGCCCCTCAGAAAACTCTTCGCCCCACCTGGTATTCCAAGCTGGCTGCGGGCTTGGGCAAAACCGTCTGATGGATTGGCATTTTTGACGAATAATCGTGATGTGACATTGATCCTGAGATGATTATCGACAAGTTGTTCAAAAAGAAACCCAGACTTAATTTTATCTTTTAATTGTGCTCGCAGGTATTTTGTAAAGTCAAAATTTGGCTATTGCTATCCTCGAATTTGTCCCTATGAATCCACTTACATACTTTTAGTTGATTTTGACTTATTCAATAGGCATAATCAGTGATATTCTCGAGGACAACATTACAGGGCGCTTCGCTTTCCGCTACTGTTAATGTTCAATGAAAATTGTTTGGTTAACAACCATGGGTGGCGGAACCTTTTTCAAAGTGGGGAGCACAAGTGCACGTCAATAAAAGTATAGAAAATTTTTGTGGTTTGAATTGGCAACTGTGACGTCACAAACATTGATATATGAAGTCATTACATATACACCATATGAAGGTCTAAATTAGCCTACACTATTTTAGACAAAATTACACCACTATCAAAACGCATCGGTGAACCACCTGAAATTCAAATAGGCTGTTACAGGGGCGACCCAGGTCATCAGCGTCACTCGGGCTCATCAAACGATTTATTCTGACTGACTGAACAGAACCCATCGACACTGCGTCACTGAAATTTCCTTTTGCTTTCATTCTGGCTGGCATTATCGTTGCTCTATGACGTTAAGTTATGCAACAACCAATGAGAAATTCTCATCATAACTTATCCATTGTTGAGCAGCTTACGTCACAGAGCAATGATAACGCCAGTTACTCCTCTGCTTACTAGGCTCATTCATAATAGCCCGAGGTGATGAACAATTTATCGTTCATTTGAAATTATTCTCGAAATGGGAACTGTCCATTGGATTGAACTTCAAATCCAATGTTCAGTACTAGTCAATTACTGTAAAAACATTTAGTCCGATACGAATTATGTTTTAAAAAGGACTTAATTGCATAGGATAGCTCGGACTCTAATGGATGAGCCCGGGTAAAGCGCGAGCCAGCGAAGTCGTGAGAACGCGTACTACGAACGATGTTGTTTTAATTCAGGTCACCACCTGCAACATTCAATGCGAAAGGCCAGACATGGAACGAAAATATATGAAAAGTGACAAGGCCAAATAATGAGCCCGACGTAGTGCAGTGGGGCCGTGGATGTTGGCACAAACATACAAAGCAAGCTTGCTCGCGTTCTCCGAAAAAGACTCGAGCGAAGCCCGAGGAGCCCGCATGCCGGAGTACCCACTGGGTCGTTAAAAACACCAAGAACACAGCGTAAAAAAAGGCAGAAATGACACAGCATTGATACCTGTCTTAAACACATTCAAAATCACAACTTTTCCACAGCTTGAACATAGAAGTATCATGACTGAATACTCATTCTACAACCAGTGTTCCCTCTAAGCCGAAAAAAACGGCACTTTCGGCACTTTTTTTGGACGCCAGCCCATAAAGATTTTGAAAATCGGCACTTGCAAATTTGGATGCAATTTCTTCCACTGGAGAAAATTTCACAAAACAAAATTTCATTATTATTTCAAAAATGTGCGGGACATATTTTCACGATTTAAGCCGTTCTCAGGTCATAGCATGGATATACAGCAGTGAGCGATGAAAAAAAGTTCAGACGCACTGTAGAAATTCTCCGCTTGCAAGTTTATGAAAATGTTCTGTGCGCAATTTCACGATTTATGAGTCCAAAAATAAGGCTGTTTGTTGCTACGTTCAGACGCATTTTGGAAGTTTTCACTTTGCGAGGTTTATGAAGAAAGTTTTGGGCGCATTTTCACGATTTATGCATCCAAAAATGAAGCTGTTTCCTGCGAAGTTCAGACGCATTTTGGAGGTTTTCACCTTGCGAGGTATACAAAAAAAGGTTCATGGCGCATTATCACGATTTTGCGTCCAAAAACGAAGCAGTTTGCCGTGAAGTTCAGCCGGATTTTGGAAGTTTTTTCCGTGCAAGCTTTATAAAAAAGTTCTGGGCGCATTTTCTCGATTTTTGCGTTCAAAAATGAAGCTGTTTGCTATTGCGTTCAGGCGGATTTTGGAAATTGTCGCTTTCCCAGGTTTATGAAGAAAGTTCTGGACGCATTTTCACGATTAATGCGTCCAAAAACGAAGCGGTTTGCTGTGAAGTTCAGACGCATTTTTGAAGTTCTCTGCCTGCAAGGTTTACAGAAAGTTTTGGGCGCATTTTCACGATTTATGTGTCCAAAAATGAAGTTGTTTCCTGCGAAGTTCAAACGCATTTCGGAAGGTTTCACCTTGCGAGGTTTATAAAAAAGTTCTGGGCGCATTATCACGATTTATACGTCCACAAACGAAGTTGTTTGCCGTCAAGTTCAGGCGGATTTTGGAAGTTTTTCCATGCAAGCTTTATAAAAAAGTTATGGTGCATTTTCTCGATTTTTGCGTCCAAAAATGAAGCTGTTTGCTGTTGAGTTCAGACGCATTTTGGAAGTTCTCTCCCTGCAAGTTTTGCAGAAGAAGTTCTTGGTGCATTATCACCATTTATGCGTCTAAAAATGAAGCTGTTTGCTGTTAAGTTCAGACGCATTTTGGAACTTCTCTGCCTGCAAGGTTTACAGAAAAAGTTCATGGCGTATTATCACGATTTATGCGTCCAAAAATGAAGCTGCTTGCTGTTGAGTTCAGACGCATTTTGGAAGTTCCCCGCATTCAAGGTTTACAAAAAAATTTCTGGGTGCATTTTCTCGATTTATGCGTCTAAAAGCGAAGCTGTTTGCCGTGAAGTTCGGGCGGATTTGGAAGTTTTTTCCATGCAAGCTTTATAAAAAAGTTATGGCGCATTTTCTCGATTTTTGCGTCCAAAAATGAAGTTGTTTCCTGCGAGGTTCAAACGCATTTTGCAAATTTTCACTTTGCGAGGTTTATAAAAACTTGTTGACGTATTATCACGACATTTGCGTCCATAAACGAAGCTATTCGCCGCGAGGTTCAGACAGATTTTGGAAGTTCTCTGCTTGCAAGGTTTACAGTAAAAGTTCTGGACGCAATTTCACGATATATGCGTCCAAAAACGAAGCTGTTTGCCGTGATGTTCAGACGCATTTTGGAAGTTATCTGCAATCATGTTTAATAAAAGATTTCTGGGCGCATTATCACGATTTATGCGTCCAAAAACGAAGCTGTTTGCTGTGAAGTTCCGACGGATTTTAGACGTTTTCTCCATGCAAGCTTTATGAAAAAGTTCTTGACGCAATTTCACGATTAATGCGTCCAAAAACGTAACATGTTTGCCGTGAAGTTCAGACGCATTTTGGAAAATCTCCGCTTGCAAGGTTTATAGAAAAAGTTATGGGTGAAATTTAACGATTTATGCGTCTAAAAACGAATGTGTTTGCTGTAAAGTTCAGGCACATTTTGGAAGTTTTCTCCGTGCAGGCTTTATAAAACAGTTCTGGGTGCATTTTCACGTTTTTGCGTCCAAAAACGGAGCTGTTTGCCGTGAAATTCAGACGCATTTTGGAAGTTCTCCGCCTCCAAGGTTTACGGAGATAGTTCTGTACGAATTTTCACGATTTATGCGCCCCAAAACGAAGGTGTTTGTTTTGAAGTTCACACACATTTTGGAAGTTATTTGCCTGCAAGGTTTATAGAAAAAGTTATGGGCGCATTACCACAATTTGTGTGTCTAACAAAAAAACATTCTTGACTTCAACATTTTGTAAAAAACTTTGGCCACGTTTTACAATTTTACCCGCCCATAAATCTTTGCTGTGTTGTTCGGACTCATTGTGATGTCCTTGACTTTCACATTTTATAAGAGCACATTGATTTGAGTCTGAACGCATGAGGACTACGATTGCACGCACAAATTGTGACAAGCGGGTGTGACCTTATGCGAAGCAATTCCAAAAAAGTCTTGGACTGGCACCTCAGACATGTTTTGCAATATCTGAACTTCGAAAGAATGAACAGATTTTGTGAAATTTGACGTAAGCTAAATTGCGGTAAAATTAAGCTAAGTCGTTCATAGACGAGAGGCCTTTTCCCTAACTTCTGCTTGTGTTTTGAGTGTAATCAAATGCACCTTTGAAAGACAGTAAAACTTGTTTTTTGTCCGGCTTAGCACAACTGTTATCAAGTTCCAGGTTCAGCTCATGTCTCATCACGTGGCTGGTGAATGACTGAGGCCACAAAGTCTGACGGTAAAATTTCACGATCATTTGTGATGTATCAAACATGAAAGCAAACAAGCCTGCAAGAGGCGGTAAGAAGTAATGCTCATTGATAATTATAGTTAATATCTAAGCCTGGCGAGATATAGGTACGACGCACTTATTTCGAATAACAGTTAACTTGCACATGCAGCAAATTCCTAACGAAGTTAGTGCTTGTTTGCGAAATTAGGCTAAAAAAACTACAGTATTTGTCGATCAAGTCAGTGTAAATAGTCGAAAGGCTGGGAGAAGAGATTTCTGTCAATCGATTTGGACGCATCGGTTAGAACCAATGTGTGCAGTTAGATAAATATGCCTAGAATTTTAAGCGAGAAAATAGGCCTAACGGTTGTGCAGAGTGCTTTTCTACATCTGGGTATGTTTTCCGTCTGTGGCGGTGCTGCTGCTTTTTCAAATAAACCTTTCAAGCAGTGGCCTGGACATAATAACACATCCAATGTGGGCGATTTGCAAGTGCATTGTGTCTTGATGTAGGTGACGGTTGTTGGAGAGAATGTGAACAAGATCATGTTCACCAGTTTAAGTAAAGAAATGGAAGTGACTACGGATACGCCTGTCCTGTCGCAATTCGAATCAGAGGGTCAGTTTGTCATTCAAACTGCGTGGATCTCGTAGAATAACGGTCATGCGTTACCGCTACTATTCCAATGACTTTCGGTTTGACTCTCACCTTGTCCACTTTCGTTTTGTTTGTTTTTTTATTTATTTGTTTTCAGCCTCAGGCATGGGCGTCGGAAGGATATTTTCCAGGGGGGGGCCAAAAGCACTGAAATTTGTTTTTTACCCCTCGAAATTGAAAAAACAACCTTTTTTTGATAATAATTTCAAAATCCAGGGGGCCAAGCCCTCTCCTGCCCCCCCGTCCGACGCCCATGGCCTCAGGTGTTACATTTAGGGGTTAGTGTTAAGTTAGGGCTACCCCAGCCCCGCTTACACGACCAATTGAGTGCCGTCCAATGGGGGGTCGTGTTATCGGAGTTCCACTGTATATATATCTATCCAAATGACATTTTTGAGGTGGACAAAATTTTCTTTAAAAACTATTTTCAGAAAAATTAGCTTTCCATACCAGAATCCCCACCAAAATAACACTATCCTAACCAGTGGCGGATCCAGACCAGGCGTTTAGGGCGGGCAGACAGATAAGGGGGCGCCAAAAAGTCTTCACTTGTTTAATTAACCCAGCTTCTCTGCGACAATCGTTGGGTATCACACAAAAGTTGGTACCTTTTGTAGGTAAAGAAAATGGCTATTTTTGTTGGTCGAACTACGCGATCTTTCAGGGAATCACCACAGTTTAAAATCACCTTTTATCATTAATTCACAAAAAGTTTGAAGCAGGTCCAAAAAGATAGGTCTTAGTTTTCACAAGCTACACATAACTGAGAACACTATGGGTGTCCCAAACAATCTTTCATATCTACAACAAGTGTTTGAAAGATATACACTAAGGCAGTGGTCCCCAAACCTTTTGTAATCGCGGACCGATCAATGCTTGACAATTTTACCGCGGCCCGGGAGTACTCTCGCAACGGAATTTCTATGGGAAGAATCCACCAAGCACATGCCCAGAAAGCGAGTGGTGTCATCACCAGTATACATTTTGTAATTTCGCGGCCCGAGGCTTGAGAACCACTTCCCTAAGGCATGCTGCGCGCTATGGTTGCCGCTGTTTTGGATATCCTCACATCGGAAAATAAATGTCTGAAACGTATTCCGAACTGCTTAGAAATGGAATGGTTCTTCTTACACTAGGAAACGACAACTCAATTTCCAAGCTAAGAGCCGAATAAATTGCAAAGTGACGATCACATTTCCAGACGAAGCTTGTGCAGTTACATCCACATGAAAAGCATATTTACTGCTGAAGCGGCAATTCAAAAACAAAAAATAAATGAAAGACATTTGCTATGATATTACTCCAATTTTAGGCAGCTCTGCCAGCTATCGTGAAAAACGATTTCATAATCGCATGATAGGTTCACACTGGGCTTGAAAGCATATGGCTCTAAAATACATTCAACGGAACTAATATAAGTAGAATTTCAATCAACTGTTTAATACTGTTTCACATATTTTGACACTGGACTGCTGATGTGAAGAAAACACATCAATCTCACTAGCCCTTCCCAGATTAGGAAGAAAAGGTGTGATACTGTTCAAAAGAAGTAGAGACAGTCGGGATGACACCATCAAATCCACAGTGAATACCTCCAAGCTCTAGTCTCTCTGATAAGTAAATTTCCAATTTGTGTATACTACTACGAACCCCCCAAACAAGCTTCAAGCCACCCCCAACGCTGTTGATCTGACGATGGACATGCTTCTATCCAGGCCAGCAAACACAAGTGAGAAACAGCCTATAACCCATTTAAAACCATGAATCTCAGCCAACCGCACAGATACCAGTGAAAAAGTTACAATTTGCCTCGTGTGTCTGCTTTTCTACTCAAATTTATGTGATTTACGCGGAATGATCCAGCCCAGGGGTCTCCCAAACTTTTTTCCGAGGGCCAAATAAGGTAATACAGAACATGTCGAGGGCTGGACGTCTTATGTAATGTGATTGTTTCGGGGTATGTTATATTCTACCACATCAACAAAGTTTCGTAAATATATCATTTTGCATCAATGAAAAAATTTCTCGCGGGTCGTAGTTTGGAGACCCCTGATCTAGTCAGTAAGCCACACATTGTGCTGTTGGTTGCAGATTTCGCTAACCATGCCAAATTTGTCTTTTCGTGGCCGGCGTGAGCTGTCTACGGGTTTGAAAAGGATCAAGACAAAACCATATGGCCATCAGTCACTGTTGCCAGGTGCGTAACCAGGCGCGGCGATAGGCACCGTACTCCTCTCAAATTTTGAACTGCAAATATTGAACCACTGAACAAAAATTGTCATGGCCGCGTACAGCCAATCAATCATTCCACCAAGCTGTAGACAGTTGGCATTTTGCCGAAGTTTCTGCGTTACAGCTGACTGCTGAGTAGCGAGTACCATGGTTTGTTGAGGCGCGTCGTGCTAATACGTAGTGATTCAATGCTACGCTGCGCTGTCCCCATTGACGGAGTGAGGTGTTCAGGGTCGTAACGAGGGGAGCAAGGGGGGAGCAATTCCCCGGGTGCCAAATCACTATGGGGCGTCGAACGACTGCGGGGGGCGCCAAAAAGTCCCAACAATGTCAAAAATGTACTTTCTTCAATACAGTAGCCTATATTTAGTACAAAATGTCCCAACAATGTACCTTCTACAGTACAAAAACACAGTACAAAAAGTCCTTTCTTCAATACAGTGCATGTGATTCCGAAAGACCTCAGGTTCCAACATGGGGGCGCCAAAGTTGCTTCTTGCCCCGGGCGCTATCTAACCTCGTTACGCCCCTGGAGGTGTTGCCGAATTGCTTTGTTAGGTCATAATTAAGGCAACCAAATATCAATAAAGTCAAAACTTTTCTGCCTTTTTTAAAGCGTATGAAACGTCCACAAACCAAGTTTCACGCTCATACTATGAGGAAATCCCAAGTTATTACGTCAAAAAAAAGTCAAAATATATCGTTGGGTCAAACCTTTCTTGCACCACAGTTTTTTTCTCTTTATTTATATTTTATTGAAGCTAATCAACAGATATTGATGTGCTTTTGCAAATTTAGTTGCAATTCTGTAATAATAATGGGTCTGTTGCGATTTCTCATGTAACAATATTATTTTGCACACTACTGGACGAATGAATGTTATGTAGGATAGGCGTGGCAAGGCAAGAAACATAGTCTTACAGTACTTGGTTTGGTAAATGCTCAATCCATTAAGCATATAGTGTTTCAACTTTTTGATGTTCTCAGGTTTGACTCTACTGTAGTTATTAATATACTTATCAATATATCATCCCAAAGTTAATGGGGGCGCCAAACTTGCTTTTTGTCCTGGGCCCCATCTAAACTCGTTACGCCCCTGCTAACCTACAAATGTTGCTATAGCTTTTCACACGCTGCAATATGGTTCAGTCAGAGTCATTAGTTGCGTCAAGAAACTCATCCACTTACCTTGGTGTTGCAAAACGAAGATGCAGACGTAAGTTACTGCGGAGCTGACTCATGGACTGCACTGACTGATAGCAGACCTGAAACTGTTTTTTCACTTTTCAGGCTTCTAAAATCTTGCGTCGGTTCTAAGTTTTCCATATTTATTGCTTTCCTATCGTCACTACTGCTTTTCCTTTCAAAGCTGCCACCACAAGCATTAAAAAATGATCTTGTAACAGAAACAGACCAATTCTGTACTGCCCAACGGCAAGTCCAGAACAGTGCTAGCGAAAGAGATCGTGTTTGTGATTGCTGGGCAGTTCTCATTCTCACGCGGAAAAGAAATAGGGAACAGGAGTATCATTACGAAATAATAGCAATGTTGATTCCAATCGGTAAGAGGCTTGGTCAAAGTGTGACACGCAAATACTGAAGTTCAACGAAGTGTAAAGCGTTGTTTAGTTTAGACTGGGTATTTTTGTCTTTGTTGCTACTGCGATAGGCGCCAAAAAGGGGCGCATTTTTATCTGAGGTACACCATTTCAAGGGGGCGCACAGCCGTTTGGGGGAGCAGTTGCCCCGAACTGCCCCCTGGATGTGCCACTGAACCTAAACTTAAAACTAATCTAACCAAAACTTAACCTAACTTTACCTACCATAATAACCCAGTTTCATATGTCTTAAATTGATATGGTAAAAATAATAATTGTACTCATTGCAATTCAGTATTTCATTTTCCTGTTCACAATCAAAGACAAATCAGTAAGACTGTTAGTAAGAACAAGAGCATGCATTCACTCAGTGTTTTTTTAAGCCGTTTTTGAGTGTCAAAACAAAATGACACCCTAAAATTTTGCAACGACACCCTAAATTCTGAAAGGCAAGATATGGTTTTGCCTTGTATTGAAGTAAAACGAATTGAGGAAAGAATGTTTTCCTGCACGTGGCTACTGCAACAGATGGATGCAATCAGGGCCGGATTAAGGGGGGGGGGGGCAATTGCCCCGGGCCCCCCGCTGCAAGGGAGCCCCCGTGATGAAATTTGTTTGTTTGAAATAAAATACTCGTTTCAAAAATTTTTGTGACTCAGAAGCTGCAGTATACAAGAATACAACTCTCTTATATTCCTATGTTGCGTTAAGTATCAGGGCCCCCTGATCTCTCTACAAGTTTGATTGTCTGCCAGTTTTAGTAATTGCTACTGAAAAGCCTATAACTATTTTCGGTTTTGTTCAATGCAAATATATTTGATTTTCCTGCTCACTTTTTCCTAATAATTGTTCTTTTGGCATGTGTATGAATCTCTGCTCGTGCATCACGCCTATTTCGCAAATGTCACGAAAACGTTGCGTGCTGAAGTTAGTGGTTGCTGACTGCTGTTTAGTATCAATCAATGTTGATACAGGGGTCAGTTTCGCAAACATCAGATTTCTGCCTTTTTCAACATCAGATAAAATCAAATTTTTACCCTACAGTTTCATCTAAGCTTAATGCTTCTGTTAATAAACCTACCAAAACGCGATTACCCTCGCTGAATTCGAAAGAGAGCGAAATATCGCCATTAGATGGAGAAGTCGTTTCACTGGGCAACAAATTTTCGGTCTTGTTTTTTTTATTTTGATTTATTGGTGTCTCTTGATGTTTTGTGGTGCGCTGAGTCCGAAAATGACGTTAGTTTTTTCATAGTGTCAGCCGTTTTTCTGTAATTTGAAAATTCCTGTACTTTGGAAATGACATAATTTTCCTGGGATGCAATATGCTTTAGATAAACTTCAACAAGTTTTTATGAAAACGCAACTTGACATGTCAGTTTGTTTAATCAAAATCCTAACAGACACCAAAGAATCACTTGGTACTGTTATCTAATCCTCCCTCGCCCCTACTGGCGTGTGAGCCAGCTGGTGGCGAGATCTGGGAGGTAGATTTCGAACGTGTTATAACCATGATA
>Ga0210059_1016877_pt1 | contig 10490 bp, 10 predicted proteins | sample Ectturendosymbi2_FD_188042 | JGI IMG/M metagenome (GOLD analysis project Ga0210059, IMG submission 188042) | Ecteinascidia turbinata endosymbiont from Florida, USA - Sample 2 (SPAdes) (version 2) | ecosystem: Host-associated > Tunicates > Ascidians > Unclassified | place: Key West, Florida... | reverse complement strand
AATCACACGATGTTGAAACATTATGGCTTGAGCTGCCCATTTGCCCATTCGAATCCTAAAATTTGCATCCAATCGCTCGTTACCTCCTTCAGCTTTCGTTTTCTGATCTAACCTTGTCTTCTGAAATATTTCCTGCAGACAGAAAATATGGGACAGTAATACCACTTCATAAAGCTAGCTCTCATAGAGTTGTTCAAAGCTTCCGATCTATTGCATTCCTGCAGCGTCTTCCAACTTTTCGAAAAACATTTGTGTATGCATGTAACTATCTTGAATGCAATTAGTTGTTGACACCCAACAACTATAAATTTCGAAACCACACACCAAACTACCTTCACTGCTTACTGCACGTGAAGGCTTGTACCAAGCCTAAGATTCGAATCTTTTGTTTTTCTTGACGCATCTAAAATTTTCGATCGTGTTGTACATACATGTTCAAAATTACAACAGCATGATTTGTTGGCTTGTTTTAAACCTGGCTTCTTATCTTTCCCGAAGTTAGCTTGAACTGCAGAATACACTGCAAGACATGCGGCAACTTGGATCAGGGTTTGAAATAATTCATGCCGAGCTTGTTTGTTTGCGTTGTCCTTTATGCAACACTCTTTGTCGTTGTGAACTCTTGCTTTTTTGTAAAACGACAGAAAATGTTTTGACGTAATGATAGAAAATGTTTTTACACTGATACTTCACATTTTACAGCAATTATTCTGCCTATTTCCACTGTACCCTCTGTCTTTAGAATTTTCTTCATTTCGAAAGTTTCGCATTGAATAATGAAATATGTATTGCATATTGGGAAGACGGGAATATTAAATTTTGCAAAAATCTGTCGCTTCAAAGTTTTAGTCAAAATTTTCATTAAAACGTCTCCAACGAATCTGACTTACTGACATACTTCCAGCACTTTTGAAAACAACCTCAACATATCGACTTGCATTTTTCTACGTATGAAAGGTGTTTGATGAAAAACAACTTCCCCACCATGCAAATGATTTTCAAACGCTCCCGCGAAGTTATTTCAAAGTTAATGACGGTTAAATCGGCAGTCAAGCCATTCAACGTTTATTCATTGTAAATGCATAAAATGGAATTACACTTCGGACACAAGTGATTGGTTAAAAACAACGATCCAAGCCTCAGACAGAACACAGTGCAGCACGTCCTTAAAACAATCGAACAGATTTTCTTCCACGACCGCAGCCTGATCTGCGTTCGCGTTCGCACACCACACGCGCACTGTGGACACCAGGCTGAGATGGAAACACGACGGAAATGTTCAACGCTGTTGTCAACCGGTAGATCCACCAAATTTCTCTGTCGAATTGTTTCGCTTCGTTGCTCATTCGCTTTTTCGAGATCTTTACAATCACTGACACCTGAACATGACATTCCTGAATTGCTCGCTGGTTGATTCCAGGAGTGTTGGTCATTTCTGTCATCTTGACGTTTAGTTGGTGATTCGAATTTCATCTGTTTATTGTCGCATACCTTGTGCATTGCATCGGCAGACCTCTTGCACTCCCGCCCATTTCCCGATGGAAATCCTTCTGTCTGACTGCTGCCCGCCCGGCCTGTTGGGCAATCGCTGAGTGAGACAACAGGTATGAAACTTACATATTCATCTCCATCATCTTCCGAAGGAACTTCACCTCTGCGGCATCTCGCACATTCCAATACCACGCCTATTTTAACAGGCTGCTGGCAGCAGTTTCTCAATATGCTGTGGAAATCATGTCCAAAGTTGAGTACAGAGACGTTGCTGGCCGAGAGATCCATGCGTTCTTTATTTCGGTCATTACCGGTTTTTCTTTCGCCTGTTGTAACCTCACAACGCCACGTGCCAGAATCGTTTATCCCACCTGTCTTATGACTGCCATCCTGGCAGTCCTGCGCATCCTCGATGGATTCTTGTCTGGTAGGCAACAAGTTTTGTGGATTATGTACGAGTGGGCTCCTGGAGCTATCTGCAACCTCTAAGTCAAAACTACTGCTGGGGCGTTTGTACGTTTCTTCAGACATTTCAAATCATCTATAACTGACTTAAAGGAAAGTAACAACTAATGCCAAAATAAAATCTGAAATGTTCTGAAAAAGAACGCGCATTATTTGACATTAAAGATTTACTAGATTTATTTTTTTAAACCGATTTAACACTAAGGGTTGTTAAATCACTTTTAGAACGCATAGGTCAATATTTGTGGCGGGAAACCCACAACAGCCAGAAATGTCTACCCAGAAAACACATTTCAAAGCTCCCAGGCTGGGCTGTTTCAGGAGATACAGTAGCATGTTGAGCACCAACTTTTTCACATCCTTGCTCATGCGTTTCTAAATACGCTTTTAATCTTACAGTGCACATAACAAGTTGCGAAAGTGTGGTTTATTGTTTCAAAAATCCTTTCCCTGGTGATTTTGACGCGTGAAGGTTGTTTGCGGTGTTTTCAGAAAGCGGTTTTATTGCTGCCTTCCGAAAGTATCATTGTTGCGGCAACTCCCTGAAATATTTTTCAAGATTTTAACAATCATTTTTTAAAAGCTACTGACGCAGGCCCGTAGTCAGAGGCGGGAATTCGGGGGCAGTGCCCCCAAAAATTTCTTTCGTACCCCCAAAATTTTGTTGCGCCCAGAAAAATTTGTTTTGAACATATACTAAAAGCAAAATATTTGCCCCTAAAGATGTATTGTTCACCAACAAATCTGGAAACCTGGCTACGGGCCTATACTGAGGTACACGTCTACAACAATTTGTTTTTATCACATCTTCTGGTCATGTTAAAGTAATAGGGAATTACGCACCACGTTTCACAAATGAGATATTTTGTGAATAAACGCGGAAATGGCGGTTACGTTACATCTCCGGAAGCGGTGCTCCTTCGAATATCAAGCTTGGCTCCAGCTTTATAGTGTAACTAACAGCAATATAGCAAACTGACATTGCAGCGCAAAGGTAATGCATGTGAATTGTAGACAATTAGAACATGTTTGCTTCAATCTATCATTTCATCATCGCGTCGTGGCTGTGATTATTTAGTTGATTTTGTGCAGTTAGACAAAAGTTTCAGGACATTTCTCAAAAACCGGAAAATGTTGACTTTAAAGGTTCATGTCGATGAGTAACCAATACTGCTGTGTCATAATGAATAAATGCATTTATGGCTACTGTGGAATCTCTGTGAAGACAACATCTTTACTGTATTTCCCGTTCAAGACGTTACTTGCAAGAATGCGTTTTAGCTTTTTAGTCAAAATCAGTGAAATTCATAAGTTTGAAGTGGCTAAACCTTACCTCACGTAACCCTAATTCTTTTTTGCGCGTCAAATCGGGAAGAAAATAAAGATTAGCAAAACAGCTGTGCACAATGCAATCACGAAAAATCAAAATGAGGGTGTTTGAAGAGCACAAAAACGTCTTGCCAACCAAGGAGTTCTGACAGTAGAGAACACCGTCTTATTCGTAAGGTGGTAACGCACTCTCCCATTAGTTCCTCCGAAGAATTGAGGGTAAGTTGAAGGAAACTGGTACAGTAGTAATCAGTACCAAAGCCGTTGAACGCAGGTGTCACTGGAATTTCGCTTCAAATCGTGCCAAGTCAGCCAGAAAACTATGCTTAACTTAAGCAGATTTTATGCTAGTCTATTTTATGCCAAAGTAATTTCATCGATTGCGTTAGAATTCTCCATGTGTAGGCTATTACAGGGTCAATGTGAAATAAAACAAAACGATACAAGGTTGTAATAACATTGTCTTTTTATTCATATTGTGAAACGTAAATATCAACTGAAGCAGACAAATGTAATATATGCCGCCCCCGGTAGCAATAAAGCTTTCAATGCGGCCCTCCGCACAAAATGTTTGTCCAATCCTGTGCTACGGTTTCCTCAGTGCCACAGGTATATCACAGTCAGAGTCTAATGTAACTCGTGTTTGTGCAGATGTCCAATGATTCTGCAGTGGCCTGAACATAAGCGGGAGATCTTGGGTTGTTTTCAAATTATGGCCAGTTCACCAAGTTCAAGGATCTCACGGGACCCTGAAAATTTGCATTGCTTTCGGTTATTCCACTGGTGTGGTTGTAAGTAACAGTTTTTTTCACCGCTGATAGTTACAAACCCACAGTAGATTGGCCTTTGTAACTTAATTGGTATTTCTACCGGTAGCTGTGCAAGCAAAGTGTAAACCTAAATTGCACATTAAAAGAATCATCACACTAGCTGCATTTTTGACAAAAACTGTTTTGATAACACGTATTGCCCAATTCATTGCTAGGGTTCACAGTTTTGTTGTAGAGGCTAAAAATGATAAAATGAACCTTTGAAACATGGAAACAATTATTTATTTATTATAGTTGTTCTAGTCCTATGAAAGCGATAAGGCCGAAATATGCTGTTAGAAATTCTAAATAGCTCATTCCGTATGTCTGGCCATGAACTACTTCATTCAATTATCGTTTCACAATTCACTCCCTCCTACGGTATCATGTAAGATAACATTATCTTACTAAATTCTGCCTCAAGCCTTACAGCATTCTCAAAACAAAACAGCTTTTTCAACAAAGGCCAACAAACGTCCTGAAGTAACTGGCACATTGCATAGCGCGGCATCGGTCCAGCAGAAGGACTGAAAAAATGCTAGCAGCAATGCCTGAAAAATTCGGTATTACCTAAATTGCAGAAGTGCTTTGTAGTGTGTCACCTGCACACTTTACAATTAGCCCTAGGCTAAAGAAGGAGTTCGTTTTCAACAATTTAATCAAATATTTGACAAAATACTCTGGGCATGCCGGGTGTGCGGCGCACATCCAATCAAACTGAATGTGACGTGACTTTTTCCACATCAAGTAATCAAGGGAAATCATAAAAGAATGCTCGAAAGATAAATATGGAGGTCTTTTTGATTTTCTGAGCCAAATTTCAAAACTGCCCCAATTCAATTTGCTTGGTGTAGCTGACGCTTCCATGCATCACGAATTCCCTTTTTTCTTTTTTGATGCGGCATCCTTGGGTGTGCACTAATACAGCGGCACATCTGTGGTTAAGAGGTGACTTCGGGTCAGAATGTCGGAGCAGACTCCAGCAGGATTCTGTGCTTCTTTTCGGAATCGGATCTGGAGTCGAAGTCAACACTTTGTGAAAAACCGGACCCGGATACGGAGTCACCTGTTATTCTCGGCAGGAGCTGGAGCCTGTATGGACGTTGTAAATATGATCGCTCAAGTACAAATATTGCTGAATTTCGGTTGCATCGATGATTGCCGGAGTTTGAAAAGGAGTCGGATTCACATATTTAAAAAAATTTCGGACTCGGATATGGATTCAAACATTTTGGAACAGGAGCGGAGTCGAATTTTGAAAATGTGACCCGACCACCTCTGCTGTGCTTGTAATATGAGCATCAACCTATATGTATATACCAGGACATAGTCGAGCTTCGTTATTAATTGGGAGTTCAGCAGGATTGAGCACAACGGCTCAAACAAGCCCGTATCGATTCTGTTCCCCCTGCAGTTGCATACTCAGCAACCACATAATAAGATTGAAACTATTTTGCTTACATTATGCGTTTTCACAATTCGTTTGTATTTCAGAATGTTTCGTTCTGGCAACATGTGTGTGCGCTATTCCAGCCGCACATCTTCGGCAGAGATGAGCATTGGACTGGATGTGGATTGGACTGAATCGGGACTATGACGAATTTGGATAAATTTGGATTGGATTCAGGTTGTGAATCGCTTCACGAAATCAGGATCAAGACAGGATTTGGACTGATTTAATGGAAAAGAAATGCGGCATTTTGGGGACGAAAGGCTTCGTTTTTAAAAATTTTTGGATTTCATTAGGACTTGCACTTCACATTTTTAGAAATGTTTGGACTGTGGTTGGACTTGCACTGGGTTTTAAACATTTAGTACTGGATCTGGAATCACAAAATATGACAGTCCGCTCATCTCTGATTTTCTGGGATCTACTGCTCGTATTGGACGAGAGATTCGCGCAACCTGATGTTTTTGCAGTTGCGAACTGCGCTGAGGTAGCACTGAGTGTGTTTACTCCAGAGATGGGTATTGGACTGGGCTTGGATTGGACTGGATCTGGACTACGACGAATTTTGTTGATTTCGGATTGGATCTGGACTGTAAAACGCTTCATAAATTTAAGATCAGGACCGGATATGTACTGAGTTAATGGAGAAGAATTGTGTAATCTTTGTCATTAAAAAGATGTTTATGTTTAATTTTTTGGACTTTATTTGGACTTGGATTTTAAATTTCTTGAACCTCTTGGACTATGATTGGACTTGGACTGAGTTTCAAAAATTCAGGACTGGATCTGGATCGCAAAATATGACAGTCCGCTCATCTCTGGTTTACTCCCACGTTGAAACGCGCAGCCTGATATCGTTTCATTTATGAACTGCACCGTCGTAGCATGGAGTGTAGTTTGCTCCGGTATCCTAACTTGAAGCGCTGATAGTGCGCAAAGTTTCGCACCGTGGCAGCAAGCAACAATAGAGATCATGCTCGCAATCTCTCTTACTATTGCTTGCTCGCGCTACATATATTACACATGCCGCATGCGCACATGCCGCTCGGGATTTCCGATCGCAACAACACCAACGAATAAGGAGAGGGGGTGCAGAATAATGTGCACATTGTCTCAACAAACATCGCCAAAACAATGGTTTGGAAAAGTGAATATGTACATTATGCATATTATGACGTCACAAATAGCACACGCCCAGCAACAAAGAGCACCATGCCCCACTGTATTTTATACACCCTTTAACAAAACATGGACTGAACACATTTGTATTATTGCTATGAAATGAACGGCAAATCCCTTGCTAGTTTACCTTAGCATTCTTTAACCGTTAAAGTCCCAACATTTTCCCATATTGGGCAAGTTATGTTCAGTCACAACTCCCCATCTGACAGAGCTAGAAAGCTGTTTAAATCCTCTAAACACGAGGAAAATCTTGTAGTTTCGATTAAAAAAAATTGGGAAGTTTTTGATTTGAATTCTTTTGTGGGTGATGTCATAATTGTGGCAGGTTTAAGGTGTTTGGATGATGTCATCGAGCCCTGAGCCTTACCCGCACGGGGTAATTTCTGGTTTCTTTCTTTTGAAATAAACTAGGCGAGAATCCCCGCCTTTGGAATCCTTGGTTGGTTTTCTAGCGTTTGTGGTTGGACGTTGTGGCCAAAATATCGATAATTCATTAATAAATTCCCGGGATTACAAATCAAGGACAACTCTCCAAGCGCACATTTTCCCCATGTTTGGCAAGTATTTGCAAGGAATATTTCGTCAAACTGGGTGATTGAGAAGCAATGAGTCACGTAGGTTGTTTACCCGATACCAAACTAGGTTTTGAAACAGTTGTGATTCGCTTACGGAAAGAACATTTCATCTTGTTGTATAGTACTGTTTTTTCGATTTTGACTTTGCGCATGTAAAATCCGTTATTACCGCCTCACAAAAACGCATTTTCTCCCATGCAACAAGAGGCATCTTTACTGCTGTCGTCTAAATCCTCTCAAACGTCTCAGCAGTGTTGCACTAGCGCGGAAAGGTAGTAACTTTTCGTCATGAGCGGGACATGTTTGCTCAAATAACAGAAACATTTGCCCGAACCATGACGTGCACTGTTTGGTTTCAGCAAAAAAAGCTTTTAGAATTTGAAATACGTATTGATCATAAAAAAAAACTATCCGTTTTCTAGCACTAAGATTGTAATAAATACCTCAAGCATTACTCACAAAGTTCATCTCTGTGATAAGTTATTCAATCACAAAGAAACGACGGTTTCAGCTGGAGAATCATTTTGTACGTTTATTTGCAAAACTTCCTAGCATTTTTTATGCATATGTATTAACGAGACATGAACGGCAGTTACGTATGCAACGCTGCTAAATTGGTGGAGCGCTTTAAAAATGTTCTAATCTGTTGTTTGAGAGCGGTTTGGCCTCTTAGCAGTCTAAGCTGCAAAAAAACGTTTAAAGATATACCGCCACAAATACATTGGGCATATATCAAAAAAGCTGTTTAAAAATTATTAACTTAAATGTATTCAAGTAACTTCACTCCACAAGTGAAAGAAGCAAGGAGTCAATCACAACTTTTTAATAGGAAATCGATTTCACGTAACAATGCGCATCGTCAGTCCTATCATCTTATTTCAAACAGATTCTATTTGAATAAGATGGTAGGACTGACGATGTATAGTGATACGTGAAATCGATTTCCTATTAAAAATGTGTAATTGATTACTTGCTTCTTTCACTTGTGTAGTGAAGTTACTTGAATACAGATATGCGCAAGTTTGAATCATCGCAAAAAGATGAAAGCAGAGCCCAGTTGGCTCATTCCTCTACAGCGTATAGAAAACGTAGAGCTTCTGATTTTAACTTAAATGTAGTCAATGGTGTCTCCCTAGAACATTCCGGAAATATTTTCTCGTAACCTTCTCTATTTATCATTGCAATTGGTCCGAATTGACTGAATTTGCTGAAGTCACCTCCACTCCTATATTACGTAGTGTGTGCACGCCGGAATAGGTTTTCGGTAAATTCATGCAAAGTTGTTACATTACATTAGGAATACCATAACTGCTTGTCCACAAAAAACATTAAAAATGTCTGGAATCAATTGAAAAATTTGACGAAACAAACTTCTATAATGCAAACTCACGCCAAAATGTTTGAAACGTAAATAAATAAAAATAAGCTTTTGCAACATATCCACGCTCACTTTAGCTTCAAAATCGGTATGTCCGTGCCTCTCTGTCGCGCAAAATGTAACGATTATTATGAAAAACTGCACATCTTCAGTCAAAAGTCATATTGCCTTGATGTCTTCTGTTGATGCAGATATATTTTAGATCCTACGTGTTCAGCCTTTCTTCTTTTTTGCGTCGAAACCCATACGCGATGCACGCATCGCTCCTCCATTTGTGCTTCTTAACAATACAAGCCTTTTCCTCTTGACTAACTTTCCTTATAACTGTACAATGCTAAATCTCGACCTTTCTCCCAGAAAAGTGGGCTAAGTTTGCATGAAATGAACGGTTTCATTCAGTGGCATATGGTGGTTATTTGTGTTTGGTGTGCGCTGTTTGTGGCGTCATATTAATGTTTCCAAACCAACCATTTGGCAAGGTTTATTGACATTATATGCATATTTTTCTACATCCACTCCCTTTATTTTATGTGTCATTGCACTGAATATAAACTATTAGCACCCCAAGTTATGATATCAGAAGAAAATACACTCAACGCTACGACACAGCAGTTCATTTCTGCAAAAATATCAGGCTGCGCGTTGAAACACGATAGTAACACACACTCACCAATGCGTCAGGGCAGTTTACAACTACAAAATGAGACTGCGCTATAATGTCTTGTCGAATGCGAGCAGTCGAGCATAGAAAAAGTGCGGCTGGACTGGCTGGCGCATAACCCCGTTTGAAGGATCGAATTTTGCTAAACTGCACAAGAATTGAGAATGCGCATAAAGCATGCAAGAAAACGTTGGAATTTTTGTTATTTATAAAAGTCCAGCAAACATTTAGTTTTCCTTTTTCCCGCTGAAACATTATCAAATGCCTGAATGCTTCTATGTTAGCAACTGCTGTTTTTGAGCTCCTACAACTGTTCTATCATGATACAGAAATTGGTAATGCAGCCAATGGGATCAGCTCTTGCGCTAATCAGTCCTAGAAGACAAAATAAATGCAATGGTTTCGGATAAAGTGAACTATCGTGGAATACAATGTTAAACATGCGCAGTGCACGAAAGGTCTGCAAAAAGTGGTAAGATGGTTTCTTGATGCACACGATGACCCAGATTCCCAGCAAAACCTAATTAATACTTTTTGGCCCATTTACAAGATTCCTTGAAATTTGCATGCAAATTCATTCCGTGGTATTTGCAGTATGTCAACAAATTAACAAGCAGAAAGTATGCGAAAACATGTAATCAACCTCCTTTGCGCGGGTAATAACGTTTTTGTAAAATAAAACGGTCAAAGGGGGTTAACTCCAACCCCCCACCCTTGCGTTCTCCTTGATTGTTTTGGATAAAGTGAACTATCGCGGAACACGATCTTAAACATGCGTGATGGACGAAAGGTCTGCAAAAAGTGGTGAGGTGGTTTCTGGATGCAGCCGATAACCAAGATTCCCACCTAAACTTAATTATTACTTTTCGGCCCATTTTCAACGTTCCTTGAAATTTTCATGCATATTCATTCCGTGGTTTTTGCAAGAAGTCCACTAATTAGCAAGCAAAAAGTATGCGGAAACACTTAACCCTTTAACGCCCACGAGAGCCCATATATTGGCCCGAGGTTTTTTGGTTACAACTCGCCAGCTCCTGCAGCTAGAGAGGTGTTCAAACCCTCTACGGATTCAGCAAGTCTAGTAGTTCCGAGTCAAAAAAAAAATTTTCAGTTTTGGGTTTGGGGTTCTCTTGGGGGGGCGTTACAAGTG
>Ga0210059_1016876_pt1 | contig 10490 bp, 9 predicted proteins | sample Ectturendosymbi2_FD_188042 | JGI IMG/M metagenome (GOLD analysis project Ga0210059, IMG submission 188042) | Ecteinascidia turbinata endosymbiont from Florida, USA - Sample 2 (SPAdes) (version 2) | ecosystem: Host-associated > Tunicates > Ascidians > Unclassified | place: Key West, Florida... | reverse complement strand
CTAAGTCTGAGACGGAAACGGTACTTTCCCTGCCGTCGGGAAAACGGACAAGAGCTGTCTTCGGGTTAGCATAAAAAAGTTCAACTTCGTCACACAACGGTTCACTCTTGTTCCGTACGAATCTTTTCAACAGCACAGTATTCGGCGTAATCAGCCACGTTGGAAGTGAACGACCTAGCATAGAACGCCTGGGAAAAGGCAAAAACCGCTCGTGCGGTGTAGTGTTCGTTGCTGTAGAAAACAGTGTTCTCACCGAGTGCAGTGCTTCGGGCAGAACCTCTTCCCAATGGTGAGGTCCTACATTCCTCCCCTTAATCATAAGTGATATTGTTTTCCAAATCGTTTGATTGAAACGTTCACATTTAGAGTTCCCGGTACTGTGATAAGGAGTAGAATGGCTGGTGGCAATTCCCCTGCTGTGCAGATAGTCCTTCAATTCTCTACTGAGGAAAGCTGTCCCTCGGTCACTGTGAACATAAGACGGAAAACCAAAAATACTGAATAACGTGGAGAGGCATTTGACGACCGAAGAAGCAGAAGTATCTTTACAAGCGAAGGCAAACGGGAACCGACTATACTCGTCAACAACCACAAAAAGGAATCTGTTGCCTCTAGGTGATGTTGCGATAGGTCCTTTGAAATCTACACTTACGCGTTCCCACGCACTGGTCGCCTTGACCAGGTGTTCTTGCGGGGGACGATAAAAACGAGGCTTAAGCACAGAGCACGAATGGCAGTTCAAGCATGTCTGACGAACTTCTTCAAGCGGAAATGGTAAATTTTTGGCACGAACGAAATGCCATAGCCTTGTTATGCCTGGGTGGCCAAGCGATTCATGTAAGCCTTTTAGGCTACTGGGGCGACCAGCCACAGGACAAACTCGCGATAAGGCATCGGCAGCAACATTTTCTTTTCCAGACCTGTGCTTAACATCGAATGCAAACATACCCAGTTCAGCTCGCCAAGCTTGAATCTTTGAATTATTAATTTTACCACGATTGCGTTCATCAAACATGAACGCTAATGAACGCTGGTCCGTTATTAAGGTGAACGGGCGACTGTATAAATAGTGACCCCACTTCCGCACAGCTTCAATCGAAGCAGCTTCCTTTTCGACGGTTGGGTAGTTACACTCACTTTTAGACAAGGTGCGTGACATGAAAGCGACAGGTCGTTCGCCTTGGCTGAGGACGGCGGCAGTTGTGAAGTCGAAGGCATCGCATTCAACAGTGAACGGTTCGTTTTCATCAATACATTTCAGGCACGCGCTCAGGAGTTCTTTACGCAAACTTTTAAGCGCAGTCACGGCATCACTCTGGAGGGGAAAATGCATTTTTCCGGCGGTCAGAGGTTTTATTTTTCCAGTGAAATTACGTATCCACCTGGCGTAGTACGCAAACATCCCAAGACAACGTTTCAACTCTTTCGACGACTTAGGTATTGGGAGTTCTATAAGCGGACGAAGACGCTCAGGATCAGGGCTTATGGACCCCTGAGATATGCGGTACCGAAGAATGTCAATTTCAGTAACGGCAACAACAGATTTCGCGTCATTGAAAGTGAGGTTAATTTTCGATGTGCCGCCAAGAAACTTCTTAAAATGGCGATCATGATCAGCTTCGTCGAAACCACCGATGGTAATATTATCAAGGTATGGTAACGTTTGCTTCAGGTCGTTATCAGCGATAACTCTGTCGATAATTCTCTGGAAACACGAGACACCATTGGTGACACCGAAGGGTAAGCAGCAATACTGATACAGGTTTCCATCAGCTTCGAAGGCGGTATACGCTCGGTCTTCTGTCGCTAGGGGCACTCGATAATAAGCGGATTTCAGATCAAGTGCAATAAACCACTTGCACTTTGCTAGTTCATTAACTTGTTGGTTGATTCGACGCAAAGGATAAGTGTCGAGTGCAGTGAAACGGTTGATAGTTTGCGAGTAATCTATCACCATGCGGCGTTTATGACTCTCGTCTTTAGTTACAAGAACCTGAACGCACCAACGGCTCCTAGAAGGTTCAATAACTCCTTGGGCCAGCAGTTTCGCTACTCCCTAATAAACTGGATGTCAACCAAATTAAATCTCTGGGAAGGAGTCGCTATGGGGCGAATCTTGGGATCAAAAAACTGGAACAGACGCAGTGGTTGTATGTCGGCAGCAGCAACTCTACAAGTATTGCATTGATTTACTTCGATAGCCTTTAACGGTCCTCCCATCGAAAAGGTAGTGGATTTATGCCTTTTAAGAAAATCTTGACCCAAAATTAAATCAGCACAGAGTTCTCGCACAACGCCCGTTTTCAGTTCGTACCAGGGGCTGAACGCTTTTACCGGGGCAAGAACAAAACCACGTAACTGCGCTGACGTTCCTGCAGACGCAAGTGATATACGAGACAATTCACCTTGAGACTCCAGCTTCAGTTTCTTGACTAATTCCTCATGAATGTAGCTCTCGGTCGTGCCAGTATGAAGCAGTGCACGGGCAGGTAATTTGTCCACTTCCACATCAATAACAGCAGCCTGCAAACTAGGCGGGGCGCCGACTACTGAGGAAAGAAAGCTTTCTGGGAGAGCAGGACTCTGGACGATAGAGGTTTATCCTTAGACATGCAAACTCTTGCATAACGACCTTTCTTTTGGCATGTATGACATGTTACATCCCGAGCAGGGCATCGCGAACGTTTGTGGTATGGCCTTCCGCAGAAGTTTGTTTTCCACTGCCGCAGCTAAACCATGTGGTAGAGGGTCAGACACAGGATCATACGCACTCCTGACTTCCGCTCCAGCTAGACTATTCGCAGATCTCTGACGTTGTAGTACAACATTAGAAGCTGCAACATGTATCGAATAAGAGGATGACTGCTGTTGTGCCCTCTCCAAAGAGTAGGCCTGTTCGAGTGCAGCTTCGAGCGAAAGATCGTCCCTTTCCACAAGTCTTTGTCGCACAGCAGCAGAAGCCAGTCCGTTGATAAACGCGTCGCGTACTAGCTCCCAACGGTACTGCTCAGCGGTAACGGCTCTGAAGTAGCAGTCTTTCGAAAGGGTTTTCAGAACTTGAAGAAATTGTTGCAGAGTTTCACCTGGAAGCTGTCTTCGGGTAGCTAGCAGATGGCGTGCAAACACATTGTTCTTCGTTTTGACGTATACTCGTTTCAACTCTGCTACCGCAGCTTCATACGTTTCGCAGGCTTCTATATATTGGTACGCAGAAGGTGTGAGAAAGTTAACAAGAAGTCCTCGCCGGTTTACCTCGACGCTAGGGTCAATCGCCGCCTGTCCAGTTTCTACAGCTTGTAAGAAGGATTCGAATGTAGCCATCCAATATTTGAAAACCGAAGCTGCATTGGAATCGGTTGGCAACACATCCAAATCTTTCGGCTTGAGTAGTTTATCCATCCTTTAGTGAATTAAATTGTCGTGCACTCGCCTGCGAATTCTACTAAACACTGTCTGCAGAAAGCCAGGCTTCAATTCACTAAGGACACCGCTCAATCATGGAGCTGAACAAGCGAGCAATGAAACTCTGAAACAAACACAACAGCGCAACTGATCAAATGCTTCCCAGGGCGGGCAAACTGCACTAAAAGAACACTTTGCAGTATTGCATTACGAGACCGCAAGCACAACGCAACAGCCGCGGTGCGAACACAGGGGCACAATTAATGATTGCAAGATTGCAGGCGCCACTACGTGGCAAGGACAAGGTAATCATACATTCATCACACTCACACAAGCACGAAAGTTCCGTTTGTTGTCGTGGGAGATGAAGCATTTCCCTTGCGCAAGAACCTGATGCGGCCATATCCATGGACAGGCTTGTCCCGTGATCAGCGTATTTTTAACTACCGGCTATCGCGGGCAAGGAGAACGGTTGAAAACGCTTTTGGTATTATGAGTGCGCGGTTCAGAGTGTTTCGACGGTCAATGTGCATTGAACCAACGAAAGTGGATGCGGTAGTGAAAGCCTGTGTTGTTCTTCATAACTTTTCACGGTCGAACGTTGTCAGCACTTCAGCAACGCAGGAAAGCCAACAGACGGAGAGCAACTAATCAAGAATACATGCACTGCGCAATCTACCTCGAACTTGGCGTCGTAATTCCTCAGATGCCATGCGAGTCCGCCAACAACTCACTGAATATTTTGTGAGCCCTGCCGGCGCCATACGTTGGCAGGAAAACATTGTGAGAATTGCTTCATAAAAATAAAATTACGCGTTTTGGCAAGCAGTGCATTGAATAATTCCAACACTGGCCATGTCAACAGTAGCACGTGTTGAAGCATTTAAATTTTATTGAAATATCAAAAACAGTAATGTTATAAGGTAAACTTCAAGTATTCTTCCGTATCCAGTTTGAAACACACTGCATCAGTTCCATTCTGAAGTTGAGTTGATGTTCTGTCGGTATCTTTTCAACCTAAGGTACGGGACTGAGCAGAAATAATTCATTGTCGTCAGGTTTTTGAACTGCAAAAAGCAAAATTTCAGGCCTTAAGTTATGCAGCCTATCCATTCACAGTACTGGCTGGGTCGTCAATAGGTTCTTACCACTCGGTGTATCTTCATTTATGATGCTGCATAACTTTTCAACAACTGCGTCACACTGTTGTCCTTCGCCTTTTCTTTTTCTTAGGCAGAAATTCATTTCGGTTTTGTAGACCTACACAAGAGAGCCATATTATTTACCACCTAAATGTTTATTCGTATTGTACAGTTAGCAACACATGCTACATGGTTCTGATGGGAACTTGCCTGAGTTGGCTCGCAAATATCTAATGGATCTGACAGAGAGATGAACATGAAAAATTCTGATATTTATTTTCATGCATACATGAAACTTTGTGCTTAAAGATGGTGCAAGGCGGGCCGGGTTAAACTGGTCAGCGGGCCGTAGTTTGGCAACTTCGGCATTACTGCAAAACTTTAGCTTATAAAGGTAAACCTCAGGCACAACTACTACAACAAAATGTTACTTTATCATTAATTATTCATATGCTTTAGACTCATGGTCCATATCACAACATGCATTTTCAAAGTAGAAAAACGTATATGACAGATATTACTTTTACAGCAAGCAATTACGTTCGGATGGCAATTCCAACTGCTGCACACTAGGAGACAGGCAATCCTCATTATCAGCAGGTTCTACTGGAACCGTATCCAAACACAGGTTTCAGTGCTACTCATGGGCAGTGTTAAATCGAGTTCATTTTCAGTGTCTGGTATAATTGCTGACAAGTTGGATTGTGTGCTGCAAACAATGAAAAAAATTGATAAAATTACATGGTAGGCAAACATAAGACTTTATGTTTTGTGCTATCGTATCATCTACTTTTAATGAACTTGTCGAGAAATTGCAAATGATTGTAAAGATGCCATACGGATATGCTGGAAGCAGCTGCACCAGACTTGTAAACGGAATTTATCTTTCTTTTTTCTTTAACATATCTATCTCCTAGGTACCTCCATTTTTTTCACATGCTGCCTCCATGCCTGTAATAGAAACAATAATTGATAACAGGCATCAACACTAAACCCTAATGTTGTTTGTAAACAAGTGTCGGGAAAGAAAGCTTTGTAGAATTTCCAAACACATTGATTAATTTTTTATTCTTATCAAGGCTAGTAAAATGTACAAACATGTCTCTCCTCTCAAATCCAGTTTTAACCACTACATCAAACACTTACCCTTTACTCCACATGCATCTGCTATGCTTTCCCATGCACTCCGTTTTATTCTATGATGGTACAGTGATGCTTGTGGATCATACAGAAATTGATATTTTTCAACTTCAAGTACAAACTGTTCATCTATAACATTTTCAATAATTATACTTTGAAAAACTTTGTTCAAATCAGCTATGAATGTGAAATATTTATTTCAACAAAATGTTGTCAACAACATCAGGGAACAGAAAACCAACCATCACTTTTCACTTACAAAAATCTTGCTCAGTCAACAAAATTTTGTAAGTTTTGTAAGTTGCACTGAACAAAATATTGAAACAAACCATTCGGCCTTAGCTAAATTCTATCAAGAAAAGATATTTATGAAATTAAAAACTATTACTAAAATAAAATTGGCCTGTCTTGTCGTAAGATTAAGGTTGATACTACTTTCGTAGAAAGCACTTAGCATATTTCAAACTGAATTATTGCAAATGACAGACAGATGGGAAAATGTATCTTAATTAACATGGTGTCACTGAGAGATCTTTATGACAATATGCACTGCGGCCTGGTTACGTTTATGTAACAGTGACTACTTAAACTTTACTTTTGAATTTTTCAAAACTTTCCAAAATTTTCCTTTAGGGGTAAGGTTTTGGGGTTATCGTTAGGTTAGGGTTACAGTTAGGGTTAACTTTTGCGTTCACTTTGTTTCTACCAAGCCTACTGCATTCTCCTCATGCGTTACTGTTACGTTACAGGAGGTGGTCGAATAAGGTTTCAAATTAAACGATCCATGGGTGGTTCTGTAGCCACTGCCTTTAAATGTTTAAGGATATGTTGTATTTTTCAGAATTAGATCATGAACAGAAATCTTGTTATTTATATATATATAAAATCCTTACATCAAATCATTGCTCATCATGAATGGCACATCAGTTTCCATATAGGCCTAGTGGTGGTACTGCATTAGTCAAGTAGGCTACATACATCAGGATGATGATTGGGTTCAAGGTCATACTGTATGATTGTTCGAATTAGACTCACTTTGTTTCATGTTTGGTAGGTTGTTAATTAGCCTACAGTAGGCTTTACTGATTTTTATGCTATAAAAAATTTTAGGTGGCCAAATTGTAACTTTCTTTTCTTGGATTTGGTGCAACGCAAGTGAGGTGTGGAAAGAAATGTTTAGGGACAGCTTATAATTTGCAGTCACCCACATGCGTGAACAAAACTGAAACCATCAAACATCCCTCTGACTAAATTTTAAATCACCTCTAACGGCTCATGAACACTAATCTATGATAAAACTATCCCACCTCAGTTTCCCTGTTGTTTGATCCATAGTAATCCATAACCATGTGAAACAAAAAACATAGTGTAACTTTATTTAAAGTAGGGAAGCTGCAACAAGAAATGTGGTACAGTAGCCTAGACCTGACCCAGAGAACAATCTGGCTACACAGCACAGATGAAATGCTTTGATTAGCAGGAGTTCACTGAGAACACCTTAGTAACTACCATTTATCACACCACTTGTACCCTGACCAAATTTTATCAAAGAACCTCAGTCGTAACGACTTTCTTGTTTTCGACTGTACACGAGTAGGCTACTGAGTCGGAAAAGACCACTCACTAGCCTACCAGTTCCTGGCGGTGTCATCAGGCGTCGTCAGACAACTTCTCAGTCTCCGTACGAAAATTTCGCTCTTCGCGCGTTCGGATCCGCTTCGATTCGCACGACTGCGCACGCAACCATAGCTATGCGTACGGAAACCATAAAAAAACAAAATTTCCGTCTGGATTTCCGTACGAAAACTGCCTAGTGTAAATCAGTAGAGAGGTTTTGGACATTGAAGAACAATTTTCAAAATCCGTAGTTTTGTGGGGTCTTTCCTTGTCCCCCCTTTGCCTCCTTTTCCCCCAGCCAGTTCCCCCCTTGTCCCAGCCTGCCCCATTTTCCTTTGACCACAGCCTTCCCCCTTTGCCAGGCCTCCCCTGTCACTTTGACAGGCCTCCCTGTCGGTTCCCCTATCACCCCGTCGCTCTGTTGGTTTCCCATGTCAGCCTGTCCTGTATCCATGAGCTAGAGTTTGTATTTTGTCGACCCTGAAGATACGTTTGTCGTCATTGGCAGAAAGAGCTATTTTATTCACTTGTTCTGTGGAGAGATTGTGTGTGCGACTTCGAATGACATTCATCGTCCTCAACACTTCTTTTCCTGAGAACAAGACGTCTTTGTAATCATTGAAAAAAAATTTGTTTCTTATAACATTTTTCTTGACACCCTTACACTTTTTTTCTTCTTCACCATCGCGTTTCTTGATTGCGTAGAGCTTCGCTCGCAAGCCAACAAACTCTTCGATGATTTCACCACCGGTCTCATCCTTAAACATTCCTGGAACCTTCTTCTTTATTCCTGTTGGAATGCCTGAAGGATGGTTTAGTGAGAAATTTGAAGTGTCAAATTTTTCTTGGACGTCAGCTGAAACAGTTTGAAAAAATCTCCTGTTTCGATTTCATAACAAAGACTGTCAGTGTCTGTGAACAACAGATTCGCCTTCGAGCCGAATTTTTTCTTGATATATTTATAATGAAACTCATTCATCAAGGTCTTTGAAAAATCCAGGATACTCATTCCGAGATAGACTGGTTTACTGAAAACCAATTCTGTCTTCTTCATGTGCACTGCAACATGATTTTCGTCAAATACAGTGTAATGATCAAAGTTTGGTTTTGCCACATATTTTTTCAGTTACGTTTGGCTATTGACCAACCGAATATTCACTCTGTTTCGCATTTTTCCATTGTTTTGCCAAAGACGCTGTTGTTCATTAGTTTGAAAAAATCTTTCTCAAACTCGTTTTGCGCCCTGGAACGAAGGTTTGCATTCAACTCAATGTATGGTTTCAACCATGCTTTTTCGTCAAAGGAGATTCCGCGGCGAATCTTCGTTAATTTCAAACCGAGATCCAGACTTTGTTTCAAACTTTTGTGATGAAGAACATATTTCTTCTTTTCATTCAATTTGTAATAAGTTTCTCAAGTTTATTGATTTCAATCAGCTCTGGAGCGAGTGGATATTCATTGCGCAAATCATGAAGCTTCTTTGGGTATTCAAAGTCAACTTCAAGAATACATCCTCTCCCCTCTTGATCAGAAAATTCTCTCCAATTTTTCAAATCTGTCATCCACTTGAAACCTCTCACAGGCAGTGTCAAACTCATCGCCCAACCATAGAGATTGTTAGCGTCAAGATATTGGATGAATTTTGATTTTTCATTCGGATTGAATTTCTCACCTGTATATTTATTGTTGGCTTTTGCATATCGTTTTCAAATCATTGAGACTCCTCCACGAATGCCTTGCTCAATCATCAGAAGCATATCCAGATCAGAAAGAAGTTCAAGTTGAACCAACGTCTTTTTCAGACAAGCATCCCTGCCAAACCAGGCGCGGTGTATCACCATGCTGGATCCAAATCATAGTTCTTCATGCAAATATTTCTGAAATTTTCAAAGACATCTGCAAGCAGAAGAACGTCTGTCTTGAGATACAGATCATGATATTCTTGGAAAGCTGTCATCTTGAAATGTTTCCACACCTTCAGTGCATGTTCAAAGTCTTTGTCTGTGATATCACAGTCATTCAACTTTGAATGAAATGACTCCTTTGGTGGAAGATTTCTTTCAGACAGTTTTTCCAGAGAGTCAAACCAATCATATGGAAAGACTCCCTTTCGCACCAACAATTCAATGTCATTGAATTTTTCCTTCAAGTTTTTGAACTTATCTGGTTCGAGATTGTTTACAAGTGTATCAAGACTGCTTGACATAAATTTAACAGAATCAATAAAGCGAATTTTGTGTTTGAATTTCTTGTTTTCGTCGTTAACACTTTTCGAGATACTTATATATTTCTCCTCATTGTTCAGGATACAGTCAATCTGACAGTGTGTTTTCCCAAGATTCTTGATGAATAGATGTGAGTCGTAACCCGACATGTTATGAAATATCACTGGCACATGTTTCGGTTTTCTGAAAAGCAGGTTACATTTATTATGAGCCGCTCCTCTGAATTTGCCGGAATAGTGACAATGATCTCTCACTTTATCATCACCGCCTTCAAATGGTTTCTGGCAAATCCAGCACTCTCTTGCTTTTTCAAACTTTGCCCGGTCATCTTCAGAAAAAATCATCTCTTTCACTTCGGACGACCAAACTCGGTCAATTTTCTTCTCAAGCATGTCCACGAAGATGTCAACAAAATTTTCTTCCTCTCTTATTTTTGTAAACAAGATTGGTTCTGAAGATTTGTCAAGACACTTTACGTGAAAGCAAAATCCTGACGGTTCATGCTTTTGGTATGCTTTCGTGAAGCTTCTGTCAGGATCCAATCGACATGAGTCAATCGGTTTTGTGAATGACTCAAAGTCGGCATAAACCACAATTGGCACTCTCATCGAATGCTTGTGGTTTTTGAACTCCAAGATTGAGCCCTCTTCTGGAAGAACAATCTTGATTGCATCATGATTCTGGCAATTTTCTTCATGCTTTTCCAAAGCTTTCTCCTTTGGAAAATGATTGAGACATCTCCGACAAATCACAATCTCTCCATGATGTTTGAGGTTTGCATTAACATCAGTCTCGACAATATTTGACAAGACAATAATGCTTGTTCTCAAAAAGCATCAAATCAATTTCTTTTTGTCTTTTGATTAATTTATTTATTTATTGGGGCGAGGGACCGCAAGGTCATCGAATCAAGCCCCTAATAACGCAATACACACAAAACAAAAGGCACATAAACAAGAGTAAA
>Ga0210059_1016875_pt1 | contig 10490 bp, 4 predicted proteins | sample Ectturendosymbi2_FD_188042 | JGI IMG/M metagenome (GOLD analysis project Ga0210059, IMG submission 188042) | Ecteinascidia turbinata endosymbiont from Florida, USA - Sample 2 (SPAdes) (version 2) | ecosystem: Host-associated > Tunicates > Ascidians > Unclassified | place: Key West, Florida... | reverse complement strand
AGCTTAACCTTCCACATTGGCAATCTTCACTGCAACATGTTGTACTTAAAAAATTATACAACTTACTTAAAACTCAGCACTGCATGGAGATAAAATCGGAAATCAAAACAAAATGTTGTTTATGTTTCGGCTTTGAAGTAATGACAAAGTGTTTTAGTATATGGAAAGGAACACACAAAGTTTATACTTTATTTGCAAGCGGCATTTGTGTTTTAATATTTATGTCTCGAGCACAGGATATCGCCCTGCAAATTAAAATACTCTTGTACACTTTAGTTCAGAACCGTTGCCAGAAAGTTTTCAATTGGGGGCTTGATATTCTTAAATTAGACAAAAACTTTACCGGTTTGTAGTGCTTCATAATTCAATTAAGGGGGTTTGGAGATTTGCTTGGAGGGCTAAGCCCCAAAAGCGGCCCGTGGCAACGGGACTGCTTTAGTTGCCAAGCAGTCTATTCGTTGTAATAATGAAGGGCATGGTGTTGGACATTTTGGTGTCTGGAATTTTGAACATCGTTATAGCATCTGTTTCAACATAAATTTCTCCTGAAGGACGTTTATTTCCTAAATTCAAAGCGGCAAAATACACCTTGATTTTATAATTTATATTTCAACTATTGTGAAATTTGATGACAAGCCCATGTTACTTCCCACTAACCATAGGCTTTAACCAAGGTGAATGGCAACGAGAGCAGGAGACCAATACATTTCAACTATCGCCCATGATTAAATCAGGTTGTGATAACGACGTTGACATTGAAAATGCAAGGCAGAAAGGTGAGAGATGGGTGTAAAGGAAAGAGGTAAGAGCGAGGAAAATAAATTGCAAACTGCACTAAAAAGTTAAACGACGTACAGTTGAAATATGCAAGGTAAGCTACTGTTCTATCAATCATGACCAAACATTACCTTGCATATTTGGGGAAAGAGATCCAAACATTTTTCAACTATGACGTTGGGTGCGGAATTGATGAAAAACGATTCGGTTACTTGTTGTTTTCTAAAATCATTCTCAAACGCAACGTAGTTTGACATCGAGGCCAGTTCACAGAGTGCTGTTTTAAGCACGTGTATTTATGCAACTGTTTCAATGTTTTAGTTTTTATCAAAACTTGGCATGAGACGGGGAACTTATTGCTTGAAAACGGTACTTCTCATCTGAAGATTTTACCAAGTGGGTCTTGTTGAGTAACTTACTGAAATAATCTTACGCGGGAATCACTGAAGGCATATATGAGAAAATATATTTAAATGTAAGCCTCATGAGGCATTTCACAACAAGTTCATGTAAAAAGTCTTTGGAGTTGTTTCTTTGCCTTGTCAAGTGCAGTATTTCCCTTTTTTATCACAACAAAAGCAACCTCCAAACAAATTTTTCTTTGCACGAATTTTTCTCAGTAGATTCGAAAAACCAAGTATCTATCATTAACTGGTTCTAGGGTTGCCAGATCACTTGAAATTTTTTCAAGGACTTTTGTTTTTCAAGAGATACCATGAGCTACTTTCGTGGGCGTCTGCAGTGGAGGAGAAACGGCATTTACCCCCTTGGAAATTGGGACTAAGAACCACAAATTTTAGAAAATCTGAAGTCAGCATCTTGATTCCGATTAATTGATTTAATTCTTGCAATAATATTTTATTTACCGGTATGGTACTCATACTGCACAAGAGCCAGCTTCACTATTCTGGTGTGATGCAGTGATGAGCTTGCAGTTTACTCATGACCACTCCTTCGTCTGCAGACTCTCTTTGCGTAACTAGCGAGATCATTGTTCTACTATTGCCCTTTGTTGCGTAACAATAACATGGCAACGAATCTCAAAGGTTCACTTCAAGTTACGATAGTTATTGTTTTCCGCATGTGACTGTTGACCTCAGACATCTTTGGTAGGTGATGCAGCGAGACAGTTCTTCTTTATTTGAGCGAGTTCTTTTACCTGCTCCACTTCTTTTGAGAGAGTTCTTCTTCTAGCAAGACAGTGACTACTGATAACGATAAGACAAGTTTCATACTGTGTGAAAAGCAGCAGGGGTGAATCTGTAGCAACGCTTCCACAAGTTTGAAAAATCCATTGAAGTGTGAGATTGTGACCAACATGCCTGATTGAAAAGCTTAAGCTACACTTATGCAGGCTTCTTTTTACGCAGTATGAAACTACGTGGCTTGTTGGAAATACCTCTGTGAAAGGCTTGTGAGAATACGTCAATCGTTAAGCCTTAGTTCTGACTTCTGAATGAGTACTAAGCGCAAAGTTATGTCTGCAGCGAGTTTTCATAATTGATCTGCTCAGTTTTTATGCCTGCGTGGTATTCTAATTTTAGTAAGTTTTAAAGTTGTCCGATAATCGTGTTAAGATACAGGTCTATTTCTCATAGCTCGAAACACTTTTCCGAGAGTGCCTAACCTTCTTGCTTTTTCACTACTATGTTAAGCTGGTCGTTGATTGTCTTAAAATAACCTACTTGTAGAAAGTGCTTGAAAAAATGGATGTTAGGCAGTTTATGAAAAGAAAAAGCAATTCTGATAGCCCAAGTGTAGAAAACCATTCGAACAAAAGATTTCAGAAGTGAGTTCTGTTCAACTAGCACAGACAAATGAGAGAACCGCTAACGTGGTTGTTGATAGTTCAAGTCCTTTTCAGACTCAGTTGTGTGGAGTTCATGGGCATCGGAAGGATTTTCTCCAAGGGATGACCACTAGGATATTTTCCAAAATTTTTCTAGGGTGGCCAAAAGTGGTGAAATTTGCTTTTTCCCACTCGAAACAAACAAAACAACCTTTTTTGGTGAATTTCAAAATCCAGGGGTCTTGCTACCCCTTCCAACGCAGATGGTGGGTTCACAGTGATAACGAGATTTATGCACCAATTCAGCAAACGCTATAACGGATGACAGAAAGTACACTCTTATGGCAAACTCGTATAAACCTTCACTTGAAAAAGATTTCAAAATTGAAAATAGATGCGAATGGAGCGCGTGCTTTCATGGGGCATTTTCTTTGTGGTGTAGAAACAGTAAATTTGCATTGCAACGTCAGCAACCTAAAAAACATAAGTAATATGGTGACGTTGCCCTCTTCCCTGGAAAAATTACTGCGGACGCCCATGGCTATTTGCACCTTTCAACAAGCTTAAGGCAGGCTACAGCTAACCATGTACGAATTGAAAACTAAACAAAGCATTATGATTATGATGACACAACCGTTCTTGAATATTTTCCTTTTTGCTAACAACTTCTTAAATGGAAAAATGTGCATATTGTTCGGTTCATTCACATTGTTTATTCTTGATTCTTGAATGTTCAATGCAATCAATAGTTCAAAAATGAACAATTTAAATTTATTCAAGAATTTTCAAGAACGCTGGAAAATATTCAAGGACAACAAGGTGTTTTTCAAGAATCAAGGATACAACGAGTTTTGATAGCAAATTCAAGGACAATTCTTGGCGCTCAAGGACGTCTGGCAACCTTAACTGGTTCAATCAAAATGAAAATAACAATCGATCGTTCTTAACTTGCAGTAAGGTACACAATAAAATGAAACACTTAAGAAATTACGGTGCTGAGTTTCCCTAAAATGATGTGAGCATGCACTTTGAAGAAGAAAAATATAACTTTAGCAAAATGTAAAAGTGTATGACGAACATGTATTTCATTCAATTTTTTGATGCACAGATTTCTTTGATATTTGCAGTACTGCAATGTCGTTAAGTAATATTTCAGAAATCTGCTGTGATTTCCAGTGATGGAGTCTCAAGACTTGGTCTCGGTCTCGAGACGAGCCTCGAGACCCGTTTTGCAAGTTTTGGTCTCGAATGTTTCAGGTCTCGTCTCGGTATCAAAGGTTTCAGGTCTTGAGACTTTGAATATTACAAATAAATGGTTTATTACAATTTCTATAATTCAACGATTTTCGTTTGTTGTATTTGCAGGTAAGAAACAACCAAAACACGTCGGAAGAATGCCAGAAATTTGAAAAAAATTCAAGTCAGAAGTGATGACGAAATTTTTTCAAAATTTTTTGCAAAATGGACAAATTGTGAAGTCTCGAGTCTCGGTCTTGAACTTCAAATCTCGAGTGTCGGTCTCGGAGTTTTTGATGAAGTCTCGGTCTCGTCTTGAAATTTTAATCAGGACTCGGTCTCAAAGGTGACGTTATCGACTAGATCACTGCTGATTTCTCATTTCTTTCTGCCAGCAAAAATGCATACAAGTGCCATTAAGCCTCGACAAATATTTTATCTATCATATTTGTTTTATGAACAACAACGAGCGCAAGGTCGGGGTCTTGATATGCACTTCGTCACTTCAGAGCGAGCGCACATGGCAAACACACGATGAGCAGTCGACATAATCTTCCAAATGAAAAACGAAATGACAACATGCATCATGATTGAATAAAGAATGAAGCACCACAAAACAAATCGTGGAATAGTAATTCTTTCTGGTGTGTTGAAACGGTTGAAAAAGCATAGATAATTTCAAACTGGGCTGTAAAGTTTGTACATATGGTGTGTAACCACGAGTTTTCAACAATAAATCACAAGAGAAAGAAATACGGTAGATGATGAAATAGATGCTGATTTTGTGCATTTGACCTAAGGCAACCTTGCGCGGTGTAAACGCTAGAAACACTGCTCGTTTCTGCGAAAAGATAGTAAGGTACGGTAGGCTGGGTCAGAGGGAAGTGTGTGCTGTACTCGACTGATTCCGTTATTCTCTAATGATGGTAACGTGGTGCAGTCGAGATGAAAGAAGATAAGCTTGCATTTGTAGTAAATTGCGCAAACTAATGCAAACAATAGATGATCATAATGAAAGTGGTGTCAGTCTGGTCCAGAGGTGACGAACATGTGGGCCCGCGGGCTGCATGCGGCCTGCAAAAGAATTTTGTGCGTCCCACGAAGCATTCAGGTGAGACCAGCAGTCTTGAACTTTGTTTGACCTGCTTCTAATCTTTGCGATGCGATATCAAAAGCTGATAGCATGATTGAATTACCCGCATATCAAGCAGGAATCATACAAATGTTGTACAAACCTTTTATCTAATTTAGGATTTAGCTGTTTAGCCCTTTTGGTACTAACGGTACATATATATACCGTAGTCATAGCGGCCCTGTCTAAGAAGGCTAAAAAGTTGTGCAGCCCGCTTACTCAGCGATAACTGACAAAGTGGCCCGCAATAGCAAATAGGTTTGTCACCCCTAGCCCAATCAAGATGTATTTTCGTTTCAGAGTTGCTTACGCAGCACTAGTATTCTGTTTCTTTTGATGTAAAGCCTCTGGTAACTTCTACTGTACATTGAAATGAACAAGATTGTTTTTATGTGCGTTGAAACTTAAATGTAAAATTATCCTAGGCTTTACCTTGCTGTTGCTTGTAATTGTATATCTTACTTTTGACCAGGTTGTGTAAGACATTTTGTCAGAGAGAAAGACTATGATATCTTTGTCTATGTATCAGCTAACTAACAAAAGTCTCACAATTGCTCCAGAAGTTTCAGTACTAAAACTTTACTTCAACAATACTAATGATTAGTTTGCATCTTAATTATCACTACTCATTCACTGAAAAATTCTTAAGGCACTGGCTATAGATACACCTGTGGATCTCGAAATTTTAAAACTAATTAATACGCCACCTGTGACGTAACAGTAATTGTTAGACTTGTCATCAGATCTTATGAGTAGAGCAAGTTTTTCAATTTTTTTTACAGCTTTCAGCAGCCTCTGAAATGCTCAGAATTTATGTAGTACGATGGTTGCAGGAATTTTATATTGCAACATATTCCTCTTTCCCATGCAACTTTTATGAAGTAGGCCTATTGCGCAAAATGTAAAAGTAATTGTAGAAATGACCCAGCCAAACAAACATCAGTCCAGAACTGTAGGTCAAATTGTTAAATTGCCAAGCAGTTTCATGCACTGTGGAGCGAAGTTTTAGCATGCTACGCAAACTGTTGGCAAATGATCGCCATTTCTTGCCAGATCATGTTTGGAAATATTTTGCATTAGATGTAAACAAATCGCTTGAGTAAATCACTGTCAGTAGGTATATTTTGGGGATTCTCGCGAATTTTCTCAAAATCCCTAGTTTTGTGGGGTTTTTGCGAGTTTCCCTCATGTCCCCCCTGTCTCTGTCGAAGCCCCTTGACCTTTGTCAGGCCTCCCCCCTGTTCCCCAGTTCCCCTCTGTCTTCCCCAGGGCCCCTCTGTCCTCCCCTAGGGCCCCTTGTCCTCATCCTCGAAAGCCGTGAGTTAGGGTATTTATTCGATCTGAAAGGATAATTCGTTTGTCGTCAAAACTTCAGAGGGCTATTTTGAGCATTCGCGAACGACAATCGTGAATCGCCTTGTTACGTTTTAGCGACTTTCTAAACATTTGTGTGATGGATGAAGGCTGTCTAAGCACACAACGGTGTTTTATTTCACCTCAGAGTTTCATACAGTTGGTATCTGTCTGTAGAAGTTGTCAGGGGCAGGCTTTAAGTTTGTGTGATTAGGTTTGCATGTTTCTGACTTAATTGTTTGAAATATTGTGTTCACTATCGGTATAGGCTAAGAATGGCTCATGCTGCTTGTGTCTTAATCTGAAAAAGTGTAGAACTAATATATTTTATCTGTATTATGCATTCAGAGTTATTCATTGTTTAGCAACAGAGATTGAGTATTCATTAGTTGTAATTAATCTCATACTATCTTTGTGCTTATTTTAAATCTGAACGCAAAAAGATCACACAGAGCTTCTCTAGTTTATTGTTTTAAAAATTGCCAGGCAATAGGTTTAAGACTGTGTAACCATTGTTTTTATTTTAAGGTATGGCTGTACCATAATCGCTTTTCTTTTTGTTTGTAATGATTTGGTTGTTATTGTTTTGCCTTGAATTTTGATTGATATGCTATTGCATAATCAATGTTTTTGAAATTGCTAAGCAATGTGCTCTGTGTTAACCCTTTTCACCAACAAATAGTTAGATTGGTTCAAGCTGTTTTTATCTGGAAAGAGATGTTGAATTTAATTTATTTTCTTGTATTGCTGTGATTAAATATGCATTTGGATTAATTCATAGCAAAGTAATAGACGTTTTTTAGTGTGAAGTTAACTTTCAAGTCTTTGGTTATGTTTTTGTTTGACATTTAGTTTTTTCCAATAGGCATTCGAATGTTGCATATCTCCAAAGTGCTTTCAGCTCTTACACAAAAAAGGTTAAAGGTCATTCGGTCTTATTGGACCGCCTGAGCTTTGTCCAAAGATGCACAGTTCATGCTTTGATGGTTTGTGAAAAAAAGCAAACTTTCAAGGTGTGATGCTCATTTGTGACAAAGCGCTTTCTTAAAGCCTTGAAAATGGCTATGTCTTTCCTCAGATTATGGAAGAATTGATTACTTTTGCATTATTAATTAATGTACTTAATTTGCAAGCAATTCACAAAGATTTCTTTTCCCTGTGAGCAAAAGAAATCATATCACTCCAACTTACATGAAAAAATTTTCTTTACCCAATCCCAATTTGGGTCTAGAAATCACGTGCAAACCCCATACCATAAAATTCTCCAAACCAGGCAGTCGAATGAGACAAATTCGAACAATCGAATTTGACTGTTCCAAATCAGACTACCCCATACCATAAAATTCTCCAAACCAGGCATTTGAATGTTACATATCTCCAAACTGCTTTCAGTCATTACACAAGAAAAGGTTAAAGGTCATTCGGTCTTATTGGGGCGCCTGAGCTTTGTCCAATAATGTGCAGTTTATGTCCTGATCGTTTTTGAAAAAAGCAAAAATTTTCAAGGTGTGATGCTCATTTGTGACAAAGCACTTTCGTCAAAATATGTTTATAGCCTTGAAGACTATAAATATAATCTGCTTTCAGACATTTTCATTCACAGCTACCTATTGCTCTGGTCTCGCTTACGTTTTCAACACCAAAACTTTCAGCCACAAATTCATCATGATTTATGTCAGCCCGTTTTTTCAAGAGTTTTTAAGTGATTCTTCAGAAATATCTGAATCTTTCTCAAAGTGTTTTGGTTTCAAAGGTCAAATAATTTTTACCTTTTTTGGTTTTGAGTTTTTTTCTATTTTTTTAATAATGACTTTTGCTTGCTTTGAGTTAAAAATTGCTGTAACTATTACATTTTTTGCCGCACCATACATTTCTTGCACTGTTTGTATGTCAGATCAAAAAAGAATCTCGTGTCTGTTTTCGACATTAAATCCTGGTTTATAAATTGGTTGCATAACACTGCCTTTGTCTACAGAATTGTGAAAGAGTCCAATGCAATGACCAATTTCATAAACAGCAACTGAAAATAAACTGAATTTCCCAGCTCCTGAAATTGTTTTCTGGTCTGGCCATCTCTCATTGTCAAAATGAAGGTCGCCAGACAATGTTGAATTACCAGGATAGAACCCATGCGCCAAAGTGCCAGATTTTTTATTATTTAGTTCATAAGGGCAATTAATTTCCACATTCTGCTTTTCATCATCTGTCAAAAGTGCAATATTCATCACTTGACCCCCATCAAAAACTCTTTCAATTTTCAAATTGCAATTGAGTTTTCAATGAGCTTGAAGGATATTGAAATGTTTGAGAGACTCAATCCATAGATTAAAGTTAATGTTTTTGGATATGAAGCAGAATGTGTTTACCCTCTGAGAATATCCAAGCTCAAAAGAGAAAAAAGGTTCGCCTCCTTCTTCTCGAGAACAAACATTTTTGTCTTGTCAAGAATTTTTCAAGACTAGTGTCGGTGCAAGTTTCAAAACATCGTTGTGCAATTGAGATTTGTGAAAGATGACTTAATCATTTCCCAAACAAAAAAGCCTTTTAGAGTTTAAAAATCATAAACATTCGATGAGAGTGCCGATTTGGTTTATGCCGATTTCGAGTCTTTCACAAAACTGATTGACTCGTGTCAGCCGGATCCTGACAGAAGCTTCACGAAAGCTTACCAAAAGCATGAACCGTCTAGATTCTGCTTTTGCATTGTTTGTGATGGGAAAAAGTCGCGACCTGTCTTGTATACAAAACAAACAGAAGGTGAAAACATGGCCGAAATCTTAGTAAAGATGCTCCAAGATGAAGTAGACCAAGTTTGATCAACAGAAGTGAAAGAGATGATCTTGACAGAAGAAGAGAAGACAAATTTTGAGAAAGTGGCCGAATGTTGGATTTGTAAGAACCCATTTGAGGATGGTGAAAAGAAAGTGCGAGACCACTGTCACTATTCCGGCAAATTCAGAGGAGCGGCTCGCAATCAATGCAACTTGCTTTTCCGAAAACCGAAACATATTCCAGTTATTTTTCAAAATTTAGCCGGATATGATTCACATTTATTCATCAAGAGTCTCGGGAAAACACAAGGTAATATTGATTGTATTCCAAACAATGAGGAAAAATACATAAGCTTCTCACAAAGTGTTAATGATGAAAACTCACACCTGAAATATAAAATTCGATTTATTGATAGCCTCAATTTTATGTCAAGCGGTCTTGACAAGTTAACAAATAATCTTGAAAGGGGGCAGTTTGAAAACATGAATACACATTCCAAAAACTTTGAATTATGTCTGCGAAATAGTGTGTTTACTTATGATTGGTTTGATTGTTTGGAAAAACTGACTGAAAAACAATTTCCGCCTAAGGAAGCATTCTTCTCAAAACTCATAGATTCAGAAATTTCAGATGAAAATTACGGACATGCCCAGAAAGTTTGGAAACAGTTTGAAATGAAAAGTTTCCGAGAATATCATGATTTGTATCTCAAGACAGATGTTCTTCTCCTGGTAGATGTTTTTGTAAACTTCGGAGATATTTGCATCAATAACTATGATTTGGATCCAGCGTGGTATTACACGGCACCGGGATTGGCCTGGGATGCTTGTCTGAAAAAGACTGGAGTTCAACTTGAGCTTCTTTCTGATCCGGTATATATTTGATGTTCGAGCAGGGCATTCGTGGAGTAGTCTCGATGATTTCAAAACGATACGCCAAGGTGAACAATAAATATATGGGTGAGAAATTAGATCCGAATGAAAAATCAAAATTCATCCAATATCTTAACGCTAACAATCTCTATGGTTGGGTGATGAGTTGGCTGCTACCTGTTGGTGGTTTCAGATGGATGGATGAAAACGATTTGGAAAACTGGATTGAATTTTCGGATGGATGTATCCTTGAGATCGACCTGGAATATCCAAAGAAGCTTCATGATTCGCATAATGCATATCTGCTTGCTCCGGAGAGACTGATTGTCAACAAAGTTGAGAAACGTATTCAAAATTTGAACAACAATAAGAAATATGTTCTTCATTATAAAAATTTGAAACAATATTTGAATCTCGGTTTGAAACTAAAAAAGATTCCCCGCAGAATTACATTCAATGAAAATGCGTGGTTGAAACCGTGCATTGAGTTGAATACAAACCTTCGTTCCAAGGCGCAAAACGAGTTTGAGAAAGATTTTTTCAAACTCATGAGCAACAG
>Ga0210059_1016873_pt1 | contig 10491 bp, 8 predicted proteins | sample Ectturendosymbi2_FD_188042 | JGI IMG/M metagenome (GOLD analysis project Ga0210059, IMG submission 188042) | Ecteinascidia turbinata endosymbiont from Florida, USA - Sample 2 (SPAdes) (version 2) | ecosystem: Host-associated > Tunicates > Ascidians > Unclassified | place: Key West, Florida... | reverse complement strand
ACTTTGGTGTGGGTAGAGTATTTTTAGCAATACAAAGAAATTAAAATAATGGTAATATAAAAAGTAAAAAAGTTACAAAAACTTATTAGTGAGGTACGAAAGAAAACAAGGCAAAATAGAAAAAAAAACAAACAAAAGGTGTACTTCATGCCGAAAAGCATAGAATGTGCACACAGAAAATACAAAAAAGTAAATACACACATATAATAAAATAGAGTTACAGAATACTAGAAATCACAGTAGTTTGTTAGACAAACGAAATGTTGCTAAAGTTCATAGTTGGGAATTTGTTTCATGTAGGAGGTGTTTCTTAAGTTTCCATTTAAAGGTAAAGGTGGTTGAAAGTTTAATATCGTCTGGTATTGAAGACCATACTTTTAAGTTGAAGAAAATTTAGACTACGTTGTGTTTTGAACTGATGCCACTGCAGTTCTCAGCAATGGACGGATGCTTGAATTCAAATATTTCTGACAAACAGATTTCAGTTGATATTATGTTAACCTGTGGAAGTACACGCTCACTTCCAAAAATCCCGCTGACATGGCCTTGCGTGGCTTGTCGTCTCTGAAAACTAAGAGCGTGGTTTTTCAACATTCCGTGATTGTTGCGTGATGTGATGAATAACTGGATGAAAGAATGAAAGTTTTTGAGAAATTCCTTGAATCGGATCCAGACGAATTACAAAAGTTCGTACGACACAACCAACCGAACCAGCGCCTGATGTGATATAAGAGTTGTTACGATGATGTTGCTACTTCCACGTAGTGAAACAAACTTGAAAGTGGTTGTTGCGATGCAAACATCACCTAAAGTGAAGAGCGTTTCCTAGTTCCACCTCGCTTGCTAAGGGTTGCATGAAAGTCATGCACGAATGTCACAGATGAAAAAAAGTCAAATAACGAAACAAATAATAGGAAAATGCCCAATCTGAACAAGCAATCAAAAGTTGAGAAACGTTTGCCATTTATGAGTTAAAAACAAGTCGCTTTGTGTTTTTCTAAAATTTCGTCTTCATTATAAACTCTCATTTTGTTTACAGATTATTATATTCACTTGTCATGACCGTTTGAAGTTATGCAATACAACCATGAAACAGCAATGTTGAAACGTTTTGTGCAAATGCATATTTTAAGATAAGTTACCCAGAAACATGCATGCAAGTCCATCATTCATTCAAAGCCCATTTCAGGAAATGCATAGGCCATGGAAATTACTTTGATGTCACAATTGGAAAGATCTTTGAAAAAGTTCGCTTTAGAAAAAGCGTGTTTACTTGCCAATGCCAACACTGGTCAAGTGCAGTACAATTGTTTAGCGTAGCCGGAGTTTTGTTCCGCCTTCTCCACCAGTGAATGATGGGTAGTTGCCTACAAATATAGGCGAAATGCCCATCAGGGCTCCAGCACCTATAAAATTATCCCTGCACCTCTAGTCGAGAAGAGACAATTGAACGTGTTACGGATGACAATTTGGAAAAGAATCCATTGGAAATGAATTTCGCCTTTACGGTTGATATTGCTGCAAAACATTCTACAAAAGCGAGTGTCGCTTACACGCGCTCATGCAGTAATTTGTACAATAGCTTCTACACACGACTTTCCGCTTTCAAACGGCATTGGTGTCTAAGGTTTTACAAGATACCCTTTTTCGAAAAAAGTTCGCATTAAATGTGCACGTGCTCGAACGTTGGAGGGAATCAACAATTTGACTTTATGTGTAAAACCAAATGTATGGTGTATTGTTTTCATAATTTAATTTAGGGGATTTGTCATTTCAATCAAATTCTTCAAACATCCTCTTAAAAGATGCACTGTGAGACGCTTGTCTGCTTTTGCAATACTAGCAACGATGTGAAATGATTTAAAAATGAACACAGCTTCGACAAACACGAATTGAAGCAACGCCAGCACAAGAGCATCTGAAACAATGTTTGCATGGGATTTTTGAAACATAGTTTTGAGTAAAAAATCTCTTTGTCCTGTGTTTTCAGAACAGTTTGCTTCAGATGCATTTTCATTGCAATGTCGTTTTCAGGCGTTGGAGATGGTAACGAGAAGTGATTGGCATAAGCGCTGGGATTGGTGTTCCTGAGTTCTGTTCTTTCCACGAAAATAGATATTAAAAGTGATGCTATCGTGTTTTTATATTTCTAACATGACAAACTTCCTGCATGCCTTGAACAAACACAGAACCAGAATGCACCTGAACATATTGGACGAAATCACCGTGTCAATAAAACGTTGTTGGATACAGCACTAACGATCTCAGAAACACTTGATCTACACCAGTGGTTCTTAAACTATTATACATATCTAGCACTTTTATTACACAAAATTACCAGATGTACCCCCTCTACACTCAGTCAGTGGTGCTCATTTATTGAAAATACGAAAGTGATAGTCTCTTAGAGTTAAAAATTGTTAAAGACTTCTACAGTAGTTTTTCTCAAACCTTTTTATTCCATCACCCCTTTTTAACTCTCGACACATCTTTTTCGTCCCCCAAGCCTGATAAAGCAAACACGATGGACTCAATTAAATAATTTTATTTAGAAAACGTATTGAATTGCTGAACCAAGCCATTAAATAGCTGAACTATGCAATTGTATTACGACGCTAATATTACGTTCAGAATTCTTGTGAAAATACGTCGTAATGCAGGGTTACGGAGCCGGAGCGCCGGAGCTGGGTATTTTGCCCGGAGACGGAGTTCAAAATAAAAATCAGGATCCGGAACTCAGTTTAAAATTTAGGACCGGAGCTGAAGCTATGGTCACTTGAGAGGTAACTGCTGCTTGGGGTCCCTTCATAGATACTAACGGTTATGCCAAAAAGACGTACGTGCGGTCTTTATAGCATGCTAAACGCGATTGTCACGAGTTACGACACCATATTGCAACAATGGATCTGCAAGATTTTGATGATTCTTTGGTTGATTAATCGCTAAGGCTGTGATGTCGTAGCTGGCAGGCGTGGCGTTACTTGTTGAACAATGGTTCTCAAACACTGTTCTAAAAACCGCATGCAGCTTCCAAGCATGCTTTTTGCGGCTTTTAGCAATCTTTCTGTAACAGATTCTATTTGATTAAAAGCTGATGACGCCTACTTCGTAGGCGAAATATATACTGTGTAAGAGCTTGGTGTCTGATTCTTTGCTGGGAAAGATTCCTTTCGTTAAGCAGTGTCTTTCAGTAACATCTTTAATATTTTATGTAACAGACTTCGTTAGTGCAAAAAAAGAAAACGTGTAAAGTGACTTGTGGAAAAAATTTTTAGTGCGGTTCTCTAACATAATCGTTCGTCTGGATTTGGCTCCCTTCAGCGAAATGGTTGAGAACCACTGTTGCAGAAGTGAGAAAAGCGTTAACGACAACATTATCTTACTTTCTAGTCAGAATGATCAAACCCAGTCTGTAGCAGTGTAGCGATCTATAAAGAACTGAGTTATAATGAGTGGGTATATAATAAAATATCCAAAGCTTTTGTAGCTGTGTAGTCATGCTGTTAGCAGGGTGTATGATTAAGATTTGATACCATTGCAGGTTTAAGCGTAAATTGCATAGCACGCCATTGTAAAGTAGGAATTTTTATTAGAAACCCTTAGGCTTACTATCAAGGTTTCCCAGATTATTGGCAAAGTTCACTAGGAAACATTACGTTTACAAGCAGTAGCACAACATGTAAGTTTAATAACCAGCAGGTCTCTTCTCGCCAATCTTTTCTGTAGCATTCTGGTTCCTTCATGAAGACGGTCGTAGCCGAGATTTCTATATTCGTAGAAAGTGGTTTGACATCCAGGCCTTTACGAATTTCACAAGTGTGAATTTCGTTCTTGAACACTTCACAGAAATCCCATCTCTGCGGCATGAACGTCACATTTCATTGACCACAGGCCTTGATCAGTAAGAGGACAAAGACAGAATGAAAAACTGGCAGCATTGCGATGAACATTTAAGTCGTTCAACTTTCATGGGAAAGTTTTGTCACGCATCAGCAACTATTTATCAACATTCCTCGAAATGAGCTGACGACTGTAGTTGTCGAATATCAATTGCGTGATTTCGTTCGCCGCGAAATTGAAGAATATTCAGATTATGTCGTGTTTTGGACTGATGCCGCTGTAGTTGTGAATAATCCATAGACGCCTGGAACATGAATTCACACATTTCTGGCAATGAGATTCCAGTTAATATTGTGTTTACAGAAAAGAGCCTGTGAAAGTACTTGCTCACATGCGAAAACCCCGCTGACATCGTTTCGGGTGGTTTATCGTCCCTGAAGGCTACGAGTGCGTCCTCCAACATTCAGAGATTGTTGCGTGAATTGACGAACGACTGGATGGCAGAACTGATGAAGCTTTGGAAGATTTTTTCGAAGTTCGGAGAAACTTCCACGACTCCAGCCATGGGCGTACGCCGATATTTTGCAAGAGGGGGTGAAACGTCAATATTTTCAATATTATTATCATTTTCAGGTTACTATCGATGCAATGTGAAATGGTTGTTCACAAAATGCTTTACCCTTTCTACACCACAACGAAAATGCTCCATGTTGCGGCAACAGTCACAAAAAATGCGTTTCGTTGGCAGCCATACCCAGGTATATTATGACAAATGTTCTCAGTAGGGTATTTGCAGATTTTGAAAACAGGGTACTTCTTTTCACAGACGTCTTGCCATTTACTTTAACGAAACCACAAATTTTGACCCTTTTTTACGCAAAACGTCTCAGTGACACTTACAACAAGAGCTGCAAACGTTTGGTATCCCATCCAAACCGATCAATCAAGGTTACAAAAAAACCTTGCTTGTCTTTGCTTTTATTTTTCATGGGGAACGCTCATAGCAACCAAAAGCCAACAAGGTCAAAAGTTTCTCCCTTTTTCAAGCCAAATTTCACACCGCTACCATGAGTGACTCAAACGTTATCAGATCAAAAAACTCAAAATTTATCGTCACAACTGCCTTGCAGCACATCTTTTTCTTTTTATCGATATTTTATTGAAGCTACAACAACAGATATCGGTATTATTTTGCAAGATTAGTTGCAATTCTGAATTGCTAATCGATTTGATGCGACTACTGACGTAATAATTTTGCATTGCCCACTGATGCAAGATCGAATATTAAGCAGGCTAGGTGCGCTAGGGCAAGAAATGAGGTCCTGCTATAGTACTTCGTACTTGACTTATGGTAAATGCACAGTCCATTATGCATATGAAATTTTTAATGGAAATAATGTGAAATAGTACTTGATGTTGAAGAACAACAATGCAGAACATTCTCACTGACTTCAGGATATTTATTGACACTGGATATTTTCCTGATGCTTTTGGATTGATTTTTGTCTACGGTTTGTTACCTCTAGTTTCACTGAGTCTTACACACTTTTGACTTTAGTTTCATTTCATCAGAATATCTGTTTTCAACCTATCGATTTGATTTCTAGTATATGCTTTGTATTCCGCATTGTAATTGCAAATGCAGAAATTGGATAGATCAAACTTAAGCGAAAATTTGCAAATTGTAACGTCAGAATTTTATGTTCTGAGGTCAAAAACTGGTTGTCCTACTCGTCATACGTACAGCTCAACATGCACAAACCGGACAAGTAGACCGGTATGTTGATACCACTATCGGATAACTTACTAAAATCTAAATACCATGCAGGCTTACCATAACTGAGCAGAAGAATTATGAAATGTCGCCACAGGAAAAGTAGCTTTGCACTCAGTATTCACTCGGAAGTCACAAAGAAACATTAACGATTACGACTTATTCCCACAAGTAAGTCTGCATAGACGTATTCTAATAAGCCACGTAGTTTAATACTATGTGAAAACAAGTCTGCACAAGTGCAGTTTGATCAAACTTTTTGCATAGGCAAATAGTTCACACCTTTTTAATCCCTGTGACATTTCAGTCATTTGTCCAATAACAGTATTAAATCTTGCTGTAACAATATTCACTAACCTACATTTTCAGGTTTTTTTACCGAATTGACATAGTGTTTTCTCGGTCAAAAAAATCGCTCTGTGGCCGGAAGAAGGAACGTAGTTGCACACTCACGGTCTCACACTCACGGTCTCACACTCACGGTGAACACTCACGGTGATGCACACTCACGGTCTCACACTAACAATGGATTTTTCAAACTTGTGGAAGCATTGTTACAGGTTCACCAATGATTTCTTCCCGCTGTATAAAACTACGTGCCTTTCCGCTTTAAACCGTCACTGTCTCGCGCAGGCCCGTAAGCAGGGGCGCGAAGTCCTCCCTAAAATTTTTTTTGCTCCCCCTGGATAAACATGTTAGACATAGTTTAAAACTATTGGACATGGTTTCAAAAATTTGAACCTATGGCTCTTGTGCAGTATAAGAGTGTCATTCCCACAAATAAACAGTCAATGCAAGAATTAAATCAATTAATCTGAATTAAAAGGCTGACTTCAGGTTTTCTGGAAATTTTTGATTCGTAGTCACAATTTCCAGGGCTGGGACAAATGCCTGTTTTGCCCCCCTGCGGACGCCCATGATTCCAACGTCGTCTGGAAATTTGTGGTGACAACGCTGCTGAACACGAAATCGCGTTTCACTGTAACAAAAGAACTGGTGTTCGTTTTTGCCCGAAAAGGTATAAACAACCTGCCCCATCAAATGTTTTTCTAAATAGTGTAAGTGCAACATTTTCTGACCAAGTCAAATACCTTGGTGTATTTCTAAATGCCTCACTGAAGGGTGATGATGATATTCAGAGACAAATGAAATCGCTATACTGCGCAGCAAACAAGCTCCGAGGTACATCGGATCAGTGCTCTCCTGCAGCAAAAACACTTTATTCCGTGCATATTGCATGACAGTTTATGCTCATCAATTATGGAGCAAATACACACAGACTAGTATCAAGCACTTAAGAACTGCATACAACAATGCGTAGCAGATGATGATTTACATTCCCAGAAATGTAAGCGTTCGCCCGCAACAAGTGAACCATTTTGTTAAGGTCTTTAATGTCTTGTTTAAGAAGCAATCTGTATCGTTTTTTTTTAACACTGTGTGTCCATAGGCGTAGCATGCCCCCCCCCTGGAAATTTTGGAAAATATACAGATTTTGTGCTTTGAGAGGCGTTTTTCCAAACAAAATAGCGTTATTCCTCAAAAATCAAACATTTCCCTCCAAAAAATTTTTTGCCCGCCCCAAATTTTTCGGCTTGCTACACCACTGTTTGTGTCTTCATCTAACTTTTTTATCCGATGGCTTCAAATGTCTGATGCTTTTCACAAATCTTAATTTTTCCACAATTATTTAACGCTCCTGTATGAGGGCGGCCAACTGAAGTAGTTGTTGGTGCTTTGTTGCGGTTTACGGAGGTCACCAGCATTGTTCTGGTGTTGCAACGGAAACCTTCCTTGTGCTTCGTGGCGTCTCCGGATTTCTGTATTTTCCTATGATTCCTGTATCACCTCCACCATGTAGACTACGTACGCAAGTCACACATACAAAAAGTAAGATATATAACTGGTAAAACACTAACCGCCAAATCCTGCTTTAAATTAAATAAACAATTGGCTGTTGGCCTCATGATAAATACGTTGTAAAAGATTGAAACCCGGATGAGGAGAATTTGCATGCTTTTGTGCGCCAATGTGCACCCACATCCGATTTATTTTTTACTTTTTTTGTTAGCTGTTTACCTCAAAGTTTGATGTTAGAATGCTTCATTTTTCTACCACTGCCAGATCCCTGCATGATGATGATGGAACGACGTTGACGTTGGGGTGTTCCTGAGTGTTTAGCTCCTCTCCCACAAGTCAACAGTTAGTTGATCGGAAAGCTTTTATTTTTTGTCATTATTTGTGAAAAACATTGTGCCACAGATGTTTTGTGTTTTCCATGGCAAATGCAAAGTCAAAAGCGCTTCCAATGCCCTGACGCACCTTCGATTTGCTTTTTAGTCCTTCTTACAGGAAGATGCTCAACGTGCTTGTGCTTTGTTTTTGTACAACTATTGTAAACCTTTTTTAGGTAAGCATTGCCTTATTACTTAAGAATTCTCCTCTCTCCGTTACGGTTAGCAGGCGGGGAAAGATGCAGCCCAATCCTGACATCTCAGCAGCTTGAAACGATTCATAGAAAACTCAATCCGTCCAAACTTCTTTCTGGACATGACAAATGACACGATAGCTATGGCATAAAATTGGAAAGAAAGACTACATCCCGCAAAATGTGACAAGAAAGATGACCCATTGGTCATGGTAAAACCTCTTGTCTCGCACCTGAAAAACTGTAAGCATTCCTGGACATGAGTTGACCGCTGCTGTTGTCGCAGCGGAATTGCGTAATTTCAATCGCTGTGAAGTTGAACAGAACTTGGAATATGTTGTGTTTTGGACTTTGATGCCACTGTAGTTCTGAGTATTGTACACAACTCTGCAACATGACTTCAAACATTTGTGTCAAACAGATCTAATTGACATGTGAACTTAACAGCGTTGAACTAGTGGAAGCACCTACCCATTTGTGAAAATCCCGCTGACATCGACCCGTGTTGCGTGTCATCCCTGACGGCTGAGAGTGTGTGTTTCAACATTCCGAGATCTTCGTGTGATATGATGAACGACTGGATGAAAGGACTGAAAGTTTTGGACGACTTCTTTGAAAAGAATCCAGAAGGAAGGACTGCTAAAATTTGTACGACGCAACTCACTGAACTGAACTGAACTGAACCAGTGATATACGAGTTGTTGCAGCGATATTCCTGCTTCTATACACAACACAAGGAACTTTAGTGTGGCTGTTACGATGCATGCATTCCCTCGAAATGCTGTTCCAGTTCGACCTCACATGAAAAAGGGTTTTCATACCATTCATGAAATGCCACAAACAGAAAATAAATGAACATGCGAAACAAATTAAATCTGAAAATCTGTAATCTACACAAACAATCACCAGTGCAGACATGATTACCATTTTTGCAACGTAACTGTTTCCTGGAGTTCTACCATTCTGGCACCTTATGCAAATTCTTATTTTTATCAGGAACTTATATTTTGTTTACAGATGATTACTTAAAATGTCCTCGAACGTATCCAGTCATTCAGTAAAGTCATGAAACACCGAAGTTGAAGGTTCGGTAAAACCATTTTATTGCTAAATTGCTCAAAAACAGAAGTACAAACCGATAATACTTTCAAAGGACATGTAAGAAATACACTGGCCCTGAAAATCCACTCTGTTGTTAAGGGCTTCACTTAACAAAAAGCGACCTAACTTGCTCTTGCGAAAAACGGGTCAAAAATGACAAATGAAAGAGTTGCGAATGGCAACTTTAAAACGAATGCATGACAAATGGATGGCACATATTTACATATGGTCCCAAGTTGGACCGGAAAGACAAAGTAGCTAGTCTCAGAAAACCATGTGAGTTTTGGGTCTTTTGCTTCAACAATTTAACTAAAATCATTCCAGACTTTTTTAAAGATTGTTCTTAACATTCATTACGTTGACGTCTTCATTAAACTTGCAAATCCTTACAAAGTGAACTGCGAAGACATTTGAAGAAATCTATTTCGAATTTCTCAAATGATCATAACCTTTGTCACGCGCATTTGTCATTTTCAATCAGTTTTTTTTTCAAATATACTCTTGCACAGTGTACTGTATAAGACGCTTGTCTGCTTTTGTAATGCTACTAACGTTGGTCAAAGCATTTTAAAGAGTGAACAAAACTTAGTCAAACATATTGAAGCAACACTGTCTATTGAAAGAAATCCTTTCTTAGCACAGAATCAGACACTAAGATCTTACAGAGTATACATTTCGCCTACAAAGTAGGCATCATCAGCTCTGCGAAATGCATAAAGTATAAATAGAAGAAAATAAAACCCACAAACAGTTAAATTACCAAATAAGAAAAACTAAATGAAAAATAGCAAACCCAACTGCCCACTTTATATTGAAAAGGAAAAGGTCACAGTAGAAAGAACTTACCAACACAATTTACCAAGTGTACAGTGACGTAACAAACAAAATAACAGACCAGTAGGTTACACATTAGAGATGACACGGGCCAGCAGTTTTGCAGCCCGGCCCGCCCGGAGCTAACATGAAACTGCCCGGCATGGACCGTTTATGCCAAACTACAACATATTTTCTGGCCCGGACCGGCCCGTGGCCCGTAATATAAAGTAGGCAATACCTATTTTGTCTCCAAGATGACGGCAAAATAGTCAGGATGGCTGCAAAATAGACACATGACATAGGTTCGCAAGGGAGCCTTCATTAATCAATTTTGAAAACTTATTTGCCCGATGCCTGTAAAATGACACTAACACATGACAAGAGTGCCCCAGGCTGCACTACACTTGCTAGTAGCCTAACATGCTAAGCCTAAACCAGGGGTCACCAAGATGGTGCCCGCTGGAAACAGGTCGCTGGTATGGACCATGTGGGTTGCCCGTGGCCTGTTCTGACAATAGCATAAACATGAACA
>Ga0210059_1016872_pt1 | contig 10492 bp, 9 predicted proteins | sample Ectturendosymbi2_FD_188042 | JGI IMG/M metagenome (GOLD analysis project Ga0210059, IMG submission 188042) | Ecteinascidia turbinata endosymbiont from Florida, USA - Sample 2 (SPAdes) (version 2) | ecosystem: Host-associated > Tunicates > Ascidians > Unclassified | place: Key West, Florida... | reverse complement strand
TGTTGAAGGGTGCAGGTCATTGTTTAGGGGTGAAGGTCATTGTTGAAGGGTGCAGGTCATTGTTTAGGGGTGCAGTCATTGTTTAGGGGCTGAAGGTCATTGTTTAGGGGGTGAAGGTCATTGTTAAGGGGGTGAAGGTCATTGTTAAGGGGGTGAAGGTCATTGTTTAGGGGGTGAAGGTCATTGTTTAGGGGGTGTAGGTAATTGTTTCGTATTTTTAATCATAATGTACAATTGCAACATAGTTATATCACCTTTGAACAGTTGGTCATGTTCAATGCCGAAGAGAAACACATAAGAGGAGATCGTTGCTACTTTAAAAAAATCAGTTTGCATTTTTCTGAAATTTTGAGCTTTAAAAATTACAGACGTTACAGTTTTCAAGAGATTGATGCAGCACGGAATTCTTCACGCACTTGCTCAGGAAAAAGCACTTCAACCCCTGGCAGCCTTCGCCGGCGCGCACTGTTACGAAAGAACATGCCTTGCTACGTTTGTGGTTGTCAGATCACTTGAAAGTTTTTCAAGGACATTTTTTCTTTTTGTGATTATCGAAATTTTTTAGACTACTTTCAGCAAACCTTAACGTATGGGCAAGTCAAGGCCAAGCAATTAACCATGTACGAAATTGAAAACTAAGCAATACTTATTGTGACGACACAACTGTTTCAGAATAGTTTAATTTTTAGCACTACACAACCGTTTAAGATGGAACAAACCTACACGTTATTCTGTTCAATTGCATTGTTTAATCTTGATTCTTGAATGTTCAATGTAATATTAAACAATTTCACAATTACTCAAGAGCTTTCAAGGACGCCGGAAAATTCTCAAGCATAACAAAATGTTTTTTAAGGATCAAAGACAAAACAGTTTTGATAGCAAATTCAAGGAAAGTCCTCGGCGCTCAAGGCACCTAAGGCCACATTTAAGACAACGGGAGACTTTCGTTAGAAATTCCACTTAACCCATGTACCGGTCAAGATGTTGATGCCGCTACGGCAACGACGGCGTGCCCCTTTTCAAAACAATTGAGGAAAAGGTTGTCCTCCCTCGGCCAAAGCGCTGGTCAAGTACCCGCTCACCCGCGTGGCTGTAGCGAAGTTTTGTTGAACTACTCCCGAGCGCTTTCACCACTTCATTGTGGTTGCCAACTTTTGGATGAAGTTCTATCAAAGATTCAGTTGATTGTTTATCAGCATTTTTGTCACAAGAAATTTTAGGGTTACATGCTCATCTGTCGAAATGCTGAAGGGTACACGGTCAAAGAACGGTCGGGAACCCATGATCTAAGAGGGAACGCCTTTTTTAGTTCGTTCCCGATGGAGTGTGACCTCGTAGCGTTCCTTGTCACGCGCGAGATATCATCGCCTCACCTTCCTCGTCCGTCAGAGAGCGCTTCGGACTTTCGGCGACGCTGTCGCTGCTGTTCTGCTCGAACCGCCTTTTGCGCCCGCCCTCCTTGTCGTCGTCATCCCGGGCTGGGGCCATCGTTTGGGTCTGCTGCGGGCCCGACCGGAACGTGGGGGTCAGCTTCTCGATGCCCAGAACCTGCGGCGGGGGACAGAAGAACCACTGCGTGCAATTCGCTCGATCCAGGGGGTCCTTTTCGTCAAGGGGCGTAGCCAGCCCAAACTTTGGGAGGAGCCAAATATTTTGACTTTAAGCGAGCAACAGTATTTGTTTTGGGATACCGCCTCTCGAAGCATAAAACGACAAGATTTGCTAGAAATTTTTTTGGGGCCAAGGCCCCTCTAGCCCCCCACCAGGCTACGCCATCGCCGCCGGAAACAGAAGCTCGTCGTTGTAATGAAACTTGGGAGACGGTTGGATTTTGACGCATGCATGACGCGGGCCACTAGTCCAGTCACAATAACGTCACATCGACGTAACGCGCGCATTGCGAAAGATTGGGACGCCATTGTAAATGCAGTTTGTTTGACGTCACGAACAATTCGAGAACAGCAATGTGCGAAATAATTCACTAAGAATAAGGATGGAAAGCTGGAGCGGCGTTGCAAAAAGAGCAACTGTTTACAAAGGACACGTCGCTAATGTAATGTTAACCGGTGCCTGCTTTAGCGAGCGGCAATTCCCCAAATCTGATACCACACATCTTCGCCATGAAACGGGCACCGCCCTAAGCTTTGAATGCGCCCAGAAGTCGTTCTGTGATTGGCTGAGGCAACGTCGATCTTATATAATCGTCAAACGCCTGACATCGTCTGCCTAAGCATCGGCGACGGAAGAATTATTTTCCAGGGAAGGGCAACAGTGGTGAAATTCAATTTTACCAACTCAAAACGAAGAGAAAAACACTGCTCTACTAAAACGTTAATAGCAAACACAGCACATTTTAAAATCCAGGGGGGACTCACGAGGGACAAGTCCCCCTGCCTCATCTTCCGACGCCCATGTGCCCAAGGTCTGGTATTTGCAGCATGCGGGCGCGCGAAACAGCGGACTTTGCAATGTAACCTTATTTCAGATCTCTCCGGCAAGTGGTAACGCCGTTCAGAAAAGCACACGACGAACGTCTGGCCATGGGCGTCGGAAGGATTTTTTCAATGGGGGGCGGGCAACGGCGATCTTTTCAGAGGGTGTTTTTTCCATGGGATGGGAACAGCGGTGAAACTCGATTTTGCCGACTCGAAAATAAGGGAAAAACACTTTTCCACTAAAAATTTAATTAATTAGAAAGATGCCAGCCCCCCCCCCATCCGTCGCCCACGCGTCTGGCGCAGCAGAGTTCAACCGGCGCGGCGCGACTTCGCCCAAACGACGACGTCCTTACCTCGTGGATTTGCCGGAACGCAATCTTGAGCAAGACGTTCTGGGCGCTGCGTGTGATGTCTTCCAGCTGCTGGTCAGTGCAACAGTCGAGCACGTCGACCTTGTCGCGCTCGCACGGGTCTTGGACGCCGGGGCGATCTGCGCGAGAATCGAATCCGCGCGCGTCAGAAACGCGACTCGCTGGATGAGCAGTTGTTGTTGTTTTTTTGCCCCAAAACGAGCTTTTTTCTGAAGCCATTCGGTTTTCAATAAAACATGATGCGAATTTTTTTATAAGTTTTTGTCAGTACGGTTTTGCAAATGTCGTTATCCGTATTTTTTTTTACTTTTTTTTGCAAACACCAACGTTTTTTCCCGTCTGTAACCAGGAAGTCGAACGGGACCGAAAACGCACAGATCTTTTTTTTCGCTTTTTTCTTAACCGCCAGCGATACTTAAAACTAAACTGGCCTTTCTGTGGCTGTGGAGTCGGAACCAAAAACTTTTGGATGGTGGAGCTGACAACATGGGTTCCAGCTCCACAGCCCAAGTTTGTGGGGCAAGCGAGTTGCACATACGATACAATGGTTTTCAGGTGTCCGTGGACCAAACTGTTCTGGAGCTGGTGCCAATAACTTCTAGATGTTGGACAGAACCGTGGCCAGAAAATTTTCAATAGGGGTGCTTTGCGTTTCTATGGGGTCTTTGGGTTTGTACGGGGGAACTTGACACTCTAAAAATTGACAAAATCTTAACTGATTTACAGTGTTTCATGTTTCAATTTAGGGGGGCTTGAGCTTTGTTTGGGGAGGCTAAGCCCCCAAAAGTCCCCTAGTGGCGAAGGGACTGATGTTGGAGCCGGAACCGACTCCACAGCCTTACTTCAAACTAATCTGAAGTCTTTCTGATTCGCTCATCATCCAAGCAAGCCGACACGTAATCGCAAGAACAACTTTCGAATGACCCGCCACACATACTCACCAGGCAGAAGCACTCCCCCAGCCAGCACCTCAAAGACGCGCCGAAAGGCGTCGCCGTGGCCCATGTGCTCGGTTGCGCTGGACAGGGCGATGTAGACCAGGTTCTCGATGGCCTGGAAACGGTATAGGTTTGCGGTTATTGGTCATCGGGCTGTTTCGTTAAGGTATGAAGAAAAAACAAACAAACATGCACATAAAAATATGACGCTGCCTGAGTGAGACAGTTCTCAAATCGGGGTGCGCGTACCCCTTGGGGTAGGACTGCAACGGTGGTTCTTGACCTTGCTTAGCGATGTACCCTTTGGGCAATATTTTGCCTGTCAAATTAACTGTAATCGTGAGCATGACATTAGCAACGTACTTCCAGTTATTGCACTGTTACGTTAAAATTTCATTATGAAGACACATTAAAAAAAATTCGTGTAACCCTTGCAGCATCTTTGCGTACCCCTACCCCAAGGGGTACGTGCACCCCATTTGAGAACCAGTGATCTAAAACACGGGCGTTGAAAAACGATGCTCCAAGTTGCGAGCTGGGTCGTAGAAAAACTTCACTTTGAAAGCCTGACAACGTCATAGCATCACCGCAACAATTAACACAAGCCTCACCCAGTTCGACAGAGGCTCCCAAACTTTGTCCCTGAGCTTCAGGTCCCTCAGTATCCTTATCATCACAACGCAGCAATCTTGCTGGCTCGCTCTTCCCTGGGAGAGAACGCGGATAGGTGTAAAAATCAACGCAATGGGTTGTATGCAACGAAAACAAAAGACGCAACACTGCACTAATAGATCTTTATCAGGCATGCAAAGTAACAATTAAAAGGGGGTTGTGGGGGTGGGTGACATCGACGGTAATGTGCTGCAAAGGCAGGACATGCCGTGATGTTCGCTCCCGTAGAAAGCAACACATGGAGCTGGTACCGTGTGCAGGGGGGGCGGGGCGACCGAAGACTGGCGCGCTCTCGCGCGCGAACTGTCCATTTGACGATGTAGCCGCGGTTGCATTTTAGAAGGTGTTTTGAAATCTACCAAGTGCCAGAAGTTTACCGGTAAGGTCTGTGTCCCCCCACCCCGAAAATGTTTCTGTTCTTTCCCGACAGCAAAATGCATCTCTCTGCGCCTCCCTTTCTACGAAGAGCCTTAAAAAGGCTGCGACTGAGACTAAGATAAAACGCACGTTTCGCAGAACAAGCGACTTCTTTGATCTTCCCCAACGCCAGGGGGAGGAGCCAGCCAGCCGCGCGTGGACACGGTACCAGGTCGCACAGGTATTGGGGGTGTTTTTATTACGCAAAAGCAAAAAAAGGCGGGTAAAGCCCCGCAATCGAGAACCTGGAACCATTTAGCGTGGCGCAGCCGTGCCAGTGACCCGAGCAACAAAGGTTTGGGCAGACTCCCCGGTGTGTCGTCCGTGCTCTCTTCCTCGTCTGTGCGGCGCGCGCGCACGCCGGAAAGAAACAAACAGGTAAGGTACGCGTTTCAAACGACGCAAAGTTACTGCAGCGGAACGGTGCACGCGGCAACAACAAAGCGAAAACGACAAACAAAGCACCCGGAAGTAGAAAAAGTGCACGGGAATGGGCTAATCAGGGCCGCAACCAGCTCGTATTTTCGCAGGGCGGGGGGGCAAAATGATTGTAACTTCTTGTTGCACCTAACAATTAAACATGTTTTCAAAAAATTCGGGGAGGGGAGATTGCCTGGTTGCGGGCCTGGACCCGATCATAAACAGTATGAATACGACGTCGATCACTGCAACGTACATATCGTCAAACATCTCACGCTCTCTGTTCACCGACAGAGATGCAAGGTTTAATTTGTTCACGGGTCCTGCAACGTTCAGAGCGCGAGGTACGTTCGTGAAAGAGTTCACTGTCGAAACGGGGCCAACTCAAAACCCCAGCAGGGTTCATGCTTCACTTTCAACAAGACATAAGTCCTCTCAGGTAGTCGTCTCTTTTATAAAAATCTAAATTCTGGCGGCGTCAGGCCGAAACCTAAAATCTGGCTTCTTGCTGGGGCGATTGAGATGAACGCTCTTGCCCAGGGAGCGCAGTGGCCGTGGATCGAACACTTAACCTGCCAATCGAGAGGCGGACCTTCAACCACGGAGCTATCGCCGCCCCAAAGATTTCTTCCGACGCGATCACAGTCGCAAGTCAAGCGACAGGATTCTATCCACGGGCGTCGGAAGTATTTTTTCCAGGGGGGGCCAGTAGTGAAAGCGACATACTTACACAGTATTCGGAAAGTTTCTCGAGAAACTATGCGCAGACGGGTCGCAGCATTTCCGTTTCTACGGAAACAGGGCAACAGCGCCGCAACCGGCTCATATTTTCGGGGGACGGGGAGAGCAAAACGATTGCAACTTGCTGTTTCAACCATAACAGCTGAAAAGTTTTTGGCGCGTTAAAAATGTTTTTGAAAAATTCCGGAGGGGGGAATTGCCCGGTCGCCCCCCTCCCCTAGTTACGGACCTGCCGGACAACAACTGCAAAGTGCGCAATTAGAGCAGAGCTATCACGATTTGGTTTCTGAAAGCAAAACAGGCCAGGAACTGGAAGCCACGTTGCCACGTTGTCAAGATCAAAGGCGACGCCGCCTGCTTCATTCGCGCATGAGTGCGCACAAAACGTGGCGCCTTTTTAAGTGTAAATAGCGAAGCTACAACAACTGTGTTTGGGGCTTTTGCGAAGCGGGCGGAAGACAAGTGGAGAAGTTCGAAGGTTAAATGCAGGACGGTGGGATGTTTATTCAAAAAGCAGTAGTTCGATTCAAAGCATACCTACCTTGTTTTGAACCGTCTTCCTCCAGCTGCTCCTCCGTTTCCTTCTCTTCTTTGCTGTTTTGATTTTCTTTTTTGTACTTGCTCAACATCGTAGACGTCAAAGCCACGGTGACCTTGATACAGTCAAAGCAAAAAGCGGCATATTAATCGACATTTCTACTAATATTAATTGATCGGCTTTTCTACCAACCAAGCACACACAGGTTTCTGGTGATTTTAAACCAATGCGGGAATGAGTGTTGGCCACTGATACTGGAATAGCATTATCCATTATAACCAAATCCAAGTCCTATAACGACTTTCGACCTACTATCCAAATCCGGTTTCTAGAAACGAGTACCGTAAGTCTGCAACAACATTCTTCAAAAGAAAATGGGCACCAATACACGTAACGATGGTGATCGAAACAGATTAACTACCGTTGTTATGTCTGACAAATCTCAGGCAACACTGTAAAAGCTGTAAAGTACGGGAGGCGAACCATCGGCCTACAAGATGCCGATCTTAACAGGTGGTAACGTTGCTTTTCAGTTCATATCTAATTCGTCCGTATAAGGAAATTCGTCTGCAAGGCACGAGCTGGTGACGTAGTGGAACGCTTTTAGCAGCAAAACAAAATTTATCGCAAGAAGTAACTAGGTTTGGGTTTTTGTCCACGCAAATACTGAAAAACTACACATGAAATAGGACACGAATACAATGCTAACACACCAACCCAACATCATGACAACACGTGAGCACAATGCTAACACACTAGTGAAACATATTAACAGCACACGAATTCAATGCTGACACACCAATCCAACATGTAACAGCACATGAACACAAAGCTAACACACTAGCACAACATATTACAGGATACGAATAGAAAGCTAACCTTGACGGGAACGCTCATGTCGGTGGTGATTGTGAAGCCATCCACAGTGCGAGTGACGTCGAGCTTCAGCGAATCGTCGGCTTCTTTCATTTTGTCTGTGGTAGGAAGAAACAAAATCATTTGAGCTCGTGCGCTGCCTGCGAAAGATTTCAGCCTTTTTACGCATTTCTGACAATTTCGCAAATTTATCGTCGGCACGGTAAGAGCCAACGCAGCCTCGTTTCAAAGACTCAAACGGATGGTCACGTGACTTCAAAATCACGAGCCAATTGGTCTGAAATTTGTTTTTGTTTCTTTTGGGGGGGGGCAAAGTCAAGTACGCTTTCTGCAAAGCGACAGTTCTGGGCCTAAATCGGGGAGTAGCGGGGACAGAAACGATAGCATCACTGACAAAGACGCAACCACCCACACACGCGCGGACTCTACTGTTGCAAGGCAAGAAACACAACAGGCACCTGGCAAGTGTTCCAACACCCTGTCCAGCAATTGCTCGGTGGGCACCGGGCCGCACAGCAACACCAGGTCCACGTTGGGGTCGCTGTGGATCAACAGGCCCTTGGCCAGCGTTCCGACGCGATTGACGGCGCACAGGACGCGCGGCCGCGTGTCCAGCGGTTTCTTTGGCCGCTTTTTGGGACGTTTGAGTCTGCGAGGGAGGAAGCGGTCAGAGCGAAATAGAGTGGTGTGGAAAACCGCGACGGCGTTAAAAAATGCGATGTCGGAAAAAAACGCGGCAACACGAAAAAACGTGATGTCGTGGAGGAACGCGGGTGCGTCACGATTCAAAGTCAGTAGCAAGTACAACAACACATCGTTTCCTTGCGCAAGGTTGACTCGGCGACGTGCGAATAAGCTATAGGGAGCAGCTTGACCACGAAACCTCAGTGAAGGCAATGTCGACGTTAAGAATCATCCACTGACGAAAGGTTGTCACTAAGCGACCGACGGCGAGATTCAGTTACGACAGTCACTCTTCGTTTACTGAAAATATCAACGGAACTTTCGCCAACAAGAAAATCATCACAGCAGCCCCGAAAGAAAGTATGTTTTTTATTTTGGCGACGGCAATTAGCGGCAGCCCGAAGCCTGAAATTTGCTTCTTGTCAGGGCAGTTGAGGTGAACACTCTCGCCCAAGAAGCCCTGCGGCGATTCACTCAGTAATGGCCGTGGATCGAACACCCAACCTTCCACTTGAGAGGCGGACACTCTAGAACTGAGCTATTGCTACCAAAACATCTTTGTTTGACATCTCTACGTCTCACAGAACCACAAGACGCTTTTTTTTGCTATACGTTAATGCACGTGGTTTGTTTTGACTTAAACGCGATGCAATTACGCAACGACTGCGCATGTTGCCAAGACGACCGCGAGTTTATCTTGTACTTGCAGCAGGCAATGATGAAACGAAACTGAATAAATCACAGCACATAGGCCGACCAGCGTGCAAAATCCCAAGCCTCACATCTGAATCTTCGCTTTCTTCTCATTTTTGTCGTCGTCCGTCGACCCTCCCCCCTCCTTCGATTTGTCTTCCTGTTCTCCACCGGACTTGTCCGCGCCGCTGTCCTCCTCGTCTTCTACAAAAACAAATTAAAAACGAGCGTTGCTTAGTGACCGTCGTCTCCGGATTGAGGCGGTGTGAGGTCATGCCATGCCTGTGCGGTGGTCAACGCCTGCCGGGGCGTGTTTGCGTCAGCGATATGAGCGAGCAAAAACAATATTTAGCACTAAAAGCTAATGCAATTAACACATACACACTGCCTCAAGAGCGCGGGATTTTTTTCCATGGGGGGTCAAAAGCACTTTTCCAGGATGGGGGGGCGCAACAGTCAGCGGTGAAATTTCATTTTACAAACTTTAAACTACGAGGAAAATATTTTTCTAGTAAAAAGTTAATAGGAAAATATGTACAGTATTTTCAAAACCCAAGGGGCCTTGCCCCCTCCCGACGCCCATGCGCTAACTGCTCGATTTTCAAGACTGTTCGTTCCAATCAAAACGACACGCCGACAAACCTGCTTTAGGAAGCGGGTGGTCTTCGTTGACGAACTGGTCCGAAAGGGCCTTGAGGGCCTGTTCGGCCACGGTGACCAGTTTGTTCACGGCCTTCAGCTCGTCCTCGTGAGGATAGATAGCGGCATGCTTTGCCATGATATGACGATCGTCCAGGGTCACTTGGTTGCGAGGCTTCGGCTGCGAACCATGACACGTTATTTAAAAAAAGCAGCGAACCGTGACGCGTCGTTAAAAAGCAGCGAACCGCGACGTGTTGTTTAAAAAAAAACAGCGAACCGTGACGCATCGTTAAAAAAGCAGCGAACCGCGACGTGTTATTCAAAAAAGCAGCGAACCGTGACGCGTTGTTTAAAAAAAACAGCGAACCGTGATGTGTTGTTTAAAAAACAGCGAACCGTGACGCGTTGTTGAAAAAAGCAGTGAACCGTGACACGTTGTTTAAATAAAGCAGTGAACCGTGACGCGTCGTTAAAAAAACAGCAAACCGTGATGCGTTGTTTAAAAAAGCAGTGAACCGCGGCGCGTTGTTTAAAAAACAGCGAACCGTGACGCGTTGTTTAAAAAAAGCAGTGAACCGTGACGCGTTGTTTAAAAAACAGCGAACCGTGACGCCTTGTTAAAAAAACAGCGAACCGTGACGCGTTGTTTAAAAAAACAGCGAACCGTGATGCGTTGTTTAAAAAAGCAGTGAACCGTGACGCGTTGTTTAAAAAAACAGCGAACCGTGATGCGTTGTTTAAAAAAGCAGTGAACCGTGACGCGTTGTTTAAAAAAGCAACAGAACTGTAACAATTGTCAATGGTCGACGCAGCTTTATCAGCTTGGCTCAGAGACAAGCTGGCACTGTTGGACGTGCTTTCAGGGGGTAAACGTTTGAGGAAACAAACGTAGACGTGTCCACCAAAAATGGACAAATGAAAAGAATGCCGTTACGTATACGGATCGGATGAAAAGAACCACAGTTCATATAGTTTCTTTAGCGGCGCAATACTTTCAACGCAGGGGCAGGAGTTACCGGTTGAGCGACTGGCCAATCGCTGGGCCTTCCCTCCCTCATG
>Ga0210059_1016871_pt1 | contig 10492 bp, 3 predicted proteins | sample Ectturendosymbi2_FD_188042 | JGI IMG/M metagenome (GOLD analysis project Ga0210059, IMG submission 188042) | Ecteinascidia turbinata endosymbiont from Florida, USA - Sample 2 (SPAdes) (version 2) | ecosystem: Host-associated > Tunicates > Ascidians > Unclassified | place: Key West, Florida... | reverse complement strand
CGCGTCAGTTTTATAAACATCATGAAAAACTGTGCTTACTTTATCAGTAATTCACTAATAAATTGCCCAGGGACTAACAGCGATAATTTCACAATGATATTGAGTTTTTATCGGTCAAAATTGCATTCATTTAAAAACCCGAAAAAAAACGGGTTTTCCCGATTTTTTTCAACTACCCGAAACCCGGGTTTTAAATTTTGCCCCGAATTGGAAACACTACTATTTACCTAAAATGAAAACATCTCCGATTCACCTTTTTTTTGATCTAGGTTTGTCCCAAACTTGGGTCTTAAATTCCTGACAACTTGAAGTCTCTTTTTTCATTTGGAAAACAGTACAAAAATGTCTTGTTCTTTTTTCAATATGTCAGTTGATTTTTCATTCACGTGTTTGTTCCATTTTTCTGTAAGTCTTCATAGTGTTCACTCTATCCTTTCTGTATATAGCAATGCTTTCCACCCTCCGTTATTTTTGTTTTTCTTTGATGTTGTGCTTTGCTACCAACTTCTATTTAATGTTGAAATTATTGCATTTTGTCATGTAATTTTCCTCTTCACGGGAAACGTCTTCAATTTAGTACTGATTTATACAGCACCAACAATATGGCTGGTTGAATAGTTGACCAATCAGCCTTTCGACAACCTTTTGAATCTCAATTTGTAGTTGACACCAATTTGCAGAATACCTATGTCCTCAGTTGTTTTCCCCAACTTTTTATTTTTTGTTAACTTGCAATTAGATTTTCTCCCTGTGGTGTGATCCTCTTTTTATTGCATTCTGTTGGTTGGTGGTCTGAGTCGCAAAATATGTGAATGAACTTACCTACCGTATATAGAATACATGTGGTGTGCACTGCAGCTAGGTTTTGTGCGCAGATCAATCAGAGGATAAGAGATCAGTTCCTTCCACACAAGTTTTTAAATGCGCATCGCCAATGGCGGCAAGCATGCGTTCATAACTCATATTGATATTTATGCAAGTAGCGAACAACACAAATACTGTTAGTGCAGCACAACACTCAAAGCATATATTTTCGCAATGGGAAGTAAACAGCCAGAAATGCAAACCCTGTCCGACAGGAGGAACAAAGCCATATGTTGAAAGCACTTCAGGTGGTCTTTAAAGCACTTTAAACTACGACGAACCTTTTGTTTGCAAAAGAGTTTTTGTGATTACAGTTTGCTGTTTGCCTGTTAAGCGTTCTTGCCGGCACCGTACCCAGTGTTTATCATGGGTGCAAAATGATGGAGCACTGGGAGGGCTTAATGTTCTCCATTTTATGAGAAAACTGGATAATGGTAAAATTTTGGGGATGTTGGAGGCAAAATTCTCCGTGTTTCGCAATTTTAAAGCAAAAAAGGTGATCATAAACACATTTATATCATCTATGTGAATGTTTAAAAAGACCAAGTTAGTTCATTTCACCTAATACGAAGCGGCAAACGGGTCGTTAGTATGGGGCCTGTGATGCAGAGCACCTTATTTGATGTTACAATTTTTAATGTTAAAATTACATCGGGGACATTATTCGGTAAACTGGCGCAGTTTCGTAATCGAAACTGATGATGGCTGCGTTTTCCTAACAGAGGGGCATTCTCCGAAACTGGAATTTTCTCCAAACATTTTAAGTTTCTCCCTCTCTTTGTTTCTTTTGCAACTTCCGTTAATTACAACGGTTTTTCACCGCATTAATGAATGTGGCCCTCCGTTTGACGTTCACCGAGTCCCACAATAAAAATCTAGTCACCCGCCAGCGACAATGGGTGTCAAAAAATTCGTTGACCCTTTGCCGGCGACATTTGCAAAAACTCTACCTGGTCTGCTCTTGGATTTACCTTAAACCAAAATTGTGTCTTTACGTAGGAGCTCAGTTTATGCTTTCGTCCCAAATGTTGAGACGTGACTGGCATACAGGCGACACTTTCGTCTCAATATAATTTGGGCGGTTACTGCCATGAAATGCGCAAGATTAATCAAAACCATCGCGCTTCGGTCGTCGTGCATGTGACCATGGACCGCGCTCGGGCTTTAGGCAGAGGGGTCCGTTCGAAAAAAACATGCATGAAAATATCTCAATCGCACGGGTGCTCTTTCGAGGCATTTCCGTCCAGTGCAATTGCTTAAAAAAACAAGTATGAACCATGCATTTAAACAAAAGCACCTCTGGAGTTGATGAAACCGTACTGTACAATAAAATGAAGTTGGATTTTACCATTATTTATTTATCTGCATGTTTGTTGATTCATAATCACAGTCCATATCCACAAAGTACTCGAATACCACAATAACACAAAAATGGCTTGTCATAATACATAACAGAGCAGGCGTTAGCTGATAAACACAGTCGACACCGAGAGAGGAGCAAAACACTGAAACAGCGCCCAATCTATTAAACTGCATTCACTCATCGTCATACAGGAATCTGGCAGTAGGACAAAAATGAAGACATTCTAATATCAAGTTTTAAAGTAAACGGCCAAAACAGTCGGATGGGGGTGCTCAGCGGAGCAGAGAAGCATGCAACTTGTTTTGATCAAGGTTTCAAATATTTTTGCGAGATATTTAGCTTGAAGCTGACAACCGTTTTTTTTTTCACTGCATTCAAAGCAAGATTTGGCGGTGGTTATTTTGCTATAGTATTATGTAATAACATTTTTACTTGCCGTTACGTGGATTCACAAGAAAAAAGAGAAATCATGAGGAGCCACTAAGCACACGAAAGGTTTTGGTTGACACGCCAAGGCAATACTGATGAAAAACAAACACCAAGACAACGCACCTGCAACTACTACAGTTGCTCACCGTCACACAAGAGCGTTAAATAGTGGAGGAAAACTGGTGATTTGTAAAGAGCATCAGACATTTGAAGTGATCAGATAAAAAACTGAGATGAAGATGTACACCGTTGAACAAAACCGTACAGAATATTTCTAAACCAGGCATCAAAGGTCCTGAAACAATGGTTAACCTGGTTCGGGCGAACACTTACGTTTCTGGAAATGTAATGCGTAATTCGGTAGTCATTGGAGTGGGCAACTCGAAACCGTTTCATTAACACACAACAAAATTTACAAGATGACCATAAAACCATTTTCAAGCAACACCACATTTTTCTGCAAAAGAATGAATCGTATACAACTATGGCAAGTATACTATACCGTCCCTAAAATTATTTAGACACGTTCTGCTGAAAACGCGAATCCGAACGCGGTTTACTGCTAATTTTACACGAGCATCATACAGAAAACAGTGGAAAATCATTACACTCCGATTTACTTTTGCCATTCTGGCGCTGTTGGCGAATTAAAAGTAAAGATAGGTCTTTGAGTCTTAGACAAGTTCTGAATGCATGAAGAATAATCGGAATATACGCATAATTTTCTTTCGGCAGTTGTGTTGCGAGAAAACTAATGACGACAAAAACAGCGATTACTGATAAGCACATAAAATCTGACCAACCAATTTTCGTTAACTACTGAAAAGGTGGTTGTACGTGATAACAAAGATGTGTCATTTCAGCATAAAGAATTCAATTAAGAAGAAAACGTAGGAAGCGTATACGCACAGAACGAGTCTAGCCGACTAGAAACTGAGTTTACAATTGTTGTTTAAGATTGACTTGACGGCGTGGTAAATGTCGACTACCAATCACGTGATTTGCCCGAAGGTGCAAAAAATTGTTAATTGTTTTGATGCAAAAACTCTTCAATAACACTGAGAAATACAGGAGCCTCGCTTTGGGATTGAACGGCTAGCAGGCGATACGCTTCCGAATACGCACTATCAAACACCTTTTGGTTCCAACGCAAATTACTTGGAATTGCATAAAAACAACAAATGAAATGAGTTCGCAGCTGATAAAGAAACGAAATCACAAATCTTTTGTTTCAACTTCACTCTTGCTTTGAAGTAAAAACACCAGTTTTGCTTCAATTCTTCCTGCGCCAACCTGTGTAAGAGCAAAAACTTAACGCCAAACAGTTTCACCCAAAAATAAAATTAAAAGCATTTGACCTTGCAAACAAATAAAAACATACAGACAGAGACAGCCATGAGCTCTGCCAAGCCCATGGGTCTGCATTTCTTCGTGTGGAGGTAAAAATGCCTCCGACTTTAGATTGCGAATGGATACCCAAGAAGATCTTCGGCATTCAAACTTGGCTTCCCCGCGAACACTCGAATGTTTTCTAAATTACAGCGTAAAAATTGCAAACAAACCCACGAGTATCGTAGGTATTTGCAGGCATTGGCTGATGTTCGATTGCAAAGTTGTAGTGCTATTTTCAACAACACATTTTCACATGACAAGTGATATTCGACGGGAACTTCAGAAATAAATTATGTTTATTAAGTTTTGGCCTGTGCTCGACAAAATGTGCGGAGCACAATCATGTCTAAGAAGTGTTTTACGTCACACTGAGATAACGTTTAGCGATAGTTTAATTTTACTAGGCTATACAAAAGCGGTTCATAACTCATGCACTGTTTTTTTAATAAATAAGAATCATTAAAAGTTTTGGAAAATCCTTGCAAGTTGATTTTCCTTGAAATGATTTTAACCAATTTTTTTTCGACCAGTGGGGCCTATATCCCTATTGGACTCTGAGGTGGTTTCAAGAAGGCCATGTATCTTGCTGAAAACGTGATGAAACTACCAACTGCAGCATGAAAATAACAACACGTAGACAAAAGATGCTGCAACCAGTCATGGTATCATGATTTTCTTTCCACACCTTTGCGTAGCAACACTCCTTTCCTAGTCCTACTACACACAAACAAGTTGATCATTATGTGACGTGTTAACGCAGCCAAATGCGAACGACATAGTAGGACATATCACTTTCAGGAAAAATCATTTGGATCACATAAGAGATTGGAAATCACTGATTAAGAGAATAAGGATTTTGATCGGTAAAAACTAATTGGAAAGCAGCGGCATTACATTACATTCTGTATATCAGCATTTTTGTAGGTTACTCAGACGCTTATACACGTCGTGCGGAAAAAATCGAAGTTGCAGTTTATCTCCATTACGGATTTTTTTCCAATAGAAATGTAGTGCGATAATTATCTACATATACTTCGTAGGGAAAAGTGCAAAAGACAGTAATGCATATTCTTTGAAGAAACAGAGACGGAAACTTTTTTTCTGCTTGTACTTGAACATACGCTTCGCCGACCAGAGGGAAACAAACCCCGAGTTGAACTTTGATGATACATTTTGTCGTGTTGCTACGGTATCCTACAAATCTACCTCATGTTGTTAAAGCAATCCGCTCTTACACAAAGCACTTCTTCTGCATGAACTTGGAATGGATCGGAGTCAACCTGAACATCGCATAAGCTTAGCTCAGTGAACTTTGTCCGCACCGGCGCTTCGTGTCAAAATGGATGGCAAATTGAAATGAAAAAAGGCATCATAATTAGCAACGTGCAAAAACGAAAAGTCAATGAAATTTCCAAAACTGCAGCAGAGGCGTTACGGGCATCTCTGTGGATGCAACAAATACGAATGTGGGAAAGACATTTAATAAAAGTGAAGCCACATGAAAGCGCAGGACTACCAACAGCAAAATCTTGCTTGCTATTTTCAGCCAAACGTTTCTGAAAAACAAACTTAAGAAAATGGAGCTCGTGACTCAAGATAGACTTAAAAATTGCTGAGCGCAACCCATCACGGATATGCGAGTTTGCTTCGACAAAGGAAACAAACGCCAGTTCTGTTCAAACATTAACCTGGTTCTCAGAGACAACAGGTGAACTGAATACACACATGCTGCGGAGTTTAACAGCAAAGCAATTTTAAGCCTGCTGCAACGGGCTATCCGATGGCGCAAAAGAAATGTTGCTATTTGGAGTGCAACACTACTCTTGGAAAACGGGATAAGACGAAATCTGCCCATATTAGCAGTTGCTTGAAACGCATACTTGTTAATGATGCACCAAAAAAATTTTTAGTTGTATTGCTCCTAAAAGTTAGAAATAGAGCTGTTCTACAAACATTTTTTAGGAGCTAAAATTTTGCAGAAAAATATTTCGCGTGAAAATGGAGGGCTGCGTTTTTAACCAAGTCAAACATTGACATTAAATCTAATGTCTGCCTGAAACTAAACCAAATGAAAGAGTGTGCTTACTGTGCTACTTTCAATTACCTTACAAGCTACATACCAAATGTATACCGCTTGCATAAATAACGAAAACATGCTATTACGCCATTATTAACGGAATTATAAATCGGGCGACAACAGTTGCAAATAGTGGCGGCTGAGTCAGGCAGCCCAACGGCGTGAAGTGAGACAAAACTGTACGTTTTTTTGGAACTCGTCAGCTTCAGAATAAGAAATTAGCCAATAACTTCAGGTGACAATCGAAAAGTTACCGTATGTTTTCAACTTATAGTGGACGCCACACATGTGAAGTTTTTAAAAAGTTGCCACTGAGGCCGAAGAGGGCATCTTCATGCTTTCGCAACAACCCACAGCAATATCGAAAAGAATACGCTTTTTTACTACTCAAGCCAAAAATTATTTAGGGATTTCGGTGGCCGAGCAATACGAATATTTAATGAGACTTGACAATGAAGTACAAATAATCTGGCAAACAGTGCTTGAACAAGCTTTTGCATCTGGACAGTTTGCAAATAAACAATTTAATCATTCATAGCATTGCCAGCAAAAAGCAAAAGACTAGCGTGAGAAACAACCCCCGATATCAGCACTTGCTCGTGAAAAGAGAAGTCTCGTCCATTTAAACAGTTTGCGGTGGCGAGGCTTTATAAATTACCTCGAATATATTTGAAATCAAGTCATATCATTTATAACCCGAGTTTCCTCTCGAGAAGGTTGGGGTGAATCAACATTAGGAAGTCTCGAAATACCTCAGCCAATCCACGACAAGGTCAGTGATGCAATCATGTCACCTGATCTTCGACTAACCTTTAAATTGTGTTATCATGGGTGTAGCCTGCACGACATGCCTCGTCTACCGTTTCTGTGACGTTCTGAGCTGAGGTTTCACTATTCGAAGAAATGAGTCGATGTTCAGGATTCACGAAATTCACTGCAGTATTCTTGGTACAGTAACGCTACATATTGATCTCTTCAAAAAATTTCCAGCTCTATTGCTTGTGGTAACACTCTTGCGGTCATTACCCGAAATTCATAATCAAATATTGGAATAGGAACAAGGACTGATTATTTAGTAACAAAATTGCCCTAAAGAAACTCAACCTAATGGTCGACAGGGCCGATGGTGGCGCTTCCCCCATTTGATGTCCAGTTTAGTAGCAAAAAAAGATCGTTGGCGTAATTTGGTAATCGCACATAGAATTTTTAATTGGAACGTCTGAGACAACACTGGGTAAAATTTGCTCTCCTCTGCTTTTTTCACCGTAATGGTTTGGATCGTATAGGCCAGTGGTTCTTTACCTGGGTTCGACGGAGCCGTTTCAGGGGTTCGATAGAAGTCTTCTAAATTACACAATTGAGCAAACGTTTTTGGCTATAATTTATTAATAACTACTGTATATGCTAAAATAGAACAGTCTTTAGAGTTTCATGGATTAGCGCAACACTGCCCATGCCATAAATAAGTAAAGGTACAGCATAGGAAAACTTGGATGAAGCTTGACTGAAAGCGCGGTTACGATCACAGCAAGCTTATCACGACACTCTTTACTGTACTATTAAATCACTTCATTTCTGTGGTGCAATAATTCCATCATGATCTTGTTTGAAGCGTATCTTCACTGCACATACTGCGCTGCACGGAGAACTATCATGGCTAGAGTTATTCCCTTTATCAGCTTATAGCAAGGAAAAAGAAAATCGAAGTTATCTAGATGTTGTAGGTAGTGTCAAGTGTAAGGAGGACATCATCTTCCGCGTTACGCCACTTTTAATAAATCGCAAATACGTAACACAGTGCAATAATTTCGACTTTTCCTGTTAGCAAGGTATAACTCTCACCATAGTTACCTTATCTATTATAATCTGAATAAGAGTGATGCTCCACACATCACTTTCACACATCTCACTGCATGATGTACAGACACGCACTCGCATCAGAAATGCTGTCACCAATACACGCTTACGCTCTCAAAATTGTACTTCAAACTGTTAAACACGTGTGAGGGCACGCTCTCAATCATCGCATTTTTATGCAGCTGTATGAAGTAATGGACTCGCAATTACAAGTCTAACTCTACCTTCTGAAGTTCATTGGCTATCTCGGGTAAAGGTGGTAAGACGCGTTTCTGCAACATCACAACCAGCGGCATTTAAAACACTTTGAGGGGTCAAAGTTTCTTCTCAATTGGCATATTTGGCCAATATTTTTGGTGCCCTTAATCACATGAAAGCAATTACAGAATTTGGAAAGATATTTTGAGCACTGTTTCCCTGACCGATAGCAGTATCCAACATGGATATGGAAGCCATTTACTTTGACACTACAGGTGCAGATATTAACAATCAATGCTATGTTTTCTGTCTAAGCATTTATGCATTCTTGTGTTCTTTGAATAACCCCTGTAATAATGTGATATGTGTAACAGTCTCAATGCACGCCGTCCCTTCGTTGATTACTTTAAATTCATCACTGATTACTTGCCACGTCGCGTCGTCGCATTGCCTTATCTGCTCGATTGTGTCGAACATGAGTTCCATTGTCAGATCATGCTTACTTTCCAACAGGGTGGTTGTTGCCTTTATTGTTTGATTTAACTTTGTGCATTGCATATGTTTTCTTGGTTGGTTAAGGCTTGGACCATATGTTTGAGCCAAACGAAAAAAAAGATAATGAAATTAAAGTCTGACGTCCAAAACAAAAAGGACACTATTATTATCATCAAACTCGCATTTTCTCTTGAGGGGGAAGCTGAAGCAAGCAAGTCTAATGGTTTTCAATAACTCTGTGGCTTTTATCAACCTCTATGTCCATGTGCAAACCACCACATCAGATCTGTTTGAAAACATTCAAATAAATTAACATTATTTCATCTGCAATTCACCAAATAAAGTGCTGTTTTACTAGTCTATCAACGCAATTCGTGCAAACTGAAAGAGATCACTGATCTTCTCTACTGCTTAGAAAATCGACCTATTTGCTGTTTTTGTTAATTTAACCACACAACATAATTTTGGTAGAAAATATTACCACAAAGAGCAAGCTTTGCAAGAGACACGGTTGTGTTTGCAACTGTTGTAATGCAAATTTTGCACTGTGATGTCAGAGATACCTGTGACCCAACCATTTCTAATCTTAAACACTTTATTGCTTACACTCATTCTTTTTCAACAGTTCCACCATTTTGTGACATTTTTTCACTGGTGTTTAGCATCTCTTGCATAAATTTATATATTGGGTGGTTTGTAAGGCATATATTTACATTTGCTTGTTGCTTACATTAAAGTTTCAAGACAGAAGTTTAAAGATACAGATATGATAATTTCTGATGCAGCAAATGATATCTATACCATAGGCAGCTTGCACATAACTGCTATTACACCTAAACTTGTTGAAATGGTAAAAAAATGCCCTTTCTTGAACCATTTACCTGACATGCTGCTTACCTTTAAATTCATTTAATAAGCATTGCTTATCACCACAAAGATCAACTTAAATACAAGCAAAACATGACAAAACCAATGACTATTTTACCACTGCAACTTTAACTCTGTTTAGTGTTAACTACAATATTGTTAGATTTCAGGATGTTTTAATTAAAATTGTAAAGCAGTCTCTAATTTTTGGGCCTGAAGCTCAGCTTGAAAGAACATTACCACTAGGCACCCAAAACACTAGTATGTTTTCAAGCTAAAACCCATCATTTTGTGAGCCGCAATGACAGTAACCTTGCGAAACAAATAATAATAGAAGTGCAAAAATTATGTACTCTCAAGCAAAAACACTCATCTATAACACTAAGACATAATTACAAAAACTTGGATAGAAGTACTTTTTTGCAAGAAATAAACGATGTCCTACACATGCTGCCAGTTAACAATGGAAACCCATGTCAGGTTGTGGATAATATACACTCCATGTTCAATGATACAATGCAAAAGCATACACCACTACAACCACTATCAAGAAACAGAAGGAAACTCCTCAACAAGCCATGGATCACACAAACATTATACAAATCCATCAAAGAAAAAAAAAAATTTACCGAAGTCTAGTAAAAAATGGTTTTGAAAATAAAGTCAAATTTGCATATTACAAAAGATACCGAAACCAACTAACACATTTGCTGGTACTGTCAAAAAAGGAATATTATCAATCCCAGTTTTTAATTGCAAGAAATGACAGTGCAAAAACATGGAAATTAATTAATACCTTATTGCCAGGAAGAACCAAAGCTACCTCCACCCCTGCCAATTTAACCCATCCCTTATCTGGAGAATGCAAGCAAAATCCTGCAGATATAGCAAATATCTTAAATGATTTCTTTGTATCTGTTGGAAAAAACATGGCCAGCAAAATAATTCCT
>Ga0210059_1016870_pt1 | contig 10492 bp, 7 predicted proteins | sample Ectturendosymbi2_FD_188042 | JGI IMG/M metagenome (GOLD analysis project Ga0210059, IMG submission 188042) | Ecteinascidia turbinata endosymbiont from Florida, USA - Sample 2 (SPAdes) (version 2) | ecosystem: Host-associated > Tunicates > Ascidians > Unclassified | place: Key West, Florida... | reverse complement strand
TTAAGAGACCGCTTGGAGGAATTTGAGAGACCGTTCTCCATTGATGTGATCTCAGGTCAGTATATTTTGAGAGACCGTTGGAGGAATTTGAGAGACCGTATTGATCCCTCAAAACACCTTAAAAAAAACACTGCTCTCATCAATGCTGTTCCTGGGTATATTACATCCATTTTATATATGGCCATTATTTGTCAGCAGATTGAGCTAGGGAGCTGTTCATACCCTTTATAATGGGGAAAGTCTTATAGTTTAAAATTTAAAAATATTTTAAGTTTTGGGGTGTTGGCCTTTTTGGTGATGTTTACATAACCACAGGATGTCTTGACATGTTTTGACAATACATGTGATGACGTCAACATCCTGTGGGAGTTCAAAAATAAAGCCGACTTCATGGCTCAGAGTTTTATTGGATTTCACTGGATTCTAGGCTATAATACGAGTCTTTAGAGGGTTTGATTGACTTTGTAGCATTGCTGGTTGAAAAATTATGGCAAAAATTACCAAATATTAATTAGGGAAATCCCCAAAATCTGCTAGGAAATTCCTGAAATGTTGGAAATCTTTGGCATAACTTTTAAACCAGAAATGACTTACGTTATATGACAGTGAAGCTGGGTTTGTTTTTTCAGTCATAGACGGTATTTCATTTTAAATGACTGTAAAAAAATCATTTTAAATGACTGTAAAAAAAGTAAGTCGATTCGGCCATAATGACCGAAAATATAGACTAGTGAATCTGTTTTTTTTTGGTCATAGACTGAAACATTTAAAAATGACTGAAAAAAAATGGTCATTTCAGTCAGAATGTTTGAAAATATTGGCTAAAAAACAGTTTATGGCAAGTTTTGATACAACTGCGAGACAAAATGACCAAAATGTTTCAGTGACAAAAATATCTCAGCTAAAAATGACTGAAATGTTTCAGCAATAAAAACCAGCAGTGAATACTGTTATGGCAAGTTTTAATATTACAGTAGTATTGGACAAATGACTGAAGTGTCTCAGCAAAAACAATCCCAGCAGTAAAGGGAGCTCCAAATTGGTTTGTCTACAGCAAGTTAAGTATTTAAATAAGTTTTTATGTCATTTTTGCATATTGCTCAAAACCTCAGGTCAGTAATGCAGCTTTCAGGGTGGAAGGTATGGGTTTAATCATAAAACTTGGCCTTGAAAAATAAGCAAGACAATGCACTTGGAACTTTTCTTCCTAGTCATAGTTTAGTGGTTCTCAACTTCTTCACTGAAGGGAACCAAATGCAGACCAAAGATTTTGCTAGAGAGCCTCACTAAAAAGTTTCAACAAAAGCCAGTTGACGTGTTTCGTTCATTGCAAAACAAAGTCAGTCACACAAACTACTAGAGGTGTTATTGAAAGACTGCTAAGAATCGCACAAAGGGTGCTTGGGAGCCGCATGCAGCTCTTGGAGCCACAGTGAGAACCATTCATTTCAAGAGTATTACTAGCTTTTGGTCTGGCTTCCAAAGTTTTCAACATGGTTTCAGCAGTTTCATCGCCAACGCAATAATACTGAATGATCTATAATTGGCAGTGTCAACAATTCTATACAAAGTGCCTATACATAGCAAATAAATGCTCACCATGAAGTCAATTGAAACGTTTTCCTGTCTTTATGTCAAAGGTTTAAGTCAAATAAAATCATGTCTAATGCTAACAGTAGTACAAGTGATAGTGGTGGTACAGAAAGATTGACTTTCAGCGGGCAGCAATTCAGTCAAGTGGACCATTTTATTGATTCTAATGGAAACTATATTTTTTGTCGATACTGGAAACCAACAGGAAAGCCAAAAGCATTGGTGCTCATTGCGCATGGGATTGGAGAGCACAGTGGTCGCCACAATATAATAGCAAACCTCCTTGTGGAACATGGATTCTTGGTTTTTAGTCATGATCACGTTTGTCATGGTGAGAGTGAAGGATATAGGCTGGACATAAAAGATTATGGATTCCTTTTACAAGGCTTACTGCAACATGCTACAAAGATGAAAGATGCCTATCCAGATTTACCAATCTTTCTGTTTGGACATTCCATGGGTGGTGGATTAGCAATTTTGTTGGCCTACCAAAACCCTTCTCTATTTAAAGGAGTAGTGCTGTCTTCCCCCCTGATAGCTAAAAATCGTGAAATGACGTGGATTAGGGTGCTACTGGCACGATTGTTTCATGCAGCAATTCCTCACCTACCTGTTGTCCAACTTGATACAAAGTTTTTGTCACGGGATCCTGAACAAATCCGCAAATACTGTGATGACCCTTTAGTTTATCATGGTAAAATAACCCTTGGCACTGGGTATCAGATGTACTTGATGAGCTGTGCTATAGAAAAGATCCTTCCAGAAATCAACTTCCCTTTTTTTGTTATTCATGGAAAAGCTGATGGATTATGTGATGTGAGTGGTTCTGAAGCATTGTATGAACAAGCAAAGATTTCAGACAAAAAAATTCAACTGATTGAGGGTGGATTTCATGAACTTGTACATGATACTTGTGAAACATCCAACGAATTCTGTGCAGCAGTCAAAAACTGGCTTACAAGCCATCTCTAATTTTTTTGATGCAATTGAGACATCAGATTTAACAAAAGTACGTTGTTTTTATCTGAAATGAGCTGAAGAATTCTCACACAAATATGTTGTCGTGCTTAATTCCTATGAAATATGATGGTGGCTGTTGGTAGCCATGAAAAACTTTAAGTCATTTTATTGTAATGTCATGGGAAACATACGTGTTTAAGGTTTCAGGAGTATGTCACTATATTATATGGAAACAAGCATACTGTAGCACCAAGCACAGTTGAAAGTTTTTGTCTATATGTAATAAGGTATCAAAATTTTGTATCCTGGTCCAAAACCCAACAAAAATTTTTGACCTGAGGACTAGACCTGTACAATAGGCCTCCTAGTGAAGCATTTATGGGTTACCGGTAATTAAAATCAAAAAAGTATTTTCGTGATTTGGTCAACGCTGATTAGTTTTATTCAACCAATTATTAATCATGAAAATCCAATATAAAATGTTTGCTGAAGTGGTGGTAGGTTTGACTTGTGGTGAATGTTTTACTTGAATGTTTACTAACTAATCTGAAGTATTTGTGTTTGTTTTTAAAATAAGGTTTCACAAGCATACACCTAGCTGTAAACTTTGAAAGCTTCTTTCAAATAAATTGCATTGTATAATGTCTTCACTCCAGCATGCAATATACTAGACTTAAGCACGCATAGCAGTAATAAGGAGCACGCAATTACATGAAAGAACAACAAGATAGATATGTGGCGGTAGTAGAAAAACATGCTTGTTGGTGCTAAAATGCTAGATTGTGTTCCAAATTTTCTGCAAATTCTAACTTGAATCACATACAGAAAGCTTCACTATCTACCAGTGAAATCACAGCTGCAATCTGCTAAGGGAGACAGGCCAAAAATAAACCACAAGCAAATACCATTGTTTCAAGTAAAAAAATAATCAGTTGGTGTCAAGGAGCTTAAAATAATTTATTTTAAAGAGAAAAACTGGTATTTATAGCTCACCATGATCTATTACATAATACCTGTTTTTTTACTGAGAGATTTCAGTCATTTGTCCCATAATAGTATTAAAACTTGCCAACAGTATTCACTAGTCTGCATTTTTGGACATTATGACTGAACTGACATATTTTTTTCGGTAAAGTTTGGTTTTAAACCAAAAAAATCTAGTATATACAGTAGAACTCGTCTAATTCGTCAATTCGCTTAATTCGTCACTTTTTTGTCGGTCCTGGCAGAATCCCTATCTTTTGTGTACATTTCTGTTTGTCTAATTCGTCACCTCTTTCTATCCCTGAGAAGCGTTTTGTTTGTCTAATTCGTCATTTGCAGTTTCGCTTTTGATGTCTAAGCAGCTAGTACGTATGGGAATTCAAACAAATTAAGGATCTTTATCTGAGAATTTTTGCACCTCACATTTTGTTTATCGAATTTATACACGAGGTGCGAAGCAGGACCCGACTCCCCATTGAGAGAACATGGAAAAGTTTATTAAAGATTTAAAGGTGCTTGGTTAAATGATGTAGTCCAGATAGAGCAGAGGAATTAATTGTTGTATTCAACCATAATGTCATAAACTTGTATTTTACTGCAAATAAGAGCACTATGTATACAAGTTACTATGATAAGGTATACGAGCTTCTATGATAGAGTTTTCACCTGTTTGCATAATTCGTCATTTCTTTCTAATCCCCTTGAGGTGACGAATTAGGCAAATTCTACTGTGCATGATTGAAATTTTGTTTTGTGATGCATTTTAGGTTTACAGTAAGATGTCAAATTTGTCAGACCTGAATTATACCCCATCACACTAGATTTTTCAGATATTGTTTAGTCCACTGATAGAGTATAAAGGTTAAAATTGTAACCATCTGGTGATGGTTTCTATTGCTTTCAAGATTACAAGACTCTTGTTTTCCACCTTCTGTGCTAGCTTCTGACCTTGGATGCAATGCAAGCTTTATATCACAATCCCTCAATACAGTATGCCATGCACACTATGTTTCAGAGCCCTAATGGTATATTTGTCAGTAGATTTAAGTTATAATGCTCATCCCTTCATTCAGTATTTTGCACTTTATTATGTAACATATGTTGTGTAAACCTAATGTTTTGTGTTTTTTCTGCAGCATGTTTGTTACTTATGACACAAAAGCATCCTGCTTACAGATTTAAGAAAGCATACTATCAGTCATTTGCAAAAGTATAGGAACACCCTGAAAATTTCTAATTTTTTTCAAACTATTTTTACATGAAACAGTCTTATGTCAAAAATAATGTTTATTGGCAGTGGAATGTGATGCAGTAGCACCAAATGGCGGAATATTCAAAGCTTTCAGTTCTACTTTCCATTTAAAAAGAACTTTCTTTTCAGCATTCATTTTCTCACAATACTGCATGAAGATAGCTGGGCATACTTTTTACTAGGGATGCACACTATTCTGGGCTGATTTATTTTACCCAAACTTCTTTTATTACAGTTGTAAGTTCTTTAGCACTGGATGTTTGTCTTTCTGCCACTTTATTCTTTATATAACTCCAAGTTTTTGATGGAGTTCATTTCTTCACAGTTTCTAGGCCAGTGAAGAACTTTTACCACCTTGTTTTTCCGAATAAATTCAGAAACCAATTTCAATATGTGACATGGTGCTCCATCATGCATGAATACAGGGATGTTATGCACCACCATGTATACAATCATCTTCATACTAGTTGGCTCAAAGTGTAAAATGTACTGAATTTCAAAATTTTTCATTTATTTAACCTTAAACACATCAAAAACTAAGTTTCAGTAGGTAATATGTCTGCCTTTTGCTTTAAAACTTCATTGTCTTTGCCATAAGATAAATTCCACCTGTCTTTTGCAGTTTTGTTTGATTTTCAGGTCCTGATATCGCAATTGCATTATGGCCTCAAATTGCTTGGTCATGGTTGTACAGTCCAATTTTTGCAAATTATATTTTGCAACTGACCATAAATTTTCTATTGGATTGAGATCAGGTGAATTCCCAGGCCATTCTGAAACGGTAATGTCATGTTTCTTGAAAAAAATCCTCGATTTTCGATGCATGACACGGGGCTGGATTTCACTAAAATATCCCCCCACCCTCAGAAAAGGCTTCTCTCATGTCTGAAATAACTTTCTATGGATCACATCTGTGTATATGTCTCAGTTCATCACCCCATCTACAAAAACAAGTGATCCCACACCACAGAAGTTAAAACAACCCCAGAACATTTTCTTCTGGGGTGTTTTACAACCTGTTTGAAATGGCAAGGGCTAAGCTTTTTATCATTACTGATCCTGACATATTGACTGTGCTTTCCCTTTCACAAGAAAGTGACATTCATCAGAAAATAAAACTTTTCTCCAGTCTTGTGCAAACCAATACTTGGACTTTTTTTGCCCATGCTAATCTTTTTTTCATCATTTTCTCAGTTAACAGCTGCTTCTTTAATGGTTTTTGAGCTTCTGACCAGCTTGTATCAGCCAGCGCCTTGCTGTAGGTGAGGTCACATGTACTCCAGAATATGCTAAAGCTTTCTGAAATTCAAAACTTTTGTGGATTCTTTTTGCTGTTTCTAAGAAGGATAGCTTCATCATTTGGTGTGGTTTTGCATTTCCTTCCACATTTACCCAATGGATCTCAAAACAACAGACCCTTTTTGCATGTTGCTGTATAATATGGGATACAGACTTTTGGCTGTATACTCACTTTCCCGAAGCTGTTTAGCACAGGGGTGGCCAACTTGTTTTGGACTGAGATCGACTAGAAATTTTCTTGATACTTCGCGATCGACCGGTCAGTAATAAAGTTACAAGTACAAAATGTCATAAATGCAACTTTTTTATTTTTATGTGCTTTCTGAAGTATTGATTGAAAAATGTTCTTTTTATGTATCTTGTCAATTCAATGCAAAATCAGGCGCGATTGAACAACTGAGACTCGGCGATCGACCGGTCGATCGCGATCGACGTGTTGGTCACCCCTGGTTTAGCATATATCAGGTCATTCATGGTGGTGTTTGGGGGAAGAGAATGCAACCCAGCTGGTGTACTTCACATAAAATCTTTGGCATTTTGGTCTTCTACTGCACATCGTCTGTACCGCAAACTGTAGATTCATCAGAAATCAAAACTTTTCTCCATTTTTCAATGGTCTGTGAAGATGTTTATTGGCAAAATATCATCCCTTCTTTTTCATTGTTAATGTGAGACGTGGTTTTGCAGATGGTCCATAAGGTTTTAAGTTGAATGACATAAAGCCATGTATCTGACAGCATGATCAGTATCACTTTTTCTTGAAGTTTCATGTGGTCTGTCAGTTTTTTTCATGTCACCGTAAGTTCCATGCCGGAACTTTGAACTCTAATTTTGCTAAATCGTTATCTTTTTACAATTTTACAATTTGCCTTTATAAAGAGTATTTCCATATGCAAAGCCACTATCTGCGCACTGCACGCTCATCAGCCAATAATGAAGGTTTTTGGACAATTTCTCTGCTTTTAGAAAGGTTAAAAAAACTTCAACCGTACATCAATCTGCACTGCATGTGACTACAGACATAAATCAATCACTTTGAATATATCCAGAATTGACTATGGTGTAGTAATGCGTTTCTTTGATAAATAATGTAATTTGGTCAACTGAATGGTAATGCAATAGTTCCAACTTTGCTGGAGTATGTTATTGTGGCTCGGGTGGTCCTGTATTTTTGTAAATTACTGTGTTTGTCCTACTTGTTGCACCCTATAATTTATCATGTTACTCACGGATTTGGTGTTTTCTTTGCAGTCTGCACAATTTTCCACTTTCAATGGAAGGCATTCATTCTGTGATGTTCATCCAATAAGAAATTATTTTGTGTAGAGCGCTTGCACGTGTCTACAATTTTGATTGTTTACTTTCTCGTAAAGGTGCAGTTATCTGATTTTGTCTATATTTCTTGTTAACGAGTGGAGTTGCTTGACTTCCTGACTGAGAAAAAACGCAAGCCGACCACATCAAACTTGCCAGTCGTTTGATAACTGATTTCTACATATTTATATAGTGAATACAACTTGTTTGATTATGTTGGTGCGCATTAATTTTCCTTGTTTGCTGTTTTTGTTTTTATTCTGCCGTTTGTATAGTTTCGCTTCATTAACGATTGCACGCAGGTTGCTTGTGTAGGTGTGTCAGTCTTGTAGACTTACAAGTAATTGATCAAACTGCTTTTGTCCTGTCTGTCGAGTGTTTGCCAAAAGAGTGTGTTTCCATCCCGGTAACAAAACGATCAACAACCACGATGTCTGGAAGGGAAGGCGGAAAGAAAAAACCATTAAAGCAACCGAAAAAGAAGCAAGTTGACATGGACGACGATGACAAGGCATTTAAAGAAAAGCAAAGAGAAGAGGCAAAAAAACTGGCTGAAATGAAAGCGAAGGCCACAAAGAAAGGACCTTTGACGCAAGGTGGTATAAAAAAATCAGGAAAAAAATGATTTGCTGCTGCTGAAATCAAATTGCTGCTCTCCAACCTACGTGCTTTCATTGTTTCGTTGCGTTTTCAATTCACTTTTTCTGTGCTGGTAATGTTACTGAAGTTTAATGTTGTCCTGAAAGCAATGAGAAAATTGCGACTAGTTTAGAAGAAACGCGGTGGTTTGCTTTTTTGTAAAATTTGCACTGCCAGTTTAACTAAATCATATGTTTTCTATTAGGCCCTGGGGTGCCGTTTAGCAAATCATTCAACAACAGGGGATATTTAACTGTTGAATAGAAGATTTGTGCAATGTTGAAGATGCCTTCTGTTATCTGCGTAACTCAGCACAGTACGTCTCGCATGTTTGGCGTGTGTACGATTCGTTTTTAATACCTTATAGTACGTTTGTTTCTAATGCAAAGCAAGGTTGAGTGGACGAGTGGCGATTAGACGTTTAAGCGAACAATATTTGAGTGTTGTTGCTACAACCTTCAGTACTTTACCTCACGAAACATTTTACTCTTACATTGGATTCTAGGCGGTCCAAACGACAAGACAAACATTCACAGACAGTTGTTTCGTTGTAAGCTTTTAGCATATTCCTTTTTTTGGAAAGGTGGAGGAGGTTGTTGTTGCAGGATATAATTTGTGCACTCCATCGGTCTTTTCAAGTGACATCTCGTCTGCGGCCATTTGTCATTACCAATCATGGGCGTCGGAAAGGGAGGCCTTGGGCCCCCCAGGATTTTGAAAATGGATATTTTGCTTTGATTTTTTTGATCAGATCCGATTTGAATAAGAGCTGGTGACTACCTTGTATGCGAAATATACATTCTGTAAGATCTTAGTGTCTGATCCTTTCCTGGGAAAGGATTCCTTTTGATAGGCAATGTTGATATTTTGCTATTACCTTTTTAGTAAAAAAATGTTTTTCTCTTAGTTTCGGTATTGGAAATGGAAAAGCCCTACTCGAAAAATCCCTTCGACGCCCATGTTACCAGTATGGAAGAAATAAACAGACTATAAAAAAGCTAATAAGAAAACTGTAGTACACTTAGCAATGGCACACTAGTAAAGATAATGTTCATCGCCTAATTCCCCATGTGCGGAAAATTATGTAAGAAAACTACAAGTAACTTAAGATTATTTGGATCAGTTCTGTTTTTAACTTTTTTTCTTTGTGAGTTTGACCCAATCTTGTATGACATGTTCTACAGTGAAGTGTACTGTCACGTGAGTCAAACTTTACGTGTAGTTTTTTCTTGCCTAAATGGTTTCGTCTGGAAGTTGGACGGAGTTTTTTGTTCCCTTCGTAGACAAGCAGCATTCAAGTTAGAAGTTTATTTTTTATGCAATTCAGCAACCACTCGGTATACAGTCAAAGTAGGAAAACGGCATTAGGCAACATTCAACGGTAATTTTACCACAAGCAGCACTTGCACCGAATACGAAAACGAATTCCGACATGCTCGCAAATGCGAACTATTTGAACGTGATTTTAAGCTACAGCTTTTGTTATAAGTGCACTGCATGCCGCTAAAATCTTCCGGTGATGGGCTGGAGTTGGGGGTTACTGGAATACCCTTTAGACCAGGGGTTCCCAAACTTTCTCTGGCCATGTACCCCTAAACATGGGCGCCGGAAGGATTTTTTCAGACAAGGGCCAAAAGTGGATTTTCCAGGGGCAGTGGTGTAGGAGCCAGGGGTACTGGGGTTCAAAGCGCAACCCAAATGTTTTGATTTATTGAAATCCGGGCAAAAATGTCACCCAACGTTGTTTAACTTCAAAAAATGGTGCCCAACGTTTGCAGAAAAACACATGAATCCTTTTCTTGAGGTCACACCCAAAAAAGTGTTCTTTATGGGAGAAAATTTATTGGCAAAAGTCACAAAAAACTTTCGTCAAGTTTGGGGGGCTTCGGGCAACAATCCTTCGCGCGCCCAAAAATTTTCCTGCTTCTACACTTATGTCCAGGGATTGGCCAAAAATATGTTTGCAGGAGGGACCAAAAGTGGCAAAATTTCATTTTCACCACTCGAAACAAAGAAAACGACTTTTTTTGCATAAGATTTGATGGGAAAATGTCAAATTTAAAAATCTTTGTGGGCCTTGCCCTACCCTCCGACGCCCATGCCTCAAACTTTTTGTAACAAATAGGCTGAGGAAAATAACAAAAATTTGTTTACTAATGAGCATAGGCCTATAATGAATTTTGAAAAGAAATGGATCACAAAAAAGAATTAAGTTTTATCGAATTTTGTAAACGTTAAATGCATGGTAAATTGGCATTTCATAACTGTCGAAACACGTCTGACGATTCAACTTTTTCATGTTAAATTATGCAGAATAACCCAAACTACAAGAAAACCATCACTTGACTTTGAATGTATCAGCCAGTTTTCTGAAACAAGCCAAAATGTCAAAATTGTTCCATTGGTCCCACATTTCCCCCATGATGAATTTTGAAAATAGTAGTCACTGAT
>Ga0210059_1016869_pt1 | contig 10493 bp, 7 predicted proteins | sample Ectturendosymbi2_FD_188042 | JGI IMG/M metagenome (GOLD analysis project Ga0210059, IMG submission 188042) | Ecteinascidia turbinata endosymbiont from Florida, USA - Sample 2 (SPAdes) (version 2) | ecosystem: Host-associated > Tunicates > Ascidians > Unclassified | place: Key West, Florida... | reverse complement strand
CTGCAGGGTTCTTGTGCAACATTTCCTTTGAACACCACTTACGCCAATGTAGCGAGTAGCGGTTTGATAGCTCACTGGTTGGTTCGATTCGTGCCTGCGATTTCGCCGAGGTAGTGGAGCGTCACAGAAAGCGCATTGAAACAGACCCGATACAAGTGGACGGCTTTGTGGGGTTCTTGATGTGTGGAGTTGGGTTACAGTTACCAGTGTAGGGTTCTTGGCGTGTTGCGGAACCGAATGTAGTGAGTCGTCGGTCGTTGCGATTCCAGAGATCCTTACTAGCTGAAGGGTCATACAGGTCAGTCTCCCAATTACGCGATCTGACTTCTTGAAGCTGCCAAGCCAATGCAAAGCTAAATAAAAGACTCTCACCATTTGTCCATTAGTAACTCTCAAGTAGCACTCTAAGTTGATTGCCTCTTTCAATTATATTCAGATATACAACAAAATCTCCAATACGCTTAAATTTGAAGTCAGAACAACGTAACGTTTGATAGACTAACGTTGAACAAAAGCGTTGGGGGTTCGCATGGGCCATAAGAAACACCGACCAACTGCGGTTATGCAGATTTGCAGGCTATCATGTCAATTGTTGGACTGTTCGCAAACAAATACATCGCGTTGAATCATAATTGAATATCACTGGAAATCACGCAGTAAGAATGCACAAAACTTCAAAGCACTAATGTATCCATTGGGCGGCTTCACCAACCGCGCTCTCTGGTTCAAGTTGGGTAAAATGTCTTTGCGGAGCTCGACTGCATCGAAGCACTGAAGTGTGACTCGTCTAACGTCAAACCTTACCTCAGGTAGGCTTTGACCCGAAAAAACAATGAAAAAAGCCAGCCACCCAAAACCAGAGGTCGTGGTGAGGCGGTCGGTGAAGCGAAAAGATTCCATTTATTCGGCGCCCGATCCCTAGTCGTAAGCAATCACTCGCAACGATAGAGCAAATATTTATCTTACAAAAGAGAAAGACATTTATCGAGTAGGTCAGTGGTAATAAAAGAACTCTGTTGCTGAAGCTGCTCCCGAGAAGGAGAACCAACCAATCACGTGTCCCGAAAGACTCGAGTCCGGCAATAACTCGGGTTGGATCAGCAACGCCCGCAAATAAATGAAGCCACCAGGGCTTCGGGGAGAAATTTTGCAAGGCGGTACAATAGTCTAGAATTTTTTCAATAACGAAAGATGAAAGTGCGATATCGACCGAAACTTTCATGTGAACTCTCAATGCCTAATTTCTATGATCAGTTATTTTATAATGTAACAAAAATCACCAATCAATGCAGCCTATAGTATTTACGATCACGCCCGGAAAAGTCATATTCATAGAAAAATTTTTCTAAGAAGAGTAATCTACTCCTTAAAACAGGGATCGGCAAACTTTTTCGCTCTGCGGACCGGTTTCAGCCTGGCATTATTTTGCGGTCCGGCCCTAATGAAATAACGAATGTTTGGCACATGCAAATTTATTACGCAACTCGTAATTCATCATGTCACTGATTCTGTGCGAGATCTGAATTTGCTTTGATGCAATAAGATGCTCCAACCTGCAGGGATTTCGATAGTCAATGGCACCCGGAGTGTGTCCCTCATGACGGTCATTCCAGTCACTTTCGGACCAATTTTGCCTCACTTAGTTCTGCACAGCCGGGCAGGGACAGAGTTTGCTAAAAAACTTACGGTTACGTGCGATGAAAGCGCTACCAGATTCATCTGAGCACCTCATGTGCGCAACACCGTTTCTGTTCACCTCATTTCGAGTTTGCACGTAAAAGGAGGTTATAGCTCTTTCAGAATTAAAAATCCTCTATTGTGCAACACATTTCACTATTTTCACAATGGTTAGAATCTAGCGCCATTTTTCTCTCTTTTCACAACATGCTATAGACTGGACAGCGGACAGCCTTTTTTGGTCTTTTTAGTGAACGAGGTATTCATGAGTTAACAAATGCAGGTTTCAACATTCTCAGTTATTATGTCGAAGAAGAAAAGTTACCTAGAACCGTGCGTGAACTTCGGATCGACTTCATCATAACAGATGATGTTCAAAAAAGTCATTTATCTTTTTCTCCAAAGTTCCTGGTTATGGTTCGATGAAGCCGTCAAGTTTGTAAGCTCGTGTCAATCCATCCCACACACATACGGTACATGACAGCCACACACCTTTTCAGAGCAACTGCGCTCGATTTCGTTTTGTAGGAACTCTGCATATATCAGGGTTCGTTTCTGAAGACACGTTTACAGGATTGGAAGCATCCTGTCGCGTTGGGAAGTGACTCATTGAACAATCAGGAAGTGACTTATCAAACAGTACACTATGGATATAATCCACTATGGATATAATCGAAAAGAGAACGAAAAAGAAACTTTAGAAAATGTATTTATCAAACCATAGAGTCCGTTGTCGTATAAGTGTTGTCTTGTGATCATGGGCGTCCGCAGGGGGAAGGGCAAAATGGGCATTTGACATTGCTTAGCACGGGAGTAAGCGACCAAGCTTCACTTTTGGTAAGCGGAGATTGAGAATGGAAGAGAGCTGAGAAGTTATGAAAAAAATTGACTTAGCTCTAGCCTCTAGGTACGCAATTTTAGTTGGTCAACGGTAGTCATGGGCGTCCGGAGGGGGGGGGCAGAACAAGCATTCCCCCCCGTGGAAATTGGGCCTAAGAACCAAAATTTTCTGGAGGACCTGACGTCAGAAACTTACTGTAATTCCAATCAATTGATTTAATTCTTGCATTGACAGTTCATTTGCCTGTATGACACTCACACTGCACAAGCGCCAGATTCACCGCACCGGTGTCATGCAGTGATGAGCTTAAAGTTCTCTCGTGTCCGCACATTTTCCTGCAACTTGTGAGTGCATTATTTTATCGTTGGCCTTTACTGCGGAACAATAACATGGAAACAAACCTTCACAGGATCAGTTCCAGTCAAAGTAGTAGCTCGCAGGGTTGCCAGGTTGGCACTTTTAAGGCCAAATTCCAGAAATTTGGCCTTTTTTGAAGTTGTTTGGCATGAAAAAATGGTGTTTGGCATGTACGTCAAAGTTTGGCATTTTTTTGGCCTTTTTTGATGGTGTTGGCATGAAAAAACATTGTTTGGCATTTTTTAAAACCTCTGGGTCAGCTACTTCTGTCGGCTTGGAATCACAGAACTTTTTCCCAGGACAAAGGTACTCTCTTTTCTGCCACGATCCCATTCTCCAAGATACAAGCGACTTTGCCGTCTAAGTGACGTCACAGGGCAAAAGACACAATCTTTTTTGGGCATGATTTCGAAAACTGCGGCAGTTTCAAGCAGTGTGGACTGGGCGGTTTTCGGAAAAAAAAACATAAGCCTATGCAAATCAGGTTAGCTGTTGCGCTGTACAGTATTTAAGATTCTTTTAAGAAAAGATCTACTGTGCTGTGTGTTGTTATTTGCAGATTATTGGTATTCTTCATGCTTGTGTGTATGTAAAAGTGCATATCAATGCAGCCATTAGCAATATTTTAATATAAGCACATAACAGTGCAGCCAGATTTTCATATAAGTTCAAACCATGATAAAACCAATTTAGTAGATCTCCCCGGTTAAAAACAGTTAAGTCAATGTGAATGTAGCAGATTTTGATATAAATCAATGCATACCGGAACAGCGAAATTTGGTAGATTTCCATTTTGTAGTAGGATATTTTGTGGAATCATGAAATGTCTGATGCTTGGTTTCAAGAATCAAGTGATTGGAAACTATGGCATGATGGTACATGTGTATTTTCATGAACTGTGATTTATTGTTTTCGGCATTTCGTAGATAACCTATTTTCTATTCAGCATTTTCAAGCAAAAGTAAATGGTAACATATTTTGTTCTAGCTCTGGCTTCAGGGACAAAACCTTGTACCGTATATACTCGTGTATAAGTCGCACCGGTGGATAGGTCGCACCTCTAGTTTGTGACTGTCAATGTGGGTATTTGTGATTGACCCGTGCACAGGTCACACCCCTAGTTTGTGATTGTCAAAGTAGGTATTTGTGGTTGATCTGTATATAGATCACAGTGAAGCAGAACAGCTGAAACACAGATAGGTTATTGGCTCTTCTTTCAACGTGATAAATGAGGGGAGTGAAGAGAAGAACAATGATGGATGTATTTGGTATTAGCATGCAATAGGTTAAAGTATGCAACCGGTACCGGTAATAATAACATTTTAATTTCAAATTAATCGGATCAGCGAGACAGAATCGAATCTTTTTGTGAACCGGATTTGATTTGGACTGATTCTATGGACATCCGTTAACATGAGGACTGGTGTTTGTATTTATGTCCAGTGTATAGGTCGCACCTAATTTTTTGGCTCAATTTTTTGGTAAAAAAAGTGCGACCTATACGGGAGTATGTCCGGTTTTCAAAGGGTGAAAAATGAGTAAGAGTGTTTCTAGTTTATTTCTATTTGTTTTTCTAAAGTACAATGGTTGTTTGTTGCTTTATATGCTATGATTAGCGCCTTGTTCACAAGTACCACTGTATTTTTGCCAAATTACTCATCTGGTAATATCAAAACCAACAGCATTCAGCCTGTTTCAGCTTGTTTGGCTTTTTTTGAAGCGATGTGGCATTTTTTTGCAAGTGGTTTTGCAGTTTTTGTTCACTTGGACCTGGCAACGCTGGTAGCTAGTAGGCGTTTTGCCACATGTGACTTTTGAACGCAGACATCTTGGCAGGTAATTCAGCGAGACGGTGACTGCTAATAGCGGAAAGGCACGTAGGTTTATACTGTGTGAAAAAAAGCTTGAGTGAATTTGCAGCAATACTTCCACAAGTTTGAAAAATCTATTGTTAGTGTGTGGGGTTTTTGTCAAATCAGTGGGGTTTTTGTCAATTTTTACAATGTCAACTCCCCTGCACAAACGTAAATCACCCCTGTTAAAGACTTCTGGCGACGGTTCTGAACCTACTGAAAACCAAAAGAGTACTAAAACCGAATATAAGCTGCGTGGGGGCCCAGTCTTTACATTTAGCTTGCCGGGGGGCGATTCGCTCTCTGGCCCCCATCAGTTACGCCAGGGTCGGAAAACTTTTTCGCACTGTGGACCGGTTTCAACTTGGCATTATTTTGCGGACCGGCCTTCAATAAAACTAACATAATGAATGTTTGGCCCATGCAGATTTACTACAACTCGTAACTCAGCATCGCACTAATTTAGAGGGAGATCTGGGCTTGCTTTGTCGCAGTAAGATATTTCGACGCTTTGGGATCATGGGCGCAATTTTGTTGTAAAATTTGGGGGGGACAGGTTGGTGTGAAACCAATATATTACGAAACCTATAGAGAAAATGTGGGGGGACATGGCATACTATATACCCACTGTCTGAAAAAGTGGGGGTACGCGTCCCCCGTATCCCCCCACCTAATTGTGGCCATGGTTGGGATTATATTAGTCAATGGCACCCGCAATGTGTTCTTATGTCAGTCGTTCCAGTCACGTTTGGACCAATTTGGCCTTGTTTTTGCACGGCCGGTAACAATTTCTTCAGGGAACGGGCCGCAGCCCGGTGTTTGGCGACACCTGAGTTACACCACTGCTTTTCACACAATAAAAAAGTACGTGGTTTGTTTGAATTCGTTTGTGCAGGCTTCTGAGAATACGCCTTAATCGCTAAAATTTATTTCTGACTTCTGAGTAAGTAGGTTACTGAGTGCAAAGCTACATTTGCTGTGGCGACTTTTCAAAATTCATTGCTCAGTTTTTTATAAAGCCTACGTGGCATTCTGACTTTAGCAAGTTTTCCGATAGTCCTGTCAACATAGTCTGCTTGTCTGATTTATGATGAGTGTTCCCCGTGAAAAAAACATTCAAAGACAAGCAAGGTTTAATTGAAAGGGTGATTGATCGCTTCGGACGAGATCCCAGACGTTTGCAGCTTTTGTTTCTGACTGACGCTGATAAGTCTTGTTGAGCAAAATAAAGTAATAACTTGTGGTTTCGTTAAAGACCACGGTAATACTTCTGTGGAAGAAAGAGCTGCTTTGAAAGTCTGCAGATGGCTTATTTTGAAATATACCGTGATATACCTAGCTATAGCTGCCAACGAAGCGCATTTTTGTGACGATTGTCGTAACATGGGGCATTTTTTTGTGGTGTAGTCGTGTAGAAACGGTAAAGTGTTTCGTGAACCTACATTTGCATTGCATTATCAGCAACCTGATAAGGATCAGCAAAATTTTGACGTTTCCAACCCTGGAAAAATTTCTGCGGACGCCCATGGTCGCATCCCCTCCACCAAATTAGCCTGTGTCCGCTACTGATCGTGTTGCTTCGGATCAATTGTACCCAATGATTTTTGTGAGACTCGGCTAAGCAAAAACCCATGCAAAAAAGAATTTGATTCTGGTGATGTTTATGGGATCCACATCAACTTCGAAAATTTCGATTTTTTCATTTTTTATCTTATTTTTTATATTTTTTCTTGTGTCACTTTCATGTTATCTAATGACCACTAGTAATTAATTCAGGCTTTTTAAGCTCGTTTTTATCATCTTTGCCTATGTTTGAGCCTTTGTATAACTTACTCCGGTCTCATTGTCATGTTTGGTTTTTGCAGCAGAAACTTCAGTTTTGCGCTAGAGAGCCTTTGATGAAGAATGTCAATATTTGGTAATACTTCATGACTATGATGATATCCACATTTCGTAATTCTCTGCAATTACAATAATGACCATATTTGATGAATGCTGTGCAGTGATGACTACGTTTGGTATAAGCAGGCCCGTAACCAGCTTGGGACACCACGAGGGGCGAAGAGTTTTCCGAGAGGGGTCAATTTTTTTGAACTATGTCCAATATTTTTAAACTATGCCCAACAAATTTCTCCAGGGGGGGGCGAAAAATTTTGTAGGTAGGTTTCGCCCCCCTGGTTACGGGCCTGGGTATAAGTAGACATGACGTATTGGTTTGAATTGCGTCGTTGTGTCATATCTCACTAGTAAATCATTTCCATTCATCTCGGGCTGATCTAGTTTCAGTTGTCAGTCCTAAAATGTTTTTAAGGATCCCAGTTCATGGATTGGGTCCTCCTATAACCCAAAGCGATGGTCATATTAGAGGAAGTCATTTTACAAATCTGTGAGCAAGTACTGCGGTGCTATTTGTTCAACTGCTGAAAGCAATGGTAAGGCAAGAAGAGTGGTCTCGTGGTTTGACAAATGCTCAATCCATTATGCATATAGTGTTTCAACTTTGTTATGTTCTCAGTTTTCACTCTACTGTAGTTTAATATACTAATCAATATATCATCCTGAAGTTATTTGTTTTTTTTGAAGTGCATGAATATGTTTTTGAGTTGAACCACAACAACAAGGGCTGAATTATTTTGCAGTTGCAAACGCAGGAAATGTATAGATCAAAATACAGTCAAAATTTGTAAATTATAAAGTCAGAATATGCGTTTAGGTCTAAAAATTGGTTGTCCTAGAGCAGGGGTTCCCAACCTTTCTCTGACCATGCACCCCTTCAGCAATCCGACAGATGAGCATGTACCCTTCAGCCAGGGCCGGATTTAACTTATGCGAGGCCCTAGGCTAATCCGCTTGTGACGCTCCCTCACCCATTGTGAGAAAAAAAATGGAAAGCGTTAGTCAATTTGCGAAAATCCAAAAATGACGCTCTGAAAGTATGGTCAGTAAAAAATTCTAAATCATTACTGGAGTGCCCACAATCCCTGCGTTTGTTGCTGCCTTCGACGTAAAAGCGTCAAATTGCACGGAATTTTTTAAATCCTACTTGGCTGGCGGGAACAGGATTATTAACTGCCACAGGAAAACCAACCGAAATCGCCACAACTGAAATATTTAACAAAACACATGGTCTACGTTTTTCATAAGAATCACATGTTTTTTGTTTTTTTTCTTATCTGTGTTCAAAGAAACGAACAAACACACTGCACCTATATAGTATGTGTGGCGGCAGAAAGACTTTAAAGCACAGCGTGAGGACCACTTTGCAACTCGCTTACCTCGGCTGAAAAAATCTCACACACACGAGCAAAACACGTCACATAAAACGCACACAAATGGTTGTAACTGTCAGGTCCACGATTCGCGTGTTTCTTACTTATTCAGACTGGTAAGAATCGAACGTAACTGAACTGTCGTGTGAAAAGAAGTGAAGTTTAAAAACCAGAACCGTCGCTAGAAAGTCTTCAATACGGGATTTACATTTGCGCAAGGGGACTTGGCATTCTGAAAATTTGATAAAATCTTTACTGATTTAAAGTATTTCACATTTAAATTTGGAAGGGCTGAGCTTACCAATGCCCACCGTGGTGACTGGACTGGTTTAAATATCGCTTATACTGTCATTGAAATACGTATAAAGAAATAAAAAGCTACAATCATCGAATCAAGTAAGGCTGAACATAACGCAGTAAACAGTTAAAAAGGTTTTGTCCTGCCTTCTTCATAACAAAATTATCTAAGAATTCATTACAATTTGTTTGCCTAAGTCTAAGTTTGTCACTTTTAATGTACCGAATGCTTAGTGTGGACAACCTCTCCTGGAACATTGTGACCCTTTATTTCATTTTTAATTCTGCTGAATCTTCAAAAGGACCTTTCTCCTAAGCAGTTAGTGACCATTCAAGCTAAGAAATAAGGCTTCGCGTGGTTGCATAAACTACGAACCACTAATCTAAGGCACCAGACCCAAACGCGCTTTAGTCATTTTTTTGCTGTTTCCCTGTCTCGTTGGGGAAGAGTTCTGCAGTTGCCAGTTGGTAAAGTGGCTTTTGCTTGCTATTCACGCTCGTCAAGATCTTCTCTGATTTGCTTAGCATGGGAGCAGTACAAACTTGGGCAAGTACTCAATATCAATGCAATTTCTGAATGACTTTACTGAAGAAAATTCAAATGGAAAAAAGTCACATCTAAACATACCAATCGAGCTTCATGCGATACAAACGCTGACAAAACTACTGTATTGCTCAGACACCTAAGAAACAACTATACTGTACTTTTATTGTAGGATACTGCTGCTAGCCCATACACATAGCTCTTATCTGCAGTACAACCTTGCTTTGATCAGGTGCAGTGACGTAACTAGAGGTTTGAGCCATGGAGAAACTTAGCTGAAGGGAGCCCACTGGCTAACACTCAGAAAATAGTTGAGAAGCAATAGCAAGTCCGGTATTGAATGGCTATGCAGAAACCCGAAATCACCGGAAAACACTCCGAGAAACGCAATAAAAACAACAATCTACTGAAACAAAAAGAATAGTAAATACCAAAATACATGCTAGGTAGGGGTCCGGTTTTTACATTTAGCTTGACAGGGGGGCAGTTCGCACCCCTGCCACCCATCAGTTATGCCACTGATCAGGTGCATTTCAAACATGACCAGCCACACGTTCTTTTGATAGAGTCACACGTAACAATCAGTACGATTCAGCAAACGCAGGATGCAGCCAACGTGCTTTGAGTATATCGACCCAATAGTTGGCATGCGGCTTGACCAACCTTCATCACATTGAGATTCATGGAAACTCGTTGGAAGACTCTGGCATTATCACCACGAAAGTTGAATAAAACTAAATTTCGTGAGTAAAATTAAGAGGTAAATTTTTGACGAAGTTTAATCTAAATGATCATATACCAGCCATTGACTCTATGCGTACCAGTTTGTTGGAGGCCCCCATGGATCTTGAGACCCTAGGCTTAAGCCTATATAGCCTATAGGTAAATCCGGCACTGCCTTCAGCATTTTGAAAGATATGCATGTACCCCTTCAGCATTTCGACAGATGAACATGTGCCCCTAAAATTTTTTGTGACAAAATATTTTATCATGATTAATCATAGATATATTTAACAATAAACATGCAATGGCTTTTGAAAATAATATTCACTGATAAATGTATAAATATTTGGAAATACAAGATATGTAAATATAAATTTCTCTTCTGGTATGGTATGGTTTAATCATGCATTTTTGTGGCTCAAATCACGAAATAACACGAAGCAGCAAGAGTAAATACAATAACATCAAAGATCACTAGTTGATTATATAGTGATGAAAAAATATACAAAATAAGAAATTTCACGTTTCGCAGCTTAGTAATCGTGTTCTAACATGTTGAATCACAAAGGGTTGGCAAAAGACCACTTGGGTCAAGTTCTCAGCCAGCCCTGCTGCTAACACACACCGAATTTTAACTGAAGACGTTTTACGAGTAGTAATAAAAGTAATAAAAAGCGTCAAATCAACGTCAGGTGGAATAAGCATAAAAACAACAACAAAAAACAGTGGGGAAAAGCATGCCTATGTACAGGGAGTGGGGTGAGCAACTATAGAGGTAAATAGGAAGGAAAATAGTGGCATCAGTGCAATATTACAGAATGTGACAAGAATATAAAACGAAGATCAACAGGAAGTCTGGCAAGATAGCAGGACATTTTTATAATTTTTGCCAAATAAATAAGGCGAAGATGATTTCAATTTTTCCGGAATGT
>Ga0210059_1016868_pt1 | contig 10493 bp, 3 predicted proteins | sample Ectturendosymbi2_FD_188042 | JGI IMG/M metagenome (GOLD analysis project Ga0210059, IMG submission 188042) | Ecteinascidia turbinata endosymbiont from Florida, USA - Sample 2 (SPAdes) (version 2) | ecosystem: Host-associated > Tunicates > Ascidians > Unclassified | place: Key West, Florida... | reverse complement strand
ATCAGAACATGATTGGTACATACTTTCACAGGGAAAGTCCCCGTGTTTCACCTAAAGGTGTTTGCACTTCCTGTGTTGCTAAGCAACATTGTCATGCTTGTTTACAAGCTTTCAGTTCAGTCGCTTTGGCAGTCTGTGTTCGTCTCTAGCGCCCTCCACAGTTCACTGCTTTCGAATTTCTCCGGTTAAGACTGCTGCATTTTCAGCCTTTCAGTAACTATCCAGCAGCCTTCCAGTACTGCACAACCTAGCAGTTATTCAGTAGTCTTTCAATTTAGTCTCCAACTTGTCTTTTAAGTTCCACCTTTGTAACTTTAAGTTCTTTTACATGTAGAGAACAATGTGATTGTTCTGCTACAGTCGTTCCACGCGTTCCCAGCCCATTACATCCCTGCTGGTAGGTCTGTTGCTAATCAGTAGTCACCTTAGCATAGTCTACAGGTAATCCAGCGTGCTTCATTTTAAGCCTACCTGACATGTAGGCTACGTTTTACGGTTAGGTTTGCTGTTTTGGAATTTACGCTGTCACTGGGCGCTCTGATCCAGCCTATAGTTAACTGCATGGCAAGTTCGTTGTAGCGTAATTTAATGCCTTCGCTTAACTGCGGTAATAGCATGAGCTGCACTCATTCATAAAAGTTTGTAGGAAAAAATAGTATGATCTGCAGCTTCTTCAACTTTTGTCCACAGTCTTCTCAGTCCCGTCGCCACGGGTGGGGGCTTGCTTTGGAAGGCTTAGCCCCCCAAACAAAGCTCCAAGCCCTTCAAATTGAAACATGAAACACTACAAATCAGTGAAGTTTTTGTCAATTTTTACAATATCAAGCCCCCCCGCACAAACGCAAATCTCCCCTTATTGAAAACTTTCTAGCGACGTTTCTGAGTCTGCTGCTTATTCGTCTTTTGCCCACAAGAAGCCCAATCTTACCCAAATTAAAAATAATTTAAATACGTGCGCAGTGGCAAGGCCAGCCAAAATTTTGGGTGGGTCAAAATGTTTGATTTAAGCGAGCAACAGTATTTTGTTTGAGATACTCCCTCTTAAAGTACAAATGACTAGATATTCTAAAAAATTTGTAAGGGCCATGGCCCCTGGCTACGCCTATAAATAAACACTTAACGTATTTATATAACATTGGGACCATATTTTTTTTATATAAAAACGTGTTTATTAGAAGTTTCATTTATAGTGAAATAAACACATTCGGACTGCCCAAATTGAGCAAAATAAGCTCTGCACTTAATATTTTCGTCCTTATCCCTCTGCAAGAAATGGTTTATTTGAAGGCTATAGAAAAAAATCACCCCAATGGACGTTTCTGTGTCGGAAACCATCGATCAGAAAACGTATCTGAAAAAATTTAGGGGGGTTTCAGCCCCCTTAGCCTCCCTGGATCCGCCTATGGAGGTGGTAACCTTAAAATTATGCAGTGAGCTTGATAAAGTATGGTCTGGAGGGCATGGTTTGCTGGTCGTGACAACACACCCATGATAGATGTTAGAGCACCCCAGTCAAGATCCATTCCAGCGCCCACCTCTCCTATCCAAAGATTCTTACTCCACATATCACATACATTACGGAAATGCGAAGGATGTTTTGTACATTAGAAAAGTTTATTACATGAATAAAATTCATACCAAATTGCGACATAGCTTGTATATATGAAATTGAAATTAGCCTAATAGGAAAAATATTAACCCTTCTGCAGCAAACCTGAAATAGTGTAGTACCTTTATCTTCTCATAAAATGCTTGAACGTGTGTTTTATTCACTTTCATCATGTTCATTCCCTTTTGCTGGTGTATGTTCGTCACTTCCTGAACCACACAATTGAATTTTGACGCCAGAGCTGCCACAGGCTTCTCTGTAAAAATCAGTAGATTCACAAGAAAGATTCACTAGTACACGAAAAACGGAAGTGTTGAATAGCCTTATAATAAAGCCTTATAATAGCTCTTTTGCTATGCACTGAGGATGATAACAGTAGTTATCGAAACGTTTGCAAGATGTCAGTTGCATCGTTTGCTTTGGCCGTGATATTTATTATAAAATTCACTAGATTTGAAAAAAATCACTGGATTAAAAAATTTGCGTCGAAGTTCGTGGTTTTGCTTGAATTGAGTTAGTTATTTACTTTATCACCCAAACACCTTTACATCATCTGCAAGTTTCTTAAAAGTAGATGGATGCTGAAACCTGGAAAATATAATACCAACAATTTTCAGGCTGTTTGCAAGAGCTGAAAACGACACCACTCAAGGAGTATTTCAGAACAATCAGTCTATCACGTAATTAAATATTTTCACTGCAGTGTTCCTGCAAAGAAATGGAAATACTGTCATAGCCAACATTACCGCAATAAATTAAATAGCAAGGACATAAAAACAATGAGAAACTCAAATTATAAACACTTTTTCGTTCTGTTCCTGCAAGCATTTAAACAACGATTCACGTAATGAATTGTTTACGGGTTATAAAAGACTGAAATTTAGAACAAAACGACCAGTGTTCTTCAAAACCATATTTCGTAAAAAATCACCACATTGGATTGAAAAATCAACAGATCACTAGGTCAGCCTAAAAATCACTAGATTTAGTGAAAACTCACATGGCGTGGCACCAGTGTTTGGCGCCCCCTTTGGCCCAGCCGCCTAGTTCGCCTAATGGTAGCGGCTGCCCTGCATGTACAAGTCAAACAGCACTCCTGCACTATGCTGGCTACTGCCACCGGTATTGTACTGTAACAAACGTAACCTACAATGAGAATAAGCATTATGTCGTCACGTTAATTGTTTATCTCGAGTCCTCGTTGTACCTGCACCGACGCCAGTGACTACGTCAGATCGTTGTTTTGGGCCAGGACCAGTGGTGGTCTCAGCAATTTGAGGTCCTCTGTGCAAAAATTCTGGGCTCCCCTGTCATGGGAGTTTGCTAGAAAACATCGCACAAATTACTATTTTGCTTTTTCGATGACGTCATCGTGTTCACTCAACCGTGATACGATCTTTTGTCAAAATTGGCAAAATAAGAGGCAAAAACGTTATATCACACTTTACTGTACATACTTTGGAAGCCATGGCCCAAATGCCCCTTTCTAAGCTGGCTGAAGAATGGGAAGCTATATGTAGGCCCAGGAAACATTTGCTACCTGCAAGACAGTAAATCCAGCATATGCGGGCTGGTTGTTCCAAATCATTGCAGAGAGTCTTGTCAACCATCCAGTGGGGAAAATTGTATCCAGAGGGTCAGGCTGGATCGCTTCTTCACCATCATGTCTTGTGGTTTTTACTCCCCAGATATGCACCACATGAGATGCCAGAGCTACAGATCTATTGTGAAGTGGATTGTATTGCTGAACCACTGATTGAGCTGCAAAGTCGACAGTTGTGAAGTCTGACTCAATTTTGAGTGGATATCCAGACAATGGAACCAAATCCCTCTGACCTGTGTCGGCAAGCAACAAAAGCTCTTTTTGTTTTTCCAACTACATACCGTTGTAAATATGTTTTTCAACGATATAACTATTTTTAAAACCAAGCACCGATCCCAACTTAACCAGAAGGCGACATCAGGTGACGTGCGTTGACGACCATAAGCCCTTATTTCGACAAACTGATGAAACAAACTCAGAGACAAGGTTCTCATTCAAATTTGTGAATGTGGGCGATGAACCGAATTAGCTAAAGCTAGTATTTGTATCATTCTCATAGTCTTAGTCTATCTTGAGTCCGCGATAGATTTACAGTGGTCCGAATATAGTCCGTGGCTTGAAAAGGTTGAGAACCACTGATCTACTAATAAATATATTTCAAAAATGAAACATGTCTCATCTGAATAACGACGGGCTGCGTCATAACAAAACTATAGAATCAATCATGCTCATCTTCACACAGTTCCAAACTACATATTGCTTGAGTATCTGAGGTGGAACCGGATCCAGAGTGCCAGAGTCGACTCCGGCAGGATTCTGCGTTTTTCTTTCGGACCCGGAGTCAAAAATTTGTGAAAAACCGGATCCGGATCGGGGTCACTTTTCAATTTCGGCAGTGCAGGAGTCTGTGAGGTCATTTCTTAAGTAAAAACATGGGTAAATTACGGTTGGATCGATGATTGTAGTTGAAGTCTGAATAGGAGTCAGATTCTAAAATTTGAAAAATTGGCGGACCCGGATCAAAACTAAAAAATTTTGGAACAAGAGCGGAGTCGGAGTCTGAAAAAGTGACTCCGGCCACCTCTGTTCGGAATGAGATGTCCTCAGTCTGAAAGTTAGGATCCCGAGCGGCAAGAAACAATGCAGTCTATCGAGAGAAATTAGACAATTAGACAAGTAGATTTTTAGCAATGTGATTACGAATTATCGCAATTTTTCCTCATACAACAATTCTTCCATATCAAGATTTTATTTTATTTGGACAATCTGGATCCGGTCCGGTTGAAAGGGAAACGGTATCCAATTCAAGTCCAAAACATTCAAATATCCGGCCGGATTGGACTCCAAAATCCGGATCTTGCACACCACTCACCACTGGTATGCTGGTATGTCTGTAGGCTACGTTGGTGTTATATACAAATATGGAAATTAACTTTAATGAGAAAGGATGGTGAAACCAAAACTGTCCACATAAACTTGGTCTTAACGTAGCCTAAAAAAGTGCCTTTTGTAACGGCCTTACCTTCCTCATGTAGAACAGAAGAAAAGTCATTTTGAAGTGGAAGAGTGCTGGAATGGACCTTGCCTAGGACGCAAGGACAAAACATATAAGATATGCAAAAAGATTGTGCCACGGTTGATGGAACAGGTTGGTACAGAATTACATCATCAAACTATGAGGGGGCGCTGCAAATGGATCTTGCCTGGGGTGCTGTAATGGCTTGTGCCGGCCCTGTTCTTACCTGCAAGAACAACAGAAAAAAAACTTGTTGAATTACAGAAGTATTCCTAAGCTATACTCTTGCAACATTCAAAGTCTCAAGATAATACATTTGCGACCGAAACCTAGGTCTAACCTTCGAGACTGAGACGAGACTCTCAAGACCGCGACTCGCAAAAATGGGTCTCTACTGCAGAAATGAGCACGGATCAGGACTAGATCGGACTGCAATTTTTTCAAAATTGGTGGATCAGGACTGGACCGGACTGAGAAAATTTTTGTTTTGATGTGAGTATTCTAAAAATATCAAAAAATTTAGTTTCACAGGTTTGCTAAATGGTAGTGTATGTTTTGCCATCAAATGCAAAAACTCTGCTGGGATTATTTTGCAATTCGAACTGCATCCATCTTTGTTCACATAAAGCGTTGAGTTCTAGTAGCAACTTGAGCACAGTTGAGTGGTTGGTGTCTATGCCTGCTGTGCGATTGTTCGTGGGTTCTGCTCTCACCATTTCCTTTACCTCAGCTTGTAGAGGTTGCACCTTTGATAGGAGTGCTTTTAGTGTACTTTTTCAAAAAGTTTAGGGTTTAGGTTTATGGTTTAAGTTTAGGGTGTATGTTTAAGTTTCGGTTTAAGGTTCACTATTAGGGTTTAGGTTTACGGATTAGGTTTAGGTTCAACTTTTAGGTTTAAGTTTAAATTTTTGGTTTAGGTTTCGTTTTGGGTTTAGGTTCTGGGTTTAGGTTTTGGGTTTAGATTTTGGGTTTAGGTTTGGGTTTAGGTTTTGAGTTTAGGTTTTGGGTTTAGTTTTTGGTTTTGGTTTTAGGTTTAGTGTTTTAGGTCTTGTAACAAGGACCTGACGCTAATCCATGTATATTGTCCTTGTCACTTGACCAATCCAAGCAATCAGATTCTCCTAATGGCAGAGTAACTCCAGCAGTGCTTTTGCCTCTGATGCCTAATAAACACTTCCTTGTTAAATTTTGGACATGGCGAAAGGCTGGGCATATTTTGACTCATGAGGCAAAAGCACTGCTCGAACTATTTTGCCTTCAGCCAATCGTATTTGGCTGAAGGCAAAATAGCTCCAGTAGTTTTTTTCCCTCAAGAGGCAAAACAAAAATGCATGATTTTACACTGGTGGATCAGGACTGGATCAGACTGATAATTTTCAAAAATTTTGCGGGTCAGGCCTGGATCGGATTCAATTACATCGGATCAGGACTGGACTCGGACTGAAATATTTTACAGTCCGCACATCTCTGGTTCGAGACCATTCGTCTTGAGACTTCATCACTGTCGGTCCTGTCGGGCAATATAAAATGTGATTCTGTTCAGAAATCTGATGCAGATTGATCAGACTCCAGTTACTTCCTAAAAATGACTCTAAATCCGGTCCAGTTTTTCAAAAAATTTTGACTCCGCTTTCGGTTTTGAAAAAAGGTAGACTCTGGATCATTGACCCGTGGCCTCACCACTAGAGGTGACCACGGATCCGGGGTGCCGGTGTCGACTCCGGTAGGATTCTGCATTTTTTTCGGACCGGATCAGGAGTCAAAATGTTATGTAAAACCGCTGGAACCGGAGTCACTTTTTATTTTCGGGAGGAGGATTCTGTATGGTGGTGTGTTTACAAATGTAATTTCTTAAGAAACACATTGCTGAATTTCGACTGCATTGATGGATGCAGGAGTCTTAACAGCAGTCAGTTTCCCAACTTTTGAAAATATTCCGGGTCGGATCCGGTGTCAAGCGAAATTTCTCACTTGCGGAATTTCTGACTTCACACCATGTATGCATGGCCGTCGCCAGCGGGGGGCCAGTGGTTCCTGCCCCCCCATTTGAACTCTGTGCCCCCCCATTTCATGTTTGGCACCCGAATAACCACGAAGCTGTAGAAATGCTATACGCAGTTGTAGATAGTCAATAAGCAATAGCTTGTTGAATGAATTTAGTTTGCGACATTGCGTTCATTTTTCAAGTAAACAAAAACGCAAAATTCCACCATTTTAGTCGCTGGTATTGCCAACATAGGGGTCTTGAATGCTTTATGTAAACAAAATTTTCGTTAATGGTAAACCAAGTGAGCGTCTTGTTTTCATTTCCTGACGGACAGTAAAGTTGTATGAAACACAGTGCAAGGGCGTACACAAGGGGGAGGTTTTGGGGTTAAAACCCTCCCCTTGAGCATGATATTTTAGAAAACTTTTTTACCTGCGTAAAGGGGATTAATTGTTTTCGCATACTTTTTGCTTGTTAATTTATTGACTTAATGCAAATACCATGGAATAAATTGCATGCAAATTTCAAGGAACACTGCAAATGGGCCAAAAAGCAATAATCAGATTTCGGAGGGAATCTCCGTTATCATCATCTCACCACTTTCTGCAGACCTTTCGTGCACTACGCATGTAGATTTTGTGCTCCGCGATAGATCACTTCATCCGAAACAATCGCCTTTATTTTGTCTGCTAAGGCTGATTTGCGCAAGCGCTGACCGCATTGGCTACATTAGCAATTTCTGTAGCATGATAGACCTGTTGCACGGGCTCAAAAACAGCAGTTGTTAACATAGAAGCATTCAGGAATTTGATAATGTCTCAGCAGGGAAAAAGGAAAACTAAAAGTTTGCTGGACATCTATGCATAATAAAAATTGAGAGTTTTCTTGCGTACTTCATGCGTATTCTCAATTCTTGTGTAGTTTTGCAAGATTCGGTCTTGAAAACCAGGGTGTGCACCAGCCGGACCAGCCATACACTTTCTATGATCGACTGCTCGTATTCGACAAGCTATCAGCGCAGCCTCATTTTGCAGCTGTAACCTGCTCGGACGGAGTGACGATTGTGTTTTACTCCCTGTTTTAACGTGCAGCCTGATATTTTTGCACTTTTGAACTCCTGTGTCGTATCGTTGATTGTATTTTCCTCCGATATCCTAGCTGGGAGCGTTGATAGTTAATATTAAGCAATGGCGTTCGCAAGAGAGGGTTTTGGGGTTAAGCCCTCCCCTTGAGCATGATATTTTACAAAACTTTATTACCTGCGTAAAGGGGATAAATTGCTTTCGCATACTTTTTGCTTGTTAATTTGTTGACTTAATGCAAATACCATGGAATAAAATTTGCATGCAAATTTCAAGGAATATTGCAAATGGGCCAAAAAGTAATAATCAGATTTCAGAGAGAATCTCAGTTATCGTCTGCGTCCAGAAACCATCTCACCACTTTCTGCAGACCTTTCGTGCACTACGCATGTTTAAGATTGTGCTCCGCGATAGTTCACTTTATCCGAAACAATTGCCTTTATTTTGTCTGCTAAGGCTGATCTGCGCAAGCGCTGACCCCACGGGCCTGTGGACTTCTATACATCACAAAAAACAAACATTTTCTTGCGTACTTTATCCTCTTTCGCCAAAATCGATATCACAAACCATGGTCTTTGCCAGCCAGTCCAGCTGCAAACCTTCAATGCTCAACTGCCAGTATTCGACGAGACCTTAGCGCAGCCTGATTTTTGGAGTTGTAAATTGCTCTGAGGTAGTGATGAGTGTGTTTAACTCCCCTGTTTTAACGCGCAACCTGATATTTTTGCAGTTATGAACTGCTGTGTCGTAGCGTTGAGTTTGTTTTTCTCCGATAGCCTAACTTGAAGTGTTGATAGTTTATATTCAGTGCAACGACACATAAAATAAGGGAAGTGGATGTAGAAAAATATGCGTATTATGTCAACAAACTTCGCCAAAACGTTGGTTTGGAAACATGGAAATGACGTCCAATTGTGACGTCACAAACAGCGCACACCAAATGCAAATGACCGCCATATGACCTTGAACCAAACCCCCCAATGAAAATTTTCTGTGTACGCCACTGACACAGAGTATGCTGTGAAATTAGTTTTTGAGGACTCACACGTAGGTTGTGTACACTCAGGGCCGGATTTACCAATAGGCTATGTAGGCTTAAGCCTAGGGCCTCAAAAATCAGCAAACTGTGGTACGCATAGAGTCACTTGCCGTTACTGTATATGATCACTTCGATAAATATACATTTTTCAACATTTTTTGTTTCCGATTCTGTGTCGATAACGCCAGGGTCTTCCAACGAGTTTTCATGAATCTCAGAATGACCGTTGGTCAAGCCGCATGCCGATTATAGTGTAGATATACTCAAAGCACTTTGACTGCGTCCTGCGTTTGGTGAATCGTGTCGATTGTTATGTGTGAATTAGGGTAAACGGTTCGATACGCACCTGATAAAAGCTTAAAGGTTATACTGCAGATAAGAGATATGTGTTAGGTTGGCATTATCCTACAATAAAAACGCAGTTGCTTTTTCTGATCTTGAGCAATATTAGTGTTTCTATTTATTTATTCAGAAAGCAGATTGCCATTGAGTAGCCTACACTACTTGCCATAGGCGTAGCCAGGGGGGGCAAAAGGGCCGTGCCCCTTTAAATCTTTAGAAAATATAGTCTTTGAGAGGCGTTTTTCTAGAGAAAATAGTGTTATTGGCCTAAAATCAAACAGTTTGGTCCCCCAAAAATTTTGTGCTGACTACACCACTGCTACTTGCGCAAGTTTGTCCTGCTCCCATGCTAAGCAAATCAAAGAAATTTTGATGAGCTTAGATAATAACCAAAATTCACTTCACCAAATGGCAATGACATAACTCTGCCCAAGGAGACAAAGAGCACGCAAACAGCAAGAAAGCGACCGTGCAGCGTTTGGGTCTGACGTCTGATGCCTTAGATTAGCTGTTCTTGGTCGGTCTATCCAACCACACGGAGTCTTATTTCTTAGTTTGATGGTCACAAACTGTTCAGGAGAAGGTCTTTCTGAAGATTCAAAAGAAATAAAACTGAATTAAAGGATCACAATGTTCCAGGACAGGTTATCCAACACTAAGCATTCGGTGCATTAAGAATGACCAATTTAGGCAAACAAATTTTAATGAAATCCTAGATGTTTTTTTAATGAAGGCCACGACTAAACCCTTTTAATTGTTTATTGTGCTCTATTTTATTCGATGATTGTATTTTTTATATCTTAACACGTATTTCAATAATGACAGCATAAGGGAAGTTTAAAGGGCACATGGGAAACAAAAGGTTGAGGACCCTGCTCTGAAAACACGGTCAATAAAAATTTGTAGATCCTTATTACAACCTAAACAAACTTGTAGACCCTTACCGCACCCAAATGGTTGCAACTGTGAGGATCACGATTCGATTTTTGTTACTTTTCCAAACTCCAAAAATCGAACGCAACGAAACCGTCGCGCGAAAGGATATGAGGTTTAAGCATTCCGACACATGAGCATGTACCCCTTCAGCATTTCGACAGACGAATCATGAACATGTACTCCTAAAATCTCGTATGATAAAATAATTTATCATGGTTATTCATAGATATATTTAACGATAAGCATATGATTTTCATATATGCATAAATATTTCGAAATGAATATTTAATTTAATTTAATTTATTTGTTTGTTAGCAGACACGAAGTCCATAGTATGAACACACACACTCTGCAGAATGCAGGTTGATAAAAACAGACAATACAGAACGTAGTACAAGACATTGAAGCCGGCGAAATCACAGGGTTACAGACACTTTTT
>Ga0210059_1016866_pt1 | contig 10495 bp, 4 predicted proteins | sample Ectturendosymbi2_FD_188042 | JGI IMG/M metagenome (GOLD analysis project Ga0210059, IMG submission 188042) | Ecteinascidia turbinata endosymbiont from Florida, USA - Sample 2 (SPAdes) (version 2) | ecosystem: Host-associated > Tunicates > Ascidians > Unclassified | place: Key West, Florida... | reverse complement strand
TCCATGGGAATGGGATTCCTATGGGAATCCCATGGGAAACGTCCCATGGGATGGGACAGGCATAAATTGCTATGGGATGGGAATGGGACAGATAAATATGCCCCATGGACAACCCTAGGCTTGTCCATGGGAATGTCATTCCTATGGGAATCCCGTGGGAAACGTCCAATGGGATGCGACAGGCATAAATTGCTGTGGGATGGGAATGGGACAGATAAATATGTCCCATGGACAACCCTGCGAATCGGGTCCCTAAAACACCTTAAAAAACCTGCTGTAATGAAATATTTTTTATCATTCAGGATTTTTGAGCAACTTGCGCCTGCCCTGAATACAGAGTTTGCCCTGAATTAACTTTATTGAATATATATCTTTCATCACTCAGGATTTTTGAGCAACCTGCGCTTGCCCTCAAAAATGAGTTGCCCTGAAATTTTTCACTGTATTGATATATTTTTTATCATTCAGGATTTTTGAGCAACTTGCGCTTGCCCTGAAAACAGAGTTTGCCCTGAATTAACTGTATTGAATATATATTTTTTATCATTCAGGATTTTTGAACAACTTGCTCTTGCCCTGAAAGCAGAATTTGCCCTAAAATTTTTCAAGACCGGGGGGGGTGGGCGGCCGACCCCCCCGACCCCCCGCCTCGTACGACTATGTCTGTAACCCTATGATTCCGCCGGCTTCAATGCCTTGTACTACGTTCTGTTTTGTCTGTTTTTATCAAGCTGCGTTCTGCAGAGTGTGTGTGTTCATACTATGGACTTCGTGTCTGCTCATAAACAAACAAATAAATTAATTAAAATAAAATAACACAGCATACTAATTAAAACAACACTTCCCGTGCCTTTATCGAAGCAGATTAGTCTGTGATTTCATCAAAGTCAGCTTTCTTTGTTTCTTCCCTTCCACACTCATCAAAGCTAGATCACACGATCTTTTCCGACTCTTGAGGCTCGTAGGTTCGCAAAAGAACTAGTTTCAGATAACTGAAAGATCGCTCGCACCTTACGATAGATAAAAAAGCCTTCAATACCATCATCATATCTAAACATGTCGTTTGCCCTTGCGTTAAGTTTCAGACCAAGGTTTATCGCTTCGTTTTTGAAGTCTTCGCTATAATCGACAGGGAATCGAACCCAGCCATCCTGCTTTGGTGGCGCGTGGTCTACAAACTGTACTGCTTTTCCAGTTTGGACTGCAAATCATCAAGCAAAATAAAATCATTGTGCAGCTTAATAATTGTTACTATAAACTTCGTTGTACTCCACCGAAAGTAACTGTGTTATATATTGCGGAAGGTTTAAAATGCAGTCAACAAAGCAGCAGGGAATTCAACACTTTTTTAACAAGGACTATTTTCAGCTTTTAGAAAAGAACAACTGTCAAAGTGGACATTAAGCAAGTACCAGTACTTCGTTCACAACAATCTGCAAAAAGAGCATGTGCAGATATGTTGATAGTAGCTGCATGAACTAAAAACCATACAGAAGATATTGTCAGGGAATATGATAAAAATACTTGGACTTGGCTTTATTGTAGCTCCATGTAGTGAACAGACGCCGCGCCCCTTATACTCAGTATGCTCCAAAATTCTCTAAAACGATGCAATTATGCAACCTTCCACACTTGCTCGTCACTTTCATTCAAAGCAGTGGCGTGTAGAAAGGAGAGGGCAACGTGGCGGCGATCCTGGGCATCCAACGCAGAAAAGTGATCCAAAAAGTGAAATTAAAAAAATTAAAATGTTGTAACTAGATGCTTCTTCGTATTGTAAGGGTACTAACACAGCTAACACATTCTGCATAGATTTAATTTTTCGAAAACCATTTTGTCAACACTATTTCTTACGTATTGCTTGTTCTTTTCACATTCCTCAATACTAGAAGTTGGTAGGGGAGAATACAATCAAGTAGTCACCCCAGCCCCCAGGCATCACCGAACCTCTGCACGCCCCTGATTCGAAGCACAGGCAAGTCACTGGATTATTTTCAAAGAATATTCAACGAGATGTTACATGTAAAGTCAAAAAGCAAATAAAAACGATTGCTACTCTTTTTCATTCATCTTTATGTAATTTCTATTTGAAATATATCAAACAAAAATCGTTCACCATTGGGGAAAGTTTAGTAAAGCCGTGCATCCTATCTGCAGTTAAACAAGTTCTGGTTCCCCTAGCAGCTCAACATCTTGAGCGTATACCATTTTCTGACGACAAATTTCCACGAAGGATTGAAGGTAAGGCAATTGATGTCGATGAGTAGGTTATAGAAGAATTAAAGAAGTCGAGGTATTTTGCAACGCAATTCAACGAATCAACTGACGTGACTAATTGTGCCATTCTTTGCTTCTTACGTTATTTGGGAAAACAAGTTTTCAAGGAAGAACTTCTATGTTGCATGAGATTTCCAGGACGTACCACCGGGTCAAAGATATTAGAATAGTTTAGTGAGAAAGAGACACTGTGAAAACTGTGTTGGAGTGTGCACAGATGCGGCTGAAAGCTTTGAATGATTATCGCATTGGTGTAGTGGCAAAAATTAAAGAAGTAGCCCATAAAGAAATGTTACTTACTTGTCGTGGAACGTGCCTGTGGTTATTATCCCGTTTCTTGTGTTCAGTGGTCGCGCGTACGTAATCATTGCATGGCGCTTGCTTGGTTGCCGCAATGCTTCGTGTGTTTGGTTATCCGCCGGTATCGCATTATGCGTTGGTTGGTCTGGCGATTGGTCGCAGCTTGGATACCAGTGTAATGTGTCTTATTTTTTTCTTTTTGAAGGTACTGACCTTTTAGTTGTTTTAAGCCACGTTAATAAACTGGCTGTGTTGTGTTGTGCTCATAACATTACTCTTTGCATAATCCATCTGGAGCATTAAGCTGCAAAGAAACTGATTTGAAAAAGTACTAAATAACGCGGTGGAAATTGTCAATGAAATTCAAAGTCGACCCTTGAACTCCAGACTGATAACACTGTGTGAAAGTATGAATTCGCAGCATGCACATATTCTGCATACAGAAGTAAAATGGCTGTCAAGAGGGCGGGTTCTTTCGCATCTTGTTGAGTTCAAGGAAGAAACAACCACTTTTCAAGAGAAAGGAACTCTTCATTAGCAGAAATTCTGCTGGTTGAAATGTAGATGTTGAAATGACAATTGCGTAATATGTGCCAATTGCGTATTTGGCGGATATATTTTGCCATTTGAACAAGCTCAATACAGGGGATTTGCACAAGTATCTTTGCACTGAGAAACAAGACAGAGGCATTCAAAAAGTAGCCGGCAGTTTGGGATAGCTTTGTACAGAACGGAGATACAGAAATGTTTTCGACTTTAAAACATTTTTTGACAAGTGTTGATGCCATTGCTAAAGAGTTATTTGACATATGTCAATATTTGTAGGAGTTAGCTTACGACTTTATCATTTTCCTGAATATGAGGATCCTCGAAATGAAACCGTATACTAGCATTTTAACTAACAAAATGATTGCGATAATCTGTTATTCTGTTGCATTCACTGCAATTTTATGTTGCCGGTCTTTAAAAATTTTTTGCTTTTTTTACCGGTCCGCTGGTGTAAAAATATTGAGAACCACTGAACTAGACTAACTCGCTTTCACGAACGTCATTTTCGGATACTTAAATTAAGTCATTCAGAAAAACATCGGTTCTGTTGAAACTGAGCAACTTTTCCTTTACAGAGTTCTTCATCTCACTCCCAAAACATTGATGTTAAGCAGGATTTTTTATATGATGTTGCACAATTATGCACTATATTAAACACATACAATTTGATTTGAGTGCCAAAATAAATATAGCCTACTGAGATTCTAAAAATTTAATTTCATCCATTTACACATTCAAGGGCTTATTTGGAGCTCATCCCACCTGGCGATTTCACTTTTGCTGACACTTTTAAGATTGGTGTAGCCTACTAAGTTTTTTTCAATTTCCAAACAAACTAGATTTTGTACAAAATCGTCTTTCATGCACATTTCCAAGCAAACGCATGCGCTTCAACACTGCAATGTTAAGAAAGAAACGCTGCATATATTTCCAAGTAGACCTTTTAACGCTGATGCCTTTCTGAAACAACAATTGCATTAATTTATGTTTAGGTAGTGCCAGGGCCCCGACGAAGGGGCGGGGGGCAATGCCCCCGGGAGCCACTTTTCGGGGTCGGCACTTTTGGTGAAAAGAAGGGATAGCAAATGATCTTTCATGGTCTTTCCCACCATCTAGTGGTGATGGGGGGGCGGCACTTTTCGACTCGGCCCGGGGCGGCACTTCCCCATGTCGGGGCGCTGGGTACTACCTAATGCAGTAGATGTAACTTTGATAATATCCTCCTATTTAACCCAAAAGATGGTCAAGGCCTTTGTCTATGAGATAAATTCATAATTAAATGTCGTCAGTAAACATTGAACTCCTGAAGCACATGCAGATGTCGGTAACAGTTAGGTAGTGTTTGAAGAATCATAACCTAAAATTACCACAAAAGACTACGATGAATTAAAAATTTTGAAATTTGTTGTTGCTGTCTGCATTATTCACACAATTAAACTATGATCAGGCTAAATAAAGCAATTACGCATAATCACGTTCAAAGGTACAGAAATATGTTGTTGAAGTGTTAAGTTACTATTTACTTTAATTCTGTGTGGTCTAACTACAGGCCCGCGGACCGCTTGTGGCCCGTGGACAGAATTTTTATGGCCCGCGGGCTTTCTCAGTATCGGTTTTATGTTGTGTGTATGTTGCAGTAGGTCATTAGAACAGGCATAAAATATTTTAATAAAAATGTACAATATTAACGACATTAGCAAAATGTACAATATCAACGACATTAACCGCAGTAGTGCTGCAACAAGTGTTACGTGTTAGCTAACAATAGTGTTAAGAATGTGTCTGTACCCCTATGGTTCTGTCTTCAATGCAGTTGCAAAAAGTGTCTGTAACCCTATGATTTCGCCGGCTTCAATGTCTTGTACTACGTTCTGTATTGTCTGTTTTTATCAACCTGCGTTCAGCAGAGTGTGTGTGTTCATACTATGGACTTCGTGTCTGCTCACAAACAAATAAATTAAATAAATTAAATTAGACTACACTGTAGAGAGCTTAAGGAAATTAGTCTACAAAGACAGATTTCCCAAACTGAAAGATTTTATCCTAAAAATGTACTCGATATTTGGAAACACATACGTGTGTGAGAGTACGTACCGTATTTATTTGAGTATAAGTCGCATTTTTTAACGAAAAATTCACCCAAAAAGTCAGGTGCGAGTTATACACGAGGTGCGACTTGTACACAAGGTAGCCCAGTTTATTCGCAGACGATCATTACCGCGCCAAAACCTACGAGCGAATGTAACGTCATAGAGCGTTTTGTCGGGGCGACTGCATTGCGGTCTGATGACAAAGCATGCAGGCTCTGTGCACTAGGAACAGGACAGAGACAGGGCCGGTCTTTAGCCGATTGGACCGATTGCTTCAATCGAGCCCCGCGCCAAAAGGGGCCCCGCGCTACGCCTACTAACTTAATTTCAATCGAAGCTGTGTGTGTAGTGTCGGGGCGGGGCCCAAAGTATTTTTTTTATTTTCGTTAGAAGCGTGAGGTCCGTTTGTAACGAAAATAAAGTAAACTGCGCGTTTTTTAACGCCCTCAATCATCATAATTCCTTCTTTAATTCAGGCCCGTCGCCAGGATTTAGCAGCAGGGGGGAAAAACCAGAAGGGGGGGCCACATATTTAAAATACAGTTTTGGATATATGCAGCAAGTGGTGAGCCAAACGTGAAATGGGGGGCACCGATTTCAAATGGAGGGGGGGCCGGGAACCACTGGACCCCCGCTGGCGACGACCCTGCTTTAATTGTAACAATGGTCATTGTTTTTCGACAATCTGTAGCCTAACCTTTTTCAATGGCAGCCAGTTACAATAGAGAGGGTTAAGGTTTGAAGCTGTTATTTGTTTCAGTTACAAGCGTTTCGTATATGACAGGTCGTTTTAATAGTATCTACAGGGCCGGATTAAATGAACGCGAGGCCCCTAGACACTTAGGGCAACTGCGTAGCGTTTCACATGCCCTCTTTTCAACTGTGCAGAAGCACCGGTCAAAAACATCAAAACTGATACGATTTGGCAGCCTACATTTCAGAGACAATTGGGGGTGACCATGTACACAGTGCCGGATTTACCTATAGGCTATATAGGCTTAAGCCTAGGGCCTCAAGATCCAAGGGGGCCTCCAAAAACTGTGGTACGCATAGAGTCAATGGTCGGTATATGATCATTTAGATTATACTTCGTCAAAAATTTATGTCTTAATTCACGAAATTGTTTCATTCAACTTTCGTGGTGATAACGCCAGAGTCTTCCAACGAGTTTCCATTAATCTCAATATGACGGTTGGTCAAGCCGCATGTCAATTATTGTGTCTATATACTCAAAGCACGCTGGCTACGTCCTGTGTTTGCGAAATTGTACCGATTGTTACGAGTGACTCTATCAAAAGAAGTTTTGGCTATTCATGTTTGAAATGTACCTGATCAGTGGCATGACTTACGGGTGGCAGGGGTGCGAACCGCCTCACCCTGCCAAGCTAAACGTAAAACCGGACCCCTACCTAGCTTGCATGTCGGTATTTACTATTCTTTTGGTTTCAGTAGATTGTTGTTTTTTTTTGCGTTTTTCGGAGTGTTTTCGGGTGATTTCGGGTTTTTGTATAGCCGTTCAATACCGGATTTGCTATTGTTTCTCAACTATTTGCTGAGTGTTAGCCGGTGGGCTCCCTTCAGCTAAGTTTCCCCATGGCTCAAACATCTAGTTACGTCATTGCACTTGATCAAAGCAACGTTGTACTGCAGATAAGAGCCATGTGTCGGGCTAGCAGCAGTATCCTACAATAAATGCATAGTTGTTTCTTAGGTAACTGAGCAATACAATGGTTTTGACAGCGTTTGTATCGCTTAAAGTTCGACTGGTATTTTAGATGTGATTTTTGTCCATTTGTATTTTCTTCAGTAAAATCTTTCAGAAATCAGATCGCTATTGAGTACTTGCGTAAGTTTGTACCACTTCCATGCTAAGCAAATCAGAGAAGATCTTGATGAGCTTGAATAGCAAGAAAGAGTCACTTTGCCAATTGGCAACCACAGAACTCTTCCCCAAAGAAAGAAAAAATAGGGAAACAGTTCGAAAATGACAAAAGCGCGTTTGGATCTGATGCCTTAGATTAGTAATTACAAGTTTATGCAACCACGCAGAGATTTATTCCTTAGTTTGGTGGTCACTAACTGCTCAGGCGAAAGATCCTTTTCAAGATTCAAAATAATTAAAATGAATTGAACAGGCGCAATGTTCCAGGATATGTTGTCCACATCCAGCATTCGGTACATTAAAAGCGACAAACTTAGGCAAACAGATTGTAATGAATGCTTGGATAATTTTGTTATGAAGAACGCCAAGAAAAAAACATTTTAACTGTTTACTGTGTTACGTTCAGTCTTACTTGATTCGATGATTGTAGCTTTTTATTTCTTTATACGTATTTCAATAATGACAGCATAAGCGAAATTTAAACCAGTCCAGTCGCCACGGTGGGCATTGGCGAGCTCAGCCCTTACAAATTTCAATATGAAACACTATAAATCAGTAAATATTTAATCAAATTTTCAGAATTGTGAACCGAACAGTTACAACCACTTGGGTGCGTTTTCCGTGACGTGTTTTGGTCGTGTTTGTGAGATTTTTACAGCCGTGGTAAGCGAGTCGTAACGTGGTCCTCACGTTCTGCCTCAAGTCTTTATGCCGCCACACATACTACTGTATATACTGTAGGTGCAGTGTGTTTGTTGTTTTTTTTTGAACACAGGTAAGAAAAAACAGATGTGATTCTTAAAAAAACGTAGACCATGTGTTTTGTTAAATATTTCAAGTGTGGCGATTTCGGCTGGTTTGCCTGTGGCAGTTAAATCCTGTTCCCGCCAGCCAAGTAGGACTTCAACAAATCCGTGGAATTGAACGCTTTTGCGTTGAAGGCAGCAACAAACGCAGTGATCGCGGGCACTCCAGTAATGATTTAGAATTTTTCACTAACCGTACTTTCAGAGGGTCATTTTCGGATTTTCGCAAATTGATTAGCGCTTTCCATTTTTTTCCTCGCAACAATGGGCGAGGGGTCCTCACAAGTGGATTAGCTAGGGCCTCGCATCAGTTAAATTCGGCCCTGCATGCACGGCAGTTCGCATGTGGTTAATTTGTTCAAACAGAAAGTTGTTTAACAAAAAAACGATCTTTTTGCTATCGGGACACTACACAACAATCTTTTTTGTCGTAGACTGTCTGAATACCTTCAATGCGCCGATCGTCCATTCACATATGTATTGAGAAAAGGTATTGTATGTGTACACCAGGCCCATAACCAGCTTTTGCACACTAGGGGGGGCGAAGAGTTTTCTGAGAAGCGCCCAGATTTTTTAAACTATGTCCGACACATTTTTTCAGGAGGGCAAAAACTTTTCAAGGGGGTCTTCGCCCATTAGTTACAGATCTGGTCTACACTCTCTCGCAGATCAAAACGTGCATCGTTTAGAAAAAATGTTCTGAATGAAATACCACCCAAAAGCAACTTGAACCGTACTACTGCAGTTGAAACGTCTTGAGCAACACAAAGTTCGTCTAAATGCTAATGTTTGCGCTGCATAAGAAAATTTGGAAGATGAACTATAATTAAATCGGTATTCAATTATCGTTTCAATGCAAAGAAACACGCTCATAGGCTATTTGTTTGTAATCGTAAGACAAGCTTTCTGTTTTTTATTGCACAAATATAGTTTTGTTGGTGCGCAATCTGGGTTTATTTTAGACCACTGAATGGCAGCCCTGAATGTGACAGTTGAACACAGATAGCTTGGATCAAACAACTCTTATGCAAGCTTGTTTTCACACATAAAAATACGTGGCTTGTTACAATAGGTCTATGCTGATTTGTGGGAATACCGGTACGTCTTTTAAGGTTTAGTTCTGCCTTTTTAGTGAGCACTAAGTACTCTGCAAAGCTATATTGGTAATGGTAATGGTCTATTGCAGGGGTGGCCAAACCTGGTCTATGTATGAGCCACATATCGTGAAATCCAAGTTACAAAGAGCCGCAATAAAAAAACTAAAAACACTAATTTATTTGCTGTCTACGCTTCTGTGACATCAAACTCTTTTAGGAACGACTTGCAAAAGTAATACTGTACGGCATGCTAGCTACCACAACATTATTTTACAATATTTCTACATTTTGCAGTAGAAATAAAAAATAAATATATGAATTTTGGAAAGCTCAAAGAGCCGCATGCGGCTCGCGAGCCGCAATTTGGCCACCCTGGTCTATTGTTTCATATGACTCAGCTAATAAAGAGAAGCAATACAAAAAGGAATCGCACAACAAGCAAGCCAGCCGTTAGTGAACATAAATTAACTGTTTGTGACCATTATTTGCTGTGGCAAGCTTTGGCAATTCATCTGCTTCGTTATTTTTAAAGCCTACGTGGTGTTCTTAACTTCAGTAAGTTGACCGATAATAATCTTGTCAACGTATACTTCTCATTGCTTGAAACAGTTTTTTGAGAGTGTCTAACTTGGCTAGGGTTAGGCTTAGGGTTTCTCGTTTATGTTTACTTCGTTTCTTCCACGTCTGTTGCTGCCGGCATCTTGGCAGCAAAATAGACACTGCCATCAATTTAAGTTAAGCATATAGCCTAATAAGTTGTGAGAGGAGTGTTTACAGTGAACTAGATCAAATGGTGCTCACTTAGTTGATATTATGTAGAATATGCATTACTTTTATTGATGCGAAGTCAAGCAGTCGGATTACTTGCATCATGGCAGTAGCGGAGTCGGGCTGGATGCGGATTCAAAATTTAGCAAACAGGATCGGATGCGGAGTAAAAAAAACAGAGTCCGCACACCTCTGACTGGCATGCGAATTAAAGAACTACAGGTCAGAGGTGACCAGAGTCACTTTTTCAGACTCCGACTCCGCTCTTGTTCCAAAATTTTTGAATCCGGTTCCGGATCCGGGCCCGGCTACTCTTCAAATTTGAGAATCCGACTCCTGTTCAGACTCCGGCTGCAATCATCGATCCAACCGTAATTTACCCGTTTTTCTTCCTAAGAAATGACCGCACAGACTTCTGCTACTGCTGAAATGGATAAGTGACTCTGGGTCCGATTTTTCACAAATTTTTCACTGCAGGTCCGGATTCGGGTCCGAAAGAAAAAATCAGAATCCTGCCGGAGTCGACTCCGGTAATCCGGATCCGGTCCTACCTCTGCTACAGGTGCAATAGCTAACTGGCAGGCAGTCATCTGACCACAGTAACAGAATGCTTTCATACACTGTTATCATCTTCAGTGCATAGCAATAGAACTGCAGTGATCTTGCTGCAGGTTCTTATTGGTTAATCAGGAGAAAAGCGCTCTAAAAAAGGAAAAAACGCAAAAG
>Ga0210059_1016865_pt1 | contig 10495 bp, 5 predicted proteins | sample Ectturendosymbi2_FD_188042 | JGI IMG/M metagenome (GOLD analysis project Ga0210059, IMG submission 188042) | Ecteinascidia turbinata endosymbiont from Florida, USA - Sample 2 (SPAdes) (version 2) | ecosystem: Host-associated > Tunicates > Ascidians > Unclassified | place: Key West, Florida... | reverse complement strand
AGAACAGAGATGTGCATGGACTGGATTTTGGATTTTTTGGAACCGGACTCCGGTTGCTTCCAACAGGATCAGGAATGAGGTTTTCTTTCCTGTAGCCGGATCCAGATTGGATTTGGATTTTGTTTTACTGAAAAAACTTTACTGTTTGTTTGATTGACTTGTATTTATTCGGACTCAAACGGAGTCGGATTGCTTGAATCTAGTTGGTACCGGATCCGGATTGGATTCAAAATTTGTAAAACAGGATTGGATCCGGGCTCAAGAAAATCACAGTCCGAACACCTCTACGGCAGAATCGGCAAACAAAAAACTTTTGAAAATTTGAGGACTTCATCATAACAGTGATAGCGTGACTCGAGTCAATGTCTCGACTCGAGTCACGATTTGTGGTGACTCGGGTTCGACTCGAGTCACACTTTTCACAGGATGACTCAACTCGAGTCAAAGTCAATGCCTCGAGACTCGAGTCAAAGTCATTTTTACAAAATCTCTAAGTTCCTGATGGACAAACCCAGTTCATTTACACACAAAAAATTCAGATTTTTTGCTTCAGTGATGATCGAGTTTAGGGGAAATTTTCTGTTTTGACTGTCTAGTTGTGCTATGCTGCATTTTAAGGACGAAGTGTCCCCAACTCCCGTAGAGGCAAACTTGAGACTTTGCTTTCACTGATGGGTCAGTGTAGGCACAACCCATTGACACCTTATCGTGGTTGATTTTAGTATTTGCATATCGTGATCGTAGCAGTGGGTCTCATACCGTGACCTTGTGTCTTTTCCAGATACCAATAAAGTGATTTCAGTTTTTCAGATTCAAATCCAAACCAAAACTCTACTGCAAGGTAGGCTATAATGCAAATGTGAAAACCGAATCTTGTTTAAATCCAAATTCCTGCCACTGTTATTAGCCTGAGCCCAGCAGAGGTGAGCGGATATTGATTTTTTGACTCGATCCATATCTGATAAATTTTTTGAATATCCATATCCAATCTTTATCCGAAAAATTCTGAAATTTAGCATCCGATATCCATCCGTATCCGAATGTGACACTGGTCAAATACGAAACAAACAGACAGTGGTTATAGGTCCACTAGTGGACCTCCATTTTTGAAAACTTATTCATCCATCACCTGTAACATGACACTTATCTATGACAAGTGTGCAGTAGGCTGGATTACGCTTGGTAGAAACTTAGTAAACCAAAACCCAACCCTTATTAAACCTAACCACAAATCTGACCACAGAAGTTTGAAAACTTTTGAAAAAAGTAAGTAAAAACGGGCACCAAAAAATTGCAACCGCTACAACCAAACCAGTCAGCACGAAAACCATTCATGCAGTAAGACACGTTTACTTAACTACCATGACAGTGCTGCTAATGTGACAAACTCAGCGCTTTGTTCCAACTGTGTCGCTGCCAGAGGACCTATAGCCACTTTCATACAAAAACACCCAGTCATTTTGTGACCTTGACATCACATGTCGTGCACTTTCAAACATAAAAACAGAAAATTAGCGTATATTTTGCTGCCAGAGGTATAGCTCTGCTGTGGTCATTTTTCCATTTGGACTGTAGTGTATCTGGCTTTGCCCACTTATAACACTGAGTTCGTGGCACTAGCAGTTAGCAGTGATGTATTTGAGACCGTAGCCTCCGAGACGAGACCGAGACCTGGCTCAAACTTCGAGACCGAGACTTTTCCATAAAAGCCGAGACCGAGACCTGGAAGTTCGAGACCGAGACTCGAGACCTCACAATTCTCTGGTGGTAATTGAAGTTAACTCCTTGAAAAATGCTGCAGAAAAATATTTGGAATGTTGACAAATACCAGGATAAAGGTGTTTGCCGTTGCTATACTAATAATCATTTGCCTGCTTCAAACTCATACTACACAACATTTCACTCATCAAAAATTTATAGTTCCGTGCTGGTAAAGGCTTGCTCAGGTCTCTAAATAATACTAACACCGTCAGTACCTTAGCTCAAACTACAAAAAAATGTCATCACTATAACTGAGGCTTATTGAAACATTTTAGGAGCACGGTCGGCGTGGCGTTTTTGAATAAGTCAGCAATTATTCTGAAGCTCAGCTGAACCTAAAATGCTAACTCGTTGGATGTTGAATACACTTTATTATTTCAAAAGCAATACGTAATTGCCGTCCAAAAACGCAATGGGAACCCAACGGTAAAAAATGAAGAAATTTGGCCAGTACCATTTGTTCGCAGTCGGGTGAAAATCAAAACCATATCTGGTCGAAGCTTTCAAGTGTTCCATGCAACAGAAACAAAAAACGTTGACATGGAAAGATCTTTATTTAAATAATATTTTACACTTTTCCATCACGTTAAGTAGGCTACCTATCAGTGGTGTACGGATTGGAAATTTTGCAATCCTGATCCAATCCGAAACTTTTTCATCAACTCCATATCCAATCCATATCAGAAATAACGAAATTATGGACTCCAATATCCAATCCAAATCCGAAGCCGCTCGATCAATTGCACATTAGCCAATATAATTTATATTGTCTATATTTGCCTCACGAGGCAAAAACTGTGGCTATTTTGCCTCTTGTGAAGTGGTCACATGACAAGTAGGATGCTATGCACAAAAGACAAGGGCTAAGGTTTGAGACTGAGGTAAGTGTTAGGTTTAGCTTACAGTTCACACATTGCAGACAAGAACAAGTCACTAAAAGCTTGTCCACACTGAAACGATGACAGCACTCGTCCATTAATAGGGTCTGTTAACCAGACATAGTTTCTGCGAGAACGGTCCCAGATTCAGTAATGAGAACTCACGTATAAATGATATCTACTGGATCTAAAGCACACTACGATGCCACCTTATAGGGGTCGCATCTGGTGTAATACATGCATCTAACAACATTTTTTCAACAGCCACTCTCAGTACTGGATGGGCAACTACATTGAAGTAGGAAAAGCTTGGGATAAAGATTCAAGAAAAACAGAAAACAATGAAGTCTTCTCAAAGTAAGTAAATCCTCATTTTTTTCTAGGCTATTAATTCCATATCTAATCTGTTACAATTTACGCACAGATTCATCCGTTCGCAAGCCTGCAAATAGCATCACACCACTCACTTTACCTTTTTCATAAAAACTTAGCTCAATGATTAGTAGAAATTGCTTTCGCACAACCACAAAATACTTACAATCTCTGCTGAACTTAATGATTACAGCAGATTTATAAGCTATTCGCGCTGCAGAAAGTATAAGTTATTTCTGAGTTCTTAATGGGTTCCTACATTACCTATTTTAAATAATTTATCTTTTCTCCTAAAATCAATAGAAACTAGAACAATATGTCTTCTGTAAGCGACCAAGTAACAGCACATAGCCTGTCTTAACGATAGCACTAACAGACAATAACGAGGAAGTATCAATATGACTCAGCGCAGCCAACATGACAACGGTAGCTACGCAATCTAATCTACTTACTTCCAATGATATTCATGCTTTAACGCGTCAACCTAGGTGTTGCAAGCTTCGCAAAGACCAACTAACAGTAAAATATTATATATTTAAGTGCTGCGCAGCAAAAGGTTCGCTCTATGATTTCACAATTAATAAACGCATGCTATCATATTATGACACAAGCGTCAATATATTTCAAATATATCGTGAATAGCTTATCAATTCCAAAGCCATAAGTAATGTATATGCTTTTTTTAATTATTTCACTTACTAATCATAGATAATTCAGTGAAGCGCTGCAAAATTTTAATTCACATATGGTTCTGTATAATAATTTATTGCAATCTTACTACGATATTTTTCACATAGCAATGTTGACAAACTTTTCCAAAGTCATTGTAAGAGCAGATATGCCACTCAAATATTTTAAACTAATAACCACAAAGCGCAAAACTTAATTTCGCGTACTGACATAATGCGCATTTCCTAGCAATGAGATAGAGACTAATATGTGAGTTACTTTTCATAACTCAGTTTGTAGCTAGATGGTTAACTACTTGACCGCTGGTCCACGGTATATTCATGGCTGCTGTCTGATGTTAGAACGCCGGTATGGTTTTCGTGCTGGCGCTTGAGTGGGCAAGGCGTTGTTTTAAAAAGGCTCTGGATGGAAAACCTTGCACAACAGAAACACAAATTCTTCACAAAAACGTTAGTCATATTGTGCAGTTTATGAAAATCGAAATAAAAAAAATTTTCCACATCTTTTGGAAAGAAAAAGCACCCGAAAACAAGGGTGGATTGCCTGTTTTTTTAATTTGAAAGTTTATTGCGCCTATTCCAAGAACGGGAAAATGTAAAAATCACAGAAACGGTTGCTATAGCTGTTACCAAGCATCCTGCCAAGTTTGGAATTAAAAACTGTAGAGAAGAAAAGTTATGACAGTTTTTATATCCCCTGGTCCTAGACAGCATTTCTGCTTTTCGACTCCGTCCGAAAACGCACATGCGTTCAGCTGTGCTTTGCCGATTACTAAATAACTCAGTTTGGTTTCGATTTGACTGAAACGTACAGCACCATTTCGTTTCAATACGTAAAACCTTCTTAGGTATTTTCGTTGCACTAACTGAACTCCGAAAAAAAAATATTACACACATTGTACCACAAAAAAACACGAACAATTTTATTTTCGCATGAAAAAGCCACACAAAATTTTCTTTGCACAAAAAAACAACGCAAAATTTTACTTGCATGTGGCCTCAGCATTCGACAATTGCCAGCTCTTCGATGCTGAAATGTAACGCTTCTGCTGTTGTTGTTGTTGTTGCAGAAAAAATGTGAATATCACAGAACATGTTGTGATTACCTTGTAGTGGCCGCATGTCAAGATTTTAGTGCATGAAACGAGAGGAAAAAACTCCAACATTTTTATCAGCTGGTCGCAAATATGGTTTGAGATTTGTGAAAAAGTTATGCACGCACGTTCAGGTGCTTGGAAGAATAGGTGTTGTTGGAAAGCAATAGTGATCCTACTACGAAAAAAAGCAGCTGCAAACAGCTGAGATCAAAATCACCGATAGTGGACTGAATTTTCATTTCATATATTTGTAACTATGAAAGCGTCGACGATCATTGCAATCTAACCAGCAAATTCATCATTAAAAGTGGAGATCTTCTAATAAACCATCAACCTCGATGTGGTTTTCATTAACCCAGTCTCTTATCTGGACTCATGATTGCTATTGTTATGGTACACGTACCATAACATGTGGAAATCCCCAGAAAATGATGCTATGCCGTATGCAAGGGAATCACCTGATAAAGAGAAAACGAACCACAAATACAAAGACAAGATTCCTCAAAAGTATATAAGAACGCCCGACCCAAGCAGTAGTAGAGTGATCATGGCATGTGATCTCTATTGCTACTTGTAATATCATTGTAACGTCACCAAACCTTCCCGACCACAAAACTATATGTAACAGAATAGCTATACCTACTGCTCAGTTACATTTAGCACATTTCATCAGATCATTATTTTTATGTAGCCTAGTGCCAAAACGTTGCATGTGCTTTTTGCCTGTTAAGCTTTTAACATAATTTTAGTTAGGCCGACAAGCTATGCAGTACTGAGGGCCTAATGTAGATTGCTATTGAATAAAATTTTTTAAATGCCAAAAACGAACAAACAAAAGAGACGTGGCCTTGGCTAATATGAATAGATCATATGTCATTCACTGCATGCCCTTTTCATGGAATTGTTTTTAGAGGTGTTGCATGTGTACATCAAAAACTTGGTTCTATTTTTGGTCACAATGGTTACAATTTTTGGCTGGATATTCTAGTTTTGAGTGGTTAAAACTGACTCATATGACTAACTGAGCATCTCAATGCATTGCTGCTAAAATTGATTGTGATTCACGTTGAATTCTTTGAAATGTCAACTAGTGCGGTGTTGTAAAACAAGGGTACAGCATAAGTTAATTTGATTTATGATGCAAATGTTTTTCTCGAATCATATGGAGTTTGATTACACGTATACTAATATAATAGCTATAAGATTTCAGATTTAAACAGGATTTAGATTTTAAAACGGTGTGTTTTCGGATTTGGATATGGATTTTAAAATGAACTGCCGGATTGGATTTGGATTTGAAAAACCTAAATCCGTTCATCTCTGATGCGTATGTCTCAAAAGCTTGTGTTTCATCAAAGTAAATGTATTTGCGCCATCAAGCATATACTCTCTGCTACAGCCATGTATGTATCCCCGTCTTCCTTCATGTATTTACGTGTTCCATGTTACTGCGATGTATGCTTAAAATTCAAGCGCCTTGCGTATGGGAGTGAAGACGTTACTCAATACAATACAATCAGTACAGTAGTCATTTGTTTTTGGTGTGTGCTTTTTGTGCCGTCACAATCTGACTTCATATTCATGTTTCCAAACCAACGTTTTGGCGACATAATAGGCATATTCTTCTACACGCACTCCCTTTTTTATGTGTCATTGCACTGAATATAAATCATCAGCACTCCAAGTTAGGCTATCGGAGGAAAATAAACTCAATGCTACGATGCAGCAGTTCATAACTGCAAAAATGGCAGGCTGCGTGTTAAAACAGGGGAGTAAAACGCACTCATCAACGCGTCAGAACAATTTACAACGGCAAAATGAGGCTGCGCTAATGTTTTTTCGATTATGAGCGGTCGAGCATAGAAAGTGTACGGCTGGACTCCCTGGCGTACACCCTAATTTGCAAGATCGAATCTTACTGAACAACACAAGAATTGAGAATACGCATAAACTACTCAAGAAAACTTTCGATTTTTTGTTATGGATAGAAGTCAAACAAACTTTTACTTTTCCATTTTCCCTACTGAGATATTATCAAATGCCTGAATGCTTCTATGTTAAAATCTGCTGTTTTTGAGCTCGTGCAACAGTTCTATCATGCAATAGCAATTTGTAACGTAGTCAGCGCTTGCGCTGATCAGCCTTAGCAGACAATATAAAGAGAATTGTTTCAGATACAGTGAACTGTCGCGGAACACAATCTCAAAACATGCGTAGTGGGCGAAAGGTCTGCAAAAAGTGGTGAGATGGTTTCTGGATGCAGACGATAACCCATATTCCCACCAAAACCTAATTATTACTTATTGGCCAATTTACAATGTTCCTTGAAATTTGCGTGCAAATTTATTCCGTGGTATTTGTGTTAAGTCGACAAATTAACAAACAAAAAGTATGCGAAAACAATTAACCTCCTTTGTGCAGGTAATAAAGTTTTCGTAAACTATCAAGCTCAAGGGTTTTCTTTAACCCCAACCCCCCCCTTTCGTGCGCCCTTGGTTGACTTCGTTTTACTAGTAGCAACGTGAACGCAGTCGTGTTGATAATGTCTGTGCCTGCTGTGCGAGTGTTCAGTAGCTCTGCTCTTACCATTTGTTTTGGCTCAGCTGGCAGAGAGCACAGGTTTGATGGGAGCGTTTTTTATGTTGTCTACTTTCTCAAAACGTTTCGGCATGGTCGCTATATAGCAACTATGTTTTCGGCTTTAGGTTTGGGTTAACGTTTAGGGTGCAGGGTTTGGTTGAGGACATTCAGGGTTTAATTTTAGGGTTTGGTTTTAGGGTTTACTTTCAGGGTTTAGTTTTTTGGCTTAGATTTTGGGTTTAAGCTTTGAGTTTAAGCCTTGGGTTTAAGTTTTGGGTTTAAGTTTTGGGTTTGAGTTTTGGGTTTAAGTTATTGCTTCAGGTTTTGGTTTCGGGTTTAGGTTTCATGTTTAAGTTTTGGGTTTAGGTTTCGTGTTTATGTTTTGTTTTAGGTTTTGGATTTACGCTTAGGGTCCAGGTTTAGTGTTTCAGGTTATGTGACAGAGACTGTGCACTAATCCAAGTGTATCATCCTCGTCACTTGATCAATTCCATCAATCAGGTTCGCCTAATGGCAAGATAACTCAGCTGTGCTTTTACCTCTGATGGCAAAATAAACACTGCCTTGTTAAATTTTGGAAATGCCAAAAGGCTTTGTCTATTTTGTCTCATGAGGTAAAACAAAATACATGGTTTTACAAGGGCGGATCAGGACTGGTTCGGACTGCTGATTTTCAAAAAGTTTGCATACAGGACTGGATCGGATTCAATTTTTGCGAATCAGGGTTGGACTCGGAGTGAAAAATTTCACAGTCCGCTCATCTCTGGTGCTCATCACACATGAGCATGGGACTGGATTCGATTTGGACTGGATCCGAACTGTAGCAAATTTTGCTGACTTCAGATTGGATCCACTCTACAGAGGTGCACAGAATCAGGATATCAGGACTCGAGTCCTGCAGGATTCAGCACATTTTGAACAATCCGGATCGGATCCGGTCTACGGTTTTATTGAAGTATCCGGATCAGGATTTTCAAATTTCATTGTTTTAGGATTTGACGCCAACACAATCATGAAAAGAATTTTTGGAAAGTTAAAGGATGTAATATAGTTCACACCAATCACAAATGTGTGAATAAGGTTCTGTTACACCGGACGTGTCATGCACTGCAGCGCACCAGCCCACCACCATAGCATCCCATCAGTCCAGGGTTTCCAGATTAGCTCTTTTGGTACCAAAACCCAGAAATTTGACTCTTTTGAGAAGCAGTTGACTCCAAAATTTTTATTTCGCTAGTTTTTGGCTCTTTTGCAACTTTTTCATTCCACAAATTTTTCTTGGAGAAGAGTTGCGAGTGGTGCGTGTAGCTTGTCCCTGTCACCACAAAACGAGAAGTGGGCCACCATACGGTTGTGTAATGCTTAATGAGCACGCAAATATATCTGAAAAGAGATAGAGAATATGTGCAAGTGGAACGCATAGACACAAAATTTGTGCCCGCTGTCCGCACCGCATTTGTTGTGTATTACTCTGTCCGTGTCCGCACTGCACCGCAATCCCAAAGTTTCAGCCCCTGACAGCAATGGCGATTTGTGCCCCTTAACCTGAAGCACTATGCTTCTCATAACATTTTTCTCTGGGTGTAAGATTTGCCAATAAATTTGGCAGTGTCTATTTTGCCGCATAGTGTCTATTTTGCCTCATTAACATCACTGCTGGAGATATTTTGCCTTTAGCCGAACTTTATCAGTTGAAATGATCACGTTTCATGACAAGTTCGAAACATGTGACCTGCTTGGTTGACTGTGACGTCAGTGTCCAATGGATGAGTTTTGTCATGTCTTTAGTGCTGGCAAATTGTTAGCACCTTCTTGTCTGTGTTGCTTGAAATGTAGGCTAAACCTTCCATAAGCCCTATCCCTAAAACCTGAACTGAACCTCTAAATCCTTATACCGTATTCCTAAATCCTAACCCATTGTCTCTTAGCATATCCTATTTGTCATGTGGCCACATCAATCAATGGTCTTCAACTATAGGAAAATTGCTAGCCCCAGCACGGGCACCATATATATAGGTCTACATCATTTGCAGCATGAAGAAAAACAGACACTGCCTGTAAAGCTATAAAATGTTTTCAATTCTTTTAAATTGTCACGCTTGTCTTTGCTGCTGTATGCAGTCATAGCAAGCTTTTTCAGTTTCTGTCACAATATATCAAAATAAGATATTTGTTTTTGCAGTTGCACTAACTGATAAACAAGCACAAATCGCTTTGAAACACTGTTTCCACCAAGCACCAACATACGTCCGTTGCTTGCATTGTGTCAAAGTAATACAGTTTTATAAACTTTACGTGTTCTGTACCTCTTGCAGTTGAGCAATGGTGATGTGATGCACTATATGTTTCACCAACTATCGCATATCTTGTCAGCATGGCAAGGTCATGGTGTGTTAATTCAAACCTCATTCACCCTGAATTTTGCATTAATTATCAATGGAGAGATGACATACATTCAGAGCAGTTTTGCCATTCAGTCAGTTTTGCCATACAGACATACAGTCAAAGCAGCATTATATAGTATACTATTCATACAATATTCACGTTATACAGAAGAATGGGTGGTTAACAAACCTTTAAACTTGCAGCCCTGAAAGCATTTTGCTAGTTAGATGCCTACCAGTTATCTGTCCAGAGTTCTGGATTAGCACTTCGCATGCCAGTGCATCAGAGCACTGGGAGTGCATCAGAGAACAAAAAAAGAGCAGTGGCTGCAGTACGCCACCTGCAGGAAAGCTAACAGCAATATTCTACCTACGAATCTTCGCCAAAGAGGCATCGATAAAAGGTAGGTAGAAGCTGTGGGATAATCAAGAAAAACAACTGTTGTTATCTAAGACAATAACTTCCGAAAAGTCTCTTTGTTTTGCAAAGATTCATCATTAGATGAACGTCCGCGCGGTACGCGGCGATGGCACGGCTTAACACATTTGAAAGTCACACGGCACGGCTGGTACGCGGCAAAATTTTCCATTACCGCATCGCGCGGAACGCGGTCGTAGTGCGGTTGACATCTTTAATCTCTAGTCCGAACACCTCTACCGGACTGTAAATCTCTTTTAAACTTAGAGTCCGGAACGGATTTGGACTGAGTTGATGGAAAAGAAACGGGACATTT
>Ga0210059_1016863_pt1 | contig 10496 bp, 8 predicted proteins | sample Ectturendosymbi2_FD_188042 | JGI IMG/M metagenome (GOLD analysis project Ga0210059, IMG submission 188042) | Ecteinascidia turbinata endosymbiont from Florida, USA - Sample 2 (SPAdes) (version 2) | ecosystem: Host-associated > Tunicates > Ascidians > Unclassified | place: Key West, Florida... | reverse complement strand
CCCTAAATCCGCCCCTGAGTGCGGGTGGACTGGCTGGCGCACACCCCGGTTTGAAAAATCGAATCTTGATAAACTACACAAAAATTGAGAATGCGCATAAAGTACGCAAGAAAACTTTCGATTTTGTTGTTATTAATAGAACTCCAGCAAACGCTTAGTTTTCCTTTTTTCCTACTGAGACACATAAAATGCCTGCATGCTTCTACGTTAATAACTGCTGTTTTTGAGCTCGTGCAACAGTTCTATCATGCTGCAGAAATCGGTAGGCCTAATGCAGCCAATGCGGTCAGCGCCTGCGCTGAACAGCCTTAGCAGACAAAATAAATGTAATTTTTCGGATAAAGTGAACTATCGCCGAACAAAATGTTAAACATGCATAGCCTAGTGGACGAAAGGTCTGCAAAATGTGGTGAGATGGTTTTTGTACCCAGACGATAACCCAGATTCCTACCGAAACCTAATTATTACTTTTTTGCCCATTTACAATGTTCCTTGAAATTTGCATGCAAATTCATACTTCGTTATTTGCATTAAGTCGACAAATTAACAAGCAAAAGTATGCGAAAACAATTAATCTCCTTTGCGCAGGTAATAAAGTTTTTGTAAAATATCAAGCTCAAGAGGGGATTTTAATCCAACCCCCTCCTTGCGTACGCCCTTGGCACTGACTATAAACTAAAATATCAGCGCTCCAAGGTAGAATATCGGAGAAAAATACACTCAACGCTACGACACAGCAGTTCATAACTGCAGAAATCAAGCTATAACACAACAGTTTGCCGGCCGGACATCTTACGTAATGTGATTGTTTCAGGATGTTACGTTCTATCAAATCAACACATTTTTCGTGTATAGGCCTACATTCTTTTTTCCTTACTGACAAAATGGTTTCGCGGGCCGGATGAAATGGCCCCGCGGGCCGTAGTTTGGAGATCCCTGCCATAGAGGAATTTTTGGGAAAGTTTTGAAATGAAGTTTACATCGTCATTAGGTGAAATACAGCAAGCATGGAGAAGTGTTGCGAAAAGTTCTATGAGCTGAGTCATATGAAACAATATACCATTGTTTTTGTGTCATTTTCGTACTTGCGGTTAGTATATTACAAGTGGTTGGATACAAGCTTGTATTTGCTGCGCTGATCAGCCATGAAGCACAACATTACTTGCTCTCTGTACACACTATTATGAGCAAAACTGTTTCCCAAGAAGGATGCGAGGCAATTCTAAAGTCAGCATCCGGCAAACAGATCTCACCAGCGTCTTGAAGAGATTGTTTTGAAAAGAATTTCTGCTCTGCTACTCACATATCCCCGCAGTAGTCTTGTCAGCGTGTATCTCCCGCGGTTACTTATCATTTCCTGCAACTACCTTCCACTAAAACTTAATCAATAAAAACAGCAGTGTCTAAACTGCGATCCGCAGTCCCAACGCGGCCTGCGAGCACGTTTGACATGACCCGCGGCTGTGGATTCAGATTGTGTTTATTTGATCCGCCGAAGCCTGGATTACACTTATGTGTTATAGAGTTACGGAGGTTTCTTGCTACTTATAAACGCATCCCATTGTGTTTCGATGAGCTTAGGACAAACGTGAACATGAAAACCGTAGCTGTTGGAATAAATTTTGCTTTAAAGCTGAGGTCTCAAGTTCAAATTGCTTCGAGGGCTACATAAGGACTTATAAGGTAACGGAGGATCGCATTATGACGCTGACGCAACAATGGCGATACCTGAACGTTACGAGGAATAGTTTTTACATCTTATTTTTTTCGAAAAGTATCGTGAGTTATAAGAAAATCATTTCTAGCGGTCTCTGCGTTCGTTTAAGGAACTTGTTCACTTGCTAGACGAGCACCTTCAAACACCGGTGAATAAACTAAATAACGTAACTGTTAATTATCTGAAAATTCCCGAAAAGCATCGTGGGCCGCACAAAACGCTCTCGCGGGCCACATGCGGCTCGCGTGTTTGAGACCCTGCTTCAAACTTTGTACGAAATACCTGGACTACGATAACCTGCAGCTCAAAGTAAAAAGATATCAGAAGGAACTGCTGACCTACGAGCATCTTCACATAAATTGGCTTTTTTGAAAAACATTTGACATCCCTACACTATAGTTATGCTTTAACAGTTTAACTGATCGGTCGGAGCCAGATTGGTTGTGCACATTTCAATCTACCAGTTTATGCTTTGAAAACCTCTTGAACAATTTATTTATGCACAAACAATTTCGAAAACATTCAAAAATATCTTTTAGCGTCTACGCATGCTTGAGTTGAAGGATGGGGCTATATACTTAAGTTCCGAAAGTTTGGTAAACTGCAAAAAAATTACGCCAATTAACATAGAATATAGCTGATATGGAAAATATCTGGTTCAACGTGGAAACCCATCCACCAAAATGTTTTTCCGTTTTTATGTATTCTGTTGGCGTGACTATCCCTTTAACATTTTATCGGTAAAGTCGGAAAAAAATTCGTCCACAACCGTTTTTCTTTTCATAGTCAAGAATAAGACAGCATGATCTTACGAGAGTAGGTGCATGTATTTCGCGTATTGGGTAGGCATCATCTTATTCAAAGAGAATCCTGAAAAACTAATTCCAATTTTTTTCTCAAACAGTTCCAGAGCGTAATTTGCAAGAAAAACAACTAAAAAGCGATTCCCACTTGCAACAGACGACATGATGGTTGATAAACAAACAAATAAACGGAGCGAAACGTGCCAGAAAGGGAACAAGATGACAGATTTTTGATCCTGTTTTGAATCTATATTTAATCCACAGTGAGGGGTTGATGGTTGTTAAGAGTAAAACCAACATTTAATCTGCAACTGTTTCTTCACCGACACCATTTCTGGAGCTATACAAATAAACTTTTTGAATAATACCCATACAACCTGCTGTTACTGAAGCAGGTTAACGCGATTCTAGTTTCTTTTCACAAAAAGCGCAATGCAGTTTTCAACTAAATTTTTAAAAGACTTACAATACACATATTAAGCTGACTCTATTAGTAGCTGGTATTTTGAGTTTCGTATATTTCAAGTAAGTGTGGTTACTGCTATGATGGCAGTAAGTGTCCCACTATGTTTGACAACAAAACCTGACGTCACCAGTTTGTCAGGTCTCCGATGGCATTTTGGCGAAGACAAAAATTGACATCTTCATGGACGAGCAAACGTGGAAGTGTAGCACGCTTGGGAATTCTCGGAAGCTGAAAGCGCAAGCCGGTACGAGGCCACTGACTCCCTTTCAGCTACGGTTTTCGTTGCTTGACTTATCAAAACATCACCCCTTTACAGAGCTTTGTATTTTGTCCGTGGCACTGCATTGGCTTTTCGTAAAGGAAGTTTGTATGTCATGGAAAGGAGTAATTGGCATCGTTGCCTGTGTGTTATACACCGTTCAGTTCCAGAGATTTCATTCTTGGTGTCGACAAACCGCAAAACACTTCGAAACGCCGGTTATTTCAAAAGACTTTAGCACTGGACACAAGGCTTTGGTGCAAAGGCGGCTTTCCAATTCTAGTTTGCCCCACGGGTTACGATTCACTGTCTGCAACACATTTCACACATTTCAGTGTGGATTCTGTTGTATACTATAGCAACTTTACGCGACCTTCGCCAACCGAGTCACGGTAATGCAGAAAGACATGCATTTTGTTATGAAACTGACAGGAAGATCAGGAATGTAACAGATCATGTTCAGTCGTAAATCGTTTTTATACTCACACTGCCTTCATTTCCATTAATTATCTTTATCTGAGAATTGTTGCACCTTGCAATTTGTTTATCGAAATTATACACGAGGTGCGAAGCGCGACCCGACTCCCCATTGAGAGAACGCGGAAAAGTTTATTAAAGATTTAAAAGGTGCTTGATTGAATGGAGGAGTCCAGATAGAGCAGAGGAATTAATTGTTGTATTCAACCATAACGTCAGAAACTTGTATTTTACTGCAAATAAGAGCACTATGTATGCATACGAGTTGCTATGATAAAGTATACGAGCTTCTATGATAGAGTTTTCACCTGTTTGCGTAATTCGTCACTTTTTTCTAAACCCCTTGAAGTGACAAATTAGGCAAATTCTTCCGTAATATTGTTGCTCCTCGGTTTGAGAATGCACGAAAACAAGGAGCTCTTTTTTCGCGCAAGTTTCATTTTCAAGCGGAAGACGATTAATTATAAACTTTTGATGAAGTTTGAAAAATAGTGTGCTTTCAACATCCTGTATTTTGACGGATTTTTACACAAAATATATTGTAGCTTGTCCGTTCATCGTGTCACAAGGTCTTTATGCTTTATCTTGCCAATGACTGTCGGTGCCTTCAAGTGCAGTCCGTGATTGTTTTTATTATGTAGACCTACTGTAGTTATGTTAATAAGTACAACGTTTTTAATTTTGCTTGTTGCACTTGACCCTGGCGTTCTAGAAATTCGCTAAGCAGCAAAAATCCGCCGATATTTCTAATCGTAATTAAAATAAAATACAGTAGCTTCCTTCATACAATTTTTTTGGAAAAAAAGGTAAATGTTTTCCGCTTACGAACACGATTTGTTTGCATAAATTTTTGTGTGATCAATCTAAATCAGTGGTTCTTACTGGGGGTGGCACGCCTCCACATTGACCGTCCAGAACGTTCCAAGTGGCCGCGATTCTTGCTGCAACATGGAAAGTTTGACCAATAAATTTGCCAATCTAAACATTTGCTTTTAAAATTATTTAGAGTCAGGGTGGCGTGAAACAAACGACAATTACTCAAGGAAGGCGTGGAAAGGAAAAGGTTAAGAACCACTGATAAATTACTAGCAGTTTTTCGAATGGTTTGCTGTTACACCTTTTCTAAAGTATTAAATAATTATTTTATAAAGAAGAATAATTATCATAATTATTATTCTTGTACAACGTGGTCTACTAATCCATGATCACTGCAATGCCGATGACCAGCAAAGTTTTGGGATGATCGAGTTCACGAGTTGCTTTGAAATTGCTCCGGCATTCTGTTTGAAACATCGAGCACGTAATTTAGCAGGCAAATATACTGGGTGAAGAACAAAAACAGCTTAACTGATTTTATGGCAGATGACTTTGCTTCTTCATGTTTTCGATTCAAGCTTCTGCACTCCAAGAAGCATAGTTTCATGTGTAGACTGCATCTGTAGAGCGTTTTTTTTTGCAGCAGCAGCTGTTTTGTTGTTCATCGCCATGAAAAAGAAATGCGCAATGTGGAAATGAGAGCAGCGAACCATTCATAGCACCGAAAAATATCACGTGGTCATGTTCTGCGGTTTCGTGCGCAGTGGACTAGAACCATGCAGGAAGTTCACATGTTTGATTTGATGGTCAGCTGCGGATTAGCTAGTGCAGTTTTTTTAAGGTATTTAAGGGACCCGATTCGGGTCCCTAGAATTGAAAATCATGTTCCTAGAATCAGCGAAAATTATCATCGGGTCCCTAGAATCAGAGAAATCGGGTCCCTACAGGTCCATACCGGGTATCTAACATTTTCCTTAGAAACAAACCTGAGCTAGTTCGAAGCGAACACAAATCGGGAGCGATGCGACCCTTTTCTTGCCTTTTTTCGCCAGGGCAAGGACCTGTAGTCCTTTGACAAAAAACACAATGTAGGTTTCAAGTAATTAAAAAAAAGTCTTAAAATACTCGTATTTAGCTGATTGTATCAGTAGCTGATTTTAAGCGCATTGTGGAGGAGTTCTGTTTTGTATAGTTCGAGTAAGGGGGATTGACAGTGAGTACATTATGTGTGACAACAAAAACTGCCAATTTGACAGATCTCCCGTGCCATTTTGGCGAAAACAAAAACTGACATGTTGATGGACAAGCAAGCTTGGTAAGCGTAGCACACAAGGGAACTCGCGGAAGCTGAAGCTCAACCCAGGCGTCCTCTCTAGGCCTTTGCACAAGCCGATCCAAGGCCACTGAATCTCGTTCAGCCACGGTTGTTGTTGCTGGACTTATCAAAACATCACTCGTCCAAGGAGCTTTGTATTTTTCCCGCGGCACTGATGTTTGCTTTTCGTTAAGGAAGTTTGCACTCCTTGGGAAGGAGTAGGCTGATTGGCATTGTTGCCTGTGCGTTATGCACCTTTTCAGTTCCAGTGGTTTCATTCGTGTTTCGAAAAACTGCGAAACGTTTTGAAACGTCGGTTATTTCAAAAGACTTCAGCATTTGATATAAGGCTTTGGCGCAAAACTTTCAAATCTAGTTTGCCTCACGGATTTCTATTCACCATTTGCAACACATTTTGTACAGCACGATTGAATGTTTTGCGCAAAAGATGTTTTTGCCAAAAAGAATTTTTTGTACAAGCGCTGTGTGTCCAAGTACTTTGTGAGCTACGAGACGCAAAAGTCCATAGCAGATTAATTTGATAAAACAAGGCCTGTTGTGACCTAGCAACACTGGCGTCAACTTACAACAAGCGTTACCGACGCTACATACATCAAATCACTTTGCTAACTGGTTTGTGATCGATAGCATGCCATTAATTGCCAGAGATTTTCGTAAAATGATTTTTCCATTTTGCCTAGATCAGGGTCTCAATCACGCGGCCTGCGTGCCGCATGTGGCACGTGACGACATTTTGTGCGGCCCGCAATGCTTTTCAGGGATTTTCAAATAATTACCATTTAAGTTATTTAGTTTGTTCACCAGTGTTCAAAAGTACTCGGCCAGCGAGTGAACAAGTTCCTTTTAAACGAATGTAGAGGTGTCTCAAAATGATATGTCAGTAACTCCACGATACCTTTCGCAGGAAATAAGATGCAAAAGCTCTTTCTATTAACCGGGGGGCACGCCTCCCAATTTCTAGGGGACCGCGAGCACTTACGCGTTCTGCAACATGGGAAGTTTTGAATGGGAAAGTTTTCCGTCCAATTTACTTGTGTAAAGTTAACGGCGCTTGAAACATAGGACAATTACTTAAGCGAGGCGTGATAGAGAAAAGGTTAAGAACCACTGGTCTAAAACATTTGAGCACGTAATTTGGCAGGCAAATATACGCGGTCAAGAACAAAACGCTTTAACTGATGATATGGAAGATGACTTTTTTTCTTCATATTTTCCATTCAAGCTTCTGCACTTCAAATAGCGTAATTATATTTGCAGAGCGTTTTTTGCAACAGCTGCTATTTTGCTGTTCATCGCAATCAAAAAGAAATGCACAGTTTGTTAGTGAGAGAAGCGAACCATTCACAGCACCGAAAAATATCACGTGGTCAAGTTGTGTGGTTTCGTGCGCAGTGGTCTAGAACAATGCAGGAAGTTAACATGCTTGATTTGATGGTCAGCTGTAAAAAGGCTGGTGCGAAAAGCGAGAGCGATGCGACTTTTTTCTTGCTTTTTTTTGCCCGGAGAAAAGCGCAGATTGAACGCGAATATTACGAAGTATGCGCAAACCGCTACTTGCGAGCAACAGCAATTAAGTTTAGCATGTTGTGTTTCTGAGGACGTGGTAATGGCATTAGGCTCTGTGCTCTGTTGTTGTGAGGTTGTGTAGCTACGAAACATTGGGGAGGGTAAGGCAGACAACCAGACATGTTTATTTATATACAGCATAAATACATACCTAACCTTCCCGTATATATTTACGAACAGCAAAGTTCACTTTCTAGTTTCTAACTCATGTTTGGATCTCGTGGCGGGACACTTCGTTGGCCATATACTGTACTGCATCTGTTAAAGCAGTTTAGTGGATTGGACCGATCGCTTCCTATCGGACTCCGCGCCGAAGGAGGCCCCGCGCTACGCTTAATAACCTACGAAAACTTAAGCTCTTTGTGCAGTGCCAGCGCGGGGTCCACAGTATTTTTCAAGCGAGGGGCCCGTTGCCAAAGAAAATCAAAGTGAGCTTCGCGATTTTCATTCATAATTCGTTCTGTAATCGGCAGAGAAGGTGAAGCTGTTTTCTGTTTCAGTTATAATCGTTCCCCATTTGGCAGGTCAACTTTCAGTAGTTGGTACAAGATATGGTTCGATAGTTATTGTTGTTTAAATAGTTACTGCTACTTTTCTTCTGAAGGTTATTTGCAAATGTATAGCAAAGGTGGACAGCCAGTCTTCCTTCTAAGAAAATTCTCTGAGAAAATGTTTGTTTTGTTGCGCACGAAGCGCATGCAATTGTGGAACCATGCAGACACAAACAGTGACGCGTTCCCAACTTTAAGAGGGCAATGCGATATACATATACCGTATTAAATTATAATGTTGGAAGTGCGCGAGAATGAGATAGCACTGCGCAAATTGTTTTGTGGTACTGCGCAGTTGTACACCTTAGAGGGAACACTGTGTGCAGCTGAGCCAGTCTTTTGATGGCGTTGTTCATTTTCCCTCGTAGAGGTCTGAGGAAGCAAGGCAACCTGAGATTGGCGAAAACATTTAAAATAAACCTAGTTTTAATTATGCCAACTTTGATTAAATTCTTGTAATATTTATTACAGGCATTCGAAAATAACGGTTACTTGAAAAGTAACAGAAAGTTTATTTCACGAAATATTAACAGTTACGCCATTTGCAAAGTATCTGAAATGACAGTTAGGCTTATGCCAGTAGTTCTTAAATTTTTTTACCACGTCTCCCTTAAGTAATTGTCTTTGTTTCAAGCCCTCTGACTTTAAATAAGCTGTAAAAAGAAATGTATTTTTTGGAAAATTTATTGATCGAATTTGCTATGTTGTAGGCGCGTAAGGGCTTGCTCCCCCTTGGAACTTTATTGATACTCCCCTTGGTGGGGCACGCCTCATGATGTTCTTGTGGTGAAAGTTGCATCGTGAAGTACTACAAAGTTAGGATTATGGGATCAATCTCACACAGATTGGCGTCGCAGTTTCTGAGATATAGCCTAATCAATTGCAAGTTGCAAAAATCGGATAACACTAATTGGGGGGCCGGCGGGCTGGAGGGTCGTGTTTCCAAATGAAAAACGTGACTTTTCGGCGGGCTGCACAGAAGCGGAGGTGGCCGGAGTCACTTTTTCAGACTCCGACTCCGCTCCTGTTCCAAAATTTTTGAATCCGGGTCCGGCTATTCTTCAAATTTGAGAATCCGACTCCTGTTCAGACTCCGGCTACAATCATCGATCCAACCGCAATTTACCCATGTTTTTACTTAAGAAATGACCACACGGACTCCTGCTACTGCCGAAACGGAAAAGTGACTCCGTGTCCGGTTTTTCACAAATTTTTGACTCCGGGTCCGGATCCAAAAGAAAAACGCAGAATCCTGCCGTAGTCGACTCCGGCAATCCGGATCCGGTCCCACCTCTGCACAGAAGACAGAAGGGCGGGCCGGCGGGCTGCACAAAAAGGCAGCACTCTGGACCGCCCTTTTCCGCAGACCAGCTTAATGTGCATCCCGCAGGCCCGCCTTAATGTGGAGCCCCTGGCCCGCCCGGTACGCAACCTGCCGGCCCACCCTTCTGTGCAGCCCGCCAGCCCGCGAAAAATTAATGTTTTTCATTTGGAAACACGGCCTTCCAGCCCGCCCGGCCCTCCATTTAGTGTTATCCCAAAAATCTGAAAAAATGCAAAGGTGGAATGACTTTCGTGGAAGTTCTGGAGGTTACTATAGTACTTTCATGTTTCGAAAATTTTGTAAAAAGTAAGTTTATACTTATTGGGAAATCGGCAATTACTTTATATAATTCTTTCGGACAAAATTCTGACGAACTTTTCTGATGCTAAAGCACGAAAAAAAGTTTCTCTTAGCAAAGACAAATTTTGCAACATATGTTGTAGCCTAAACTAAAGTGCGCCGATTTGGTTTGTGTGCTCTCGACCATAAGCCGGCGCAACCGATGTAGCTGCATTGGGCCCCGCTCCTCTGGGTGCTCCGCGCCATGGTGATTCGGCACGTTTTTCATTTTTGCTTGATACTCCTTGCGCTCAAGAATTGTAGAATCAGTTGGTAAATCTCAGTGTTAGCAAAAATTTATCTCGTTTGAACGAACAACGAATTTCGTCTAAATCGAACGTTATCAAACCAGTCCCGTCGCCACGGGAGGGCTTTTGGGGTCTTAGCCACCCCAAACAAAGCTGCAAGCCCCCCCAAATTGAAACGTGAAACACTATAAATTAGAGATCGACCGATATGGCTTTTTTTGAGGCTGATACCGATATATCGACCATTCATGGGCCGATATATCGGCCGATACCGATATTTCCAAAATTTTTAAATCTTGTTTTCTGCTTCATTATCAAAAATATGATGTGTTTTATGCTTTACCTTTTTATCAAAGCCTTAAAAATCAAGATTTATGAGCTAGAATTATTGAAATTGCAGCAATTTCAATACTTGATAAGCCAAACTTGTTAGCAAAGTATACACTGTTTAGAATGAAAAAATGCAGTGCCATGAACAAAAAAAGAATGTTAAAATAACAAAGCAATAAGAACAGAACACTGAATGTAAGGGAATTGCCTGCGGTGTTTAAACCCGAAAAAGCAAAAACAGTGCTTGAAAGTTGAAAGATGCTG
>Ga0210059_1016862_pt1 | contig 10496 bp, 7 predicted proteins | sample Ectturendosymbi2_FD_188042 | JGI IMG/M metagenome (GOLD analysis project Ga0210059, IMG submission 188042) | Ecteinascidia turbinata endosymbiont from Florida, USA - Sample 2 (SPAdes) (version 2) | ecosystem: Host-associated > Tunicates > Ascidians > Unclassified | place: Key West, Florida... | reverse complement strand
GACTTACCGGAAATCAGTAGTACCGGGGTTTTCCGGAAGGCCGCCCAGTCTTTAGTCCGCCCATGGGCGCTTATTTTAGGAGGGCGTTTATATGGTGCTAAGATTTCAGTTGAATACGATTTGTACCTGTTCCCGTACACGGTACGTCCAACGTTATACAGGGTGTTATACAGAGTTTGAAAACTATTTAGAAAGACACAGGCACTATGCAACTGCCGTATAACAGCCCGGGCGGCTATTTGGTTCACGTCTTATTTTCCAAATTTGTCTATTTTCCTATTTAACGGCCCTGGGCGGCCTTCCGGAAAACCCCGGTAAAGACGCTAACATTTAATAAGTCAACGACGACGTGTTTTTTCTCCTTGGAACAGACGAGCAGTGTTACATACGCAGTGCACTAGAACGGAGATCTTACAGCATTCCAAACCGTCAGGCTTATGAAACGCATTGTGTCGATTTCCAAATATAACAAACTATGCGACGGGGCGTTTCAGATGGTGAGGCGGCACGTTAGGCTGGTATCACGGTTGACGGAAAAACTACGGGGATGTAGGCTCGCTACATAACATTGTCAACAACAATCGGCGAAACGTATCTCACCAAGATCATGCTGTTAGTTTTGGCATGCCATCGCTGCACTAGCTGACTCATCTGCTTAAGATCAGGATCAGCGCGTTCGAAAACGCTGCCCGACGGTTCATGGATGTCGGTGTTGGTTGTTCTCGTGGTAGACTGCATCGGTGCTTGATACGGAGCAGAGACGTGAAAACCACCGAGAGGCTGGTTGCCTGCATGGGTATGTTAGTTTAACTGATACGATGAATTACAAGTTTCCGCTGTCACGTACACTATCGTAAATATATGAGTGGAATACCGAGTTCGTGTTTCAGACTAAGCGAGCATACTACCTACGGAAAATTTCAAATTTCATGCAACATGTAAAAATTTCCTGAAGCGCAGTATGATGCAGTAACGTAAACCCATGCCCCTCACTACCTTTTTAATCAATTGCGTTGAGATGAAAGTAGCACCACATTTACCATCAGTTGATAAACTTACCTTAAAGTTTCAAAAGCCAATCACTATTTGGCATCAAAAGAGATTTTCATATTTGGCTCGTGATTTAAGGAAAACACTACTCCTACTAGTGTCCTACACAAAAAGCTTTTATTTTTACAGAATAACTTCGCAATAATTACCTTGTGTTGGCATATGCATTTCTCTGAATGTTTTGCGATCACTGGTGATTTCTTCACTTCCTACAGCACTATCATGTCCATCAATTTTAGGTGATCCATTTCCATCACTGCTTTCTACCAAAAAATAATTTGAGACTTGAATTTACCAGCACACCAATCGAATGTAAAGCAATTCTTTAATTTACTGTAAAATTTTGTAACAGCACGTGAAGAAAAACAATCAAGGCAACCAAATTTGATGAACTCAAAATATTTAATATACAAGTTGTGGGTGTAAGTTAAAAATCCAATGGCCTAAATGGTTTGGGGTGTCTACAACAAGGTTTCTAAAACTGGGGGACACAAAGTTTGAAAAGGAGCATGAGAGATGCCAAACTGTTCATGAGTAGTGATTAATCGTGCTTTCACAACCATGCTGGACAGTGAATTGCGGTCAATTGTCCAAGATGTGACAGTCATGCATGCGTGATCTGGTTCACTTTACATTTATTTTGTTCCTAAATGTTAGGCCATTAGGCTAACACATCTTGATTTACTACTAAAACTGCAAAAAATGGCACAATAGCACTAATAATTTGAAATTTTGATACTGAAATATGTCAATCAATCATCAATTCATTACATCACAAGATTCCACATTTAGGCTGCAGCAATTAAGCCACATTTAGGCTGCTGCAATTCAATTCAGGGGGCATATCCCAAACAATTTAAGAAACCCTAATTTCAATTCTTGCAATTTTCTGCAAGTTGCTATATCCCAATGGGAAGACTAGACCCAACTTAAGCCAATGGAAAACTTACAATGTACTGGTTTTAAGATTTAGGCCAGTGTTTCCCTACCTTTTTAGGCTTGCAGCATCCAACAGATACAATTTCAAGCAACTAGTGGTGATCCCATAGCAATTTGGTTAAAGGTTTGATGACATTTAAAAAATGTATTGTTCATGATGTATTGAAAAACGTGTAAGTATTAGTTCGTAGCACCCCTGAGTATTGTCGATGGCACCCCAATTGGGAACTACTGGTTTAAGCAATTTTTCTTTCTTTATTGTTTCACACATGTTTGCTTCAACAAATTAACTGGCTGAAACAGTTACATTTTCATTTGTGACACTTAGGTCCCTGCTCAGAATTCACCTTGCTCTGGAAATCATGACAGACAAATTCACAAATTTTTTTGAAATTAGAACTTGTTGCATTCTTCTCTTTGGAACACACATGACAAATTCAACCTACATAATCTCATATAATTCAGATATCATGTCACAACTACTAGAGTGTCACACAGACATTGCACATTCTTCCGGTTTACTGCAAAAAACTGATTTTCCATTCAGCAACACCAAAAAGCAAATTTTCAACTCACCGCACCTTACGATAAAACACAGACACACACATCCTCAACACATTTGTACACACACACACATGCATGCACAATGAACACATGTGCACATAGTCCTTGTTAGCTAAAAAATTAGTAAGCAGTGATAAAAATATCAGGTTTTTCAAGGTGTTTTAGGGACCTGATTCGGGTTCCCAGAATTGAAAATCAGGTCCCTAGAATCAGTGAAAATTATGATCGGGTCCCTAGAATCAGAGAAAACCAGGTCCCTATCATTTTCCTTAAAAAAACCCTGATGTTATACAAAATTTTTGTAGATGTTAAATGTTTTCAACCTGTGTATTCATCAACAGTTGTTAATGCCAATTGATCAGGTTCCTCAAGACGAAGTTGAGGCAATGTCACTGGCTCATGATCTTCAGTACAAGGTTCCCACTTCGGTGTTACAATGGCATATTTCAATAATTCATCATATTCTTCCTTCACATAAAAGAAACAGAAAAATAAGACGAGTTACTCTCAACTTCCTTAACTTATTTTTTAATGGTGGATGGTTTTAACACAAGCAAACCAGACATTACAAAAAAACAGACAAAAAGTTATGATAAAATCATGCCATATAATATTCATCAGAAATTTGCTAATGGCACAGTTGACAAAACATCTAAGCCATTTAGAGATGATTCTTGTGTTCTGGCAGTACAACAGGGAAATAATTATTTTTTTCTGCATACTTACAAAGAATGTATAGTGTTCACTGCAATTACAATTTCTAAACGGTGATGTGGTAGTAGACAGCGACACTGAACCTTTCAGAACAAAATTCTTGCTAAAAGGTTTGTTGAACCAGGGCTTTTTTAAGGCGTTTTAGGGACTCGATTCGGGTCCCTAGAATTAAAAATCAGGTCCCTACAATCAGAGAAAATCATCATCGGGTCCCTAGAGTCAAAGTAAATCGGATCCCTACAATCAGAGAAATCGGGTCCTTACAGGTTCACACTGAGTGCCTAACATTTTCCTTAAAAAAAAACCTGGTGGAACCTATACTAATTTGTCGCAATCCATGGCATGCTCTTGTGCATTATTATAGACAAACTTCATCTTTCCTGCAGAAAATTTTTCAACCACACTCCTACTTTTATTACTATTGCTGGGCTGCAGGTTAGTCATCTTTAAGCTTTAATTAGACTGGCCATGCTGAGGAGACATGCTTTCAAAAGCACACTTAGTGATAAAATGCATTATATATACATGATGGTTGATGCATCACCACTTAAGGTTGCCTAAAATGTCAGTAACTCAAGTCTCAAAGCTAAGTAAGTCTTTTCTTGATAAATAACCACACAGATCCTTAACTTCGCAATGAATGATCATTTCAGCGTAAAAACAGTAAGAAACTAAATTAATAGTTGTGCAATTCCTAATCATGACACAAGCTAAATAAAAAGACACCAAACTAACCTAAAATAAGCCCAATAGTTAATGCTAAAGAAAAGAGGCTGGTTTAATTAACAAAGATTGTTTTACAACATTTTTAGCTTGCGAAAGTACAAAATTGAAATTTGTTATTACTGTTTGAAAGCTATTAACACGTTTGGAGCCGGTGTGTGTGTGTATGAGTGTATCGTACTTTGAAATCATGCATTCAGTGCTAATTTCATGCCACTTTGCAACTCACCAGTTGATTGTGCTAAAGAGCTATCCAAACCCTCAAAAGACTTGGTGAGTCTTCCAGTTTGCAATGAAAAAAATTTCTTCTGGTTTTGGGTTTCTGGTATTTTGTGGGTGACGTCATATGTGGGGTAGGCTTTTGGCCATTTTGGCTCAGGTTAGCTGTCCCTAGGCCCAACTGCTAGATGGAAGTATTTCACTGTTTTTATTGGAAACTAAGCTAAAATCCAAGTCTTTTGAGCCTTTGATCAGCTTTCTAACATTTCTGGTTCAGGAGTTAAATTATCATTTTATGTTTTTTTGGCCATAACTTTTGAACCAGAAATGCTAGAAGCCCAATCAAAGGCTCAAAAGACTCATGGATTTTAGCCTGGTTTCCAAAAAAGCTTGTGTGAAATACTTCCATCTTGCAGTTGGGCCCAGGGCCAGGTAACCTGAGCCAAAATGGCCAAAAACCTACCCCACTTATTATGTAACCCACAAAAAAATGAAACCCAAAACCTAAAAACTTTTTTCTTGTTACAAACTAGAAGACTTGCCGAGTCTTTAAGGGTTTGAACAGTTCTCTAGCACAATTGACTGGCGACTTATGGAGTTGCAAAGACTTGGCCAATATGGGCAAATTATACTTTTTAGCTCAACTCAGCCAGCTCCAGAGGTGTTAAGTAATATTTAAAATAGAAATGTTTGAAATAAGTTGCCACACTAGAAAAATCATTGGTTAACACTTTTGGTACCAGCCTACATACCTATATGGAATTGGTTTTCACAGAATAGATGCAGGACTGTGTGCAAGTATGCATCCTGCTTCTACTAGATACTAGCTGTAATTCTTTCTCTTCAAAGTGCATGCATTTATGTACTTAACACATTGGCCACCGGTCTTTGAATATATCATACTTGGAAATCGTGGAAAAACTAGGGATATTTTGGTTGACTTACCAACCACAAAGCTCCTCAACCTATTGCGCTAGAGAGTTGTTCAAACCCACAAAAGACTCGGCAGTCTTCAAGTCTGCAATGAAAAAAAATTTTTTGGTTTTTGGTTTTGTTTTTTTGTGAGTGACGTCATAAGTAATGTAGGTGGCCATTTCTGGCTGCTGGTACCTGACCTGGGCCCAGCTGCTAGATGGAAGTATTCACTAAAGTTTTCATTGGAAACTAAAAGCTAGAACCTGCATCTTTTGAGACCTTGATCGACTTTCTAGCGTTTCTGGTTCAAAATTTATGATCTAAAATAAACGAAGTAATTATCCAATTATGGTATTCATTACTTTGTTTATTATAGATCATAACTTCTGAACCAGAAACCCCAGCAAGTCGATCAAGGAATCATAAGACTCAGATTTTAGCCTAGTTTCTAATAAAAACTCAAACGAAATACTACCATCTAGCAGTTTGGGTCTAGGGGCAGATGAAGTGGGCCAAAAAGGCCTAAAACAAATCCACTTATGACGTCACTCACAAAAAACCCAAAACCCAAAACAAAAAATGTTTTTTCATTGCAGATGTGAAGACTTGCTGAATCTTTTGAGGGTTTAAACAGCTCTCTAGCGTAATCGTCAGCAGAGATATTCCCACGCAAAAACATATGCAAACTGCTGGATTTTAGCCTTAGCCTAACAAAAGCCAAGGTGTTAATACAAAACTATGAAGAAAAATAGCATATTTAACAAGAAGCACTGTTTGGGCTTGCATTGCAAGGTGTTTTAGGAAACTGGCAAAAATATGGAAAACTCTCAAAAACAACCCAGTAACCAGGTTATTTTCCCAGGGAAAAGACCTGGTACTGAAAGTGCTACGCAGGAAAAAATCAAGATTCAAATTTTCAAGCTTCTCATGTTCAATGTTGCTATTAGAAATTTTCAAAGAGGGTGAAAAGTTGGGGGACATGTTTGCACATACCATGAACACATTTTCTTTATTCAAAACGCTCCTAGAACACTTTGAAAAAAGACTATAAAAATTGAATAATTTCAAGTGGTAATGCATACAGTATATAATGAAAAACTAGAAAGGAAGGAATGACATTGCATGTTTTTATACCTTCTAATCATACAGGTTGCCAAAGCAACCTTAACATAAATCTTTCATGTGTAAAACAAACATAGGTGAGTTTCAGTCAAGTATAGCAGTGGTGTAGTTACAAAAACTAAAATCATTTTCAAACTCCATGACACTACACACTTTCTTTAAAATGCTTGCTAATATGTGAAGAGCAAAAATGTATATTGTTAGTATTCAATCTCAATTCTTTGACAAGAACAGAAAAAAATCTGAATCATGCTATTTGTGTCTGCCGTATCTTGAGGCAAATACTGTTGAAAACTTGGCTTTTTATGCACAACATTTCACTTTTTATGGTGCCTTGCATATACACTTCATGGCAAAAACGTTTTCTCCCCCACATTTCATTAACTTCTTCAAATTTGTTTTGTTCATAGGTAGGTTACACCAACAGTACACCATACCAACTGCAATGCTTGCAGCAATTTGAAAATCATTTTGTTTTGATGCAAACAAAAAACTCTGACAGAGGACACCTGACTTGCTAACTCAACAGTTACCTCATGTATACTACGAAATAGATTCATTCTTTCACTAACAGTAGATAAACTGTATTAATTTTTTTGTTGTATATTGTTTTTTTCTGTTTTTCTTGTGATGCAGCACTGTGTGCAATGTATGTTTGTAAAAAACATGATTGATTGGTTAGACAAAAATCAAGTATGGTGAAAAGCTGCTGCCTAGCTTGAACAAAATAATAATGATCCATAGTTGAAATGAAAAATACTTAAATTGGTACTAGTAGCGTTAGAAAGAGTGTAACCCAAAAATTTTTTTAACCAAGTCAAATTAGTTGATCTTTCAATTTTTACCACTTTGAATTGCTGCCTAGAGTTTGTAACAAGTAAAACACTTCAAGAATTTTTGCCAGCCATTGGGCTCTGTTAACCACATTGCTTGCCACAAGGCACTGCATCACAACAGTGTACGCCTTATGTTCAAAAGCAGTGTACTATCCAGTTCACCAAAGCAGTGTATTTTTGGGTTTAGCTTGTGCATTTAGGTTCAGGGTTTAGGTTAAAGGTTTACGTTAAAGGTTTACATTAAGGTTTAGGTTAAGGGTTTAGGTGGTTAAGGGTTTAGGTGGTTAAGGGTTTAGGTGGTTAAGGGTTTAGGTGGTTAAGGGTTTAGGTTAAGGGTTTAGGTTAAGGGTTTAGGGTTAAGCGTTTCGGCTAGTTAAGGGTTTAGGTCAGTGGTTCCCAACCGGTGGGCCACAGACAGTTTTTAGGTGGGCCATGGTGCCATTTCGCATTTTGGTATGTTTAAATTCACTGAGTGATGATGAACCTGAAACATTGCTGATGATGCAATGTCGTTAAACCAGTTTTCTGTCAAGCTTTCTATCTATCTGTGTGTTTTAAATTGGCAAATATATCAGGCTAGATTTAGTATGCATAATAGTAAGCTCAGATGCACGCATCGAACAGTATGCAACTTAGCAGGATAGTTAAAATCAATTCTCAACGATCCAGGAAAAAACAAAATGGTAACCAGTCACGATAATAACCATTTTATTTCCCGCCTGGAATATCTTGCTAACATATTTCAACAATTAAATAAAATTAATCTGAAATTACAAACAAGGGGAAGGACAATCGTTGATTTAACTGACACCTCAGCGCATTCGTGAAAAAACTTGACAATTGGAAGCGAAAACCTCAAGCAGGAAATTTTGCTTGTTCGAGATCTTGCCACGGTGGCTGGTGATGGAGTGAATGTTGATATAGCATCGAAAGTTGTTCAACGCCTTGGAGGGCTTCGTAAAGAATTTGTGCTGTATTTTCCCGAAATCATCAAATCAATCTTGGATTTGGTGAAAAATCGTTTTGTTCTTCCAGTCGAGAATGTTGCGGATTGCATGAAAGATGAACTCATCGACCTTCGGAACAAGTCTGGGACCAAATACAGGTTCGAAACTAATAAAATTTGTGATTTTTGGCTGAAGGTGTCTGATGTTTATCCAAATGTTTGAAAAGAAGCTCTCCGATAGTTACTTCTTTTCCCTGGCACACATTTATGTGAATCTGTATTCTCTACCCTTCTGCACGTGAAAGAAAAATATCGAAACCGATTCAACTTTACGCCAGAAGACAATCTCAGATGTGCTCTTTCCACAACGCAGTCAAGAATTCACAATCTTGTCGAAAACATCACACAAGAGGAAAAATCGCACTGAGGTTAATCTCGCGGTCTGCTTTGCGTTGCTGATGCTAAAATTGAATAAAATTTGATGTATTATCGTAAAGCACAAATTTTGTTTGCTCATATTTGTGCCTAAATGAAGACAGAGTAGCGTTTTCTATTGTTCTGTGATGGTGGGCCACGATGTTCTGCTGAGAGCGACAAGTGGGCCACAGCATAAAAAAGGTTGGGAACCACTGGTTTAGGTTAAGTGTTTAGGTTAAGTGTTTAAGTTAAGTGCTTAAGTTAAGGGTTTAAGTTAAGGGTTTAGGTCAAAGGCATAGGTTTTGATTTAGGGTTTAGGGTTTAAGTTTAGGGCTTAAGTTTAGGGCTTAAGTTTAGGGCTTAAGTTTAGGGCCTAAGTTTAGGGATTAAGTTTAGGGCTTAAGTTTAGGGCTTAAGTTTAGGGCTTAAGTTTAGGGCTTAAGTTTAGGGCTTAAGTTTAGGGCTTAAGTTTAGGGCTTAAGGTTAGGGCTTAAGTATAGGGATTAAATTTATGGCTTAAGTTTAGGGCTTAAGTTTAGGGGTTAAGTTTAGGGGTTATGATTAGGGCTTAAGTTTAGGGTTTAAGTTTAGGGTTTAAGTTTAGGGTTTAAGTTTAGGGTTTAAGTTTAGGGTTTAAGTTTAGGGTTTAAGTTCATGATTTAGGTTCAGGGTTTAGGTTTAGAGTTTAGGTTCAGAGTTACGGTTCAGGGTTTTAGGTCACATGACAAAGACCGTATGCTAATCCAAGCATATTGTCCTTGTCACATGACCAATACAATCAATCGGGTTCACCTAATGGCAAGCGCTGACTCATAAACCACGCCGCTTGTTGCCAGCGCTGCTGTTATCTTCACAGAAGTGAATCCTGGCTTCAAAAAGTGCTTGCTAGCCATGTTCTGTTGTGGCATTAGGTTGGTTACCAGTTGAATTTTGCAAGATTATAGTATGGTTAGCATTAAAAAAATATAAATATTCTGCTCTTGCTTCGCAATCCTAACAGCAGTTCGTGTGTTGTTTGTTTCAACTCTTGTTCAGTGTCAACATTTTGGTAGGCCTAGTAGTAAGTTTTCTTACTGCAAATAGCTCCAGCAGTGTGAGTGCTTTTGCCTCTGATGGCAATCGGCACTGCCAAGGTTTTATTGTACTGACATTTTCAAAGATTTAAGTTGTTGGCCAACAAATGTTTCGCACACAGAATGCGCATGCAGTACTCAATTGCAACAAAAAAGGCGTAACTTACAATTGCATATTTATTAGTGGAATCAAAATTGAAAAAATTGCCAGCTGAAATTTCCTCTCAAGTTCAGTTGCAAACTGACGTTGAATTCGCTATTTCAATGTAAGCAAGGCAGTAGATAGCGAAGTCGTTAGTTTAATGTAAGCAAGGCAGTAGGTATAGCCAATATGTACAACCGGCCTAGCGGTAAACCGTCAATATACCACGGTACCTGCAAGCCCGAAGAGACGGAACTCCCTTTCGACGTGTCGTAATTAATCAAAAGTCCATCCTCTCCATCTTCGGTCACCGAAGACATATCTTAACACGGAATTTCACAATAACTCTAAAGCAAAAATGCGAAGATAGACAAGTAGGCCTCGTTATAGTAGCTTGGATAGCTGCAACGATGTCATGTATGGTTTTGTACGGTTCATGAAACTTTCAAGAATGTCGGTAAAAACACAGGTTTTTGATTGGCTTTAAATCCGCGATACGGTTGGCTGCCGTTACCACAGCTGTTAAATTTCAATTAAATACATACGATGGAAGGCATAAGCTTCTTTATAATCCTGATTTCTTCATGTGTTTGATTTAAACTTGAAGTGATGTGCCCGAGTCATATTTTTCGAGTCAGAGTCATCAAACATTTTTCGAGTCGAGTCACAAGAACTGTTGAGTCACTTTGAGTCATTGGCTTGCAAGCTCGAGTCAATGTCGAGTCAAATCGAGCCACCTTTCTGAATTTGATGACGAGGTGATGGAGCCCCAGCCAAGTCGAATTGACTGGCTTAAGGTTACGGCCCAGGAAAGAGAGGACTACTACCATAAAAGC
>Ga0210059_1016860_pt1 | contig 10497 bp, 7 predicted proteins | sample Ectturendosymbi2_FD_188042 | JGI IMG/M metagenome (GOLD analysis project Ga0210059, IMG submission 188042) | Ecteinascidia turbinata endosymbiont from Florida, USA - Sample 2 (SPAdes) (version 2) | ecosystem: Host-associated > Tunicates > Ascidians > Unclassified | place: Key West, Florida... | reverse complement strand
ACCATCTCTTGATGCTGTTAGTGTGAGGAGGGTCTTCTCCAAACTCACTTCTAAATTTACGTTGTACTGCAGTTGGTGATTTCAATTCATGGTACCAAAGAACACATTGTGCTTTTTGTTGAATGGTGAACATGTTTCATACTTTGTTGCAAACTTACGCCTTTATTAAAAATGACTTATTCTTATCTTAACAATGAAATAACCTGTAAAAAATAACAAACAAACTTTATGGTAGTATAATTCACTGTCGAAAATGTAAAGTTTCTACCTTATGTGGTTTTTGCGATATAAAAATTTTTATGTGTGCAGGACTTTATGGACACCCTGTATAATCAGGTGTGGATTTTAGGGGAGGCGGTCGCCTCGGGTCCCCTTTTTTAGAGATGCCGTGATGGCTCCCCTTTTGAGTGTTTCACACTTAGTTTTTGCATTTTTTTATCAAAAAGCTTATTAATCACTCTCGAGCCACATTTAAGCTCTGAAGCAAGTCATATGTTTGTCAAAATAAAGCAAAAGTATGTGCAAATGTGCGAATAAAGGGTGCCCCTCAACAACTTCAAAGTGTCAGCAACGAACAATATAAAATCTAATGACTTCAAACAATTAACATTGTGAACCATACTTTCACGCAGAAGCAAATTCCCAGAAAAAATGAAAAATGTAATTTTCTTTCAGCGAATAACGTTTCTATATATCATGTGTAAAATATAAGACCCTTTTCTGAGAGTTTGCCTTGAGCACCTAAATTCGAACATCCACCCTTGCATATAATAAAAACAAATTTAACACAAAGGACCGCGGGGCCCGTAGCAATTGCTACATCTGCTACTATTGTTAATCCGGCACTGGCCAAATTGTTAAATTGCCAAGCAACTTCATGCACTGTGGAGCTTGCCAAACAACTTCATGCACAAAGTTTTTTAGCAAATTGCCAAGCAACTTCATGCACAAGTTTTAGTATGCTACGCAAACTGTTGGCAAAAGATCACCATTTCTCTCTAGGTAACGTTTGGAAATATTTAGCATCATATGAAAAATAAATCGCTTGAGTAAATCACTTTCGTTTAAAATGCTTGTGCACAAATACAACTTTTTACTGCAAATTTTGTTAAAATTAATGCATACTTCTCACGATTTTATTACAACAAAATCCTGCCCTAGTTACGAGTATTAGTAGTTTTCGGACAGCTGCGGGTTTAAGACCGAAAAAGTGCGGTGCGGGTTGGGATGGTCTGCGGGGTGGGTGCTGGTTGGAAATGTGCGGGGCGGGAGCGGGCAAGATTTCTCAAATTCCTGCGGGTGCGGGGCGGGAGCGGACAAAAAATTCAACCCGCGCAGGACTCTAGTGTGCATACAGCTTCATTCAAATGACGCACTCACTTGTTTTCCTTTTTTGGCTTTAAATCTTGTGAATCTGTTGTTTCATAACGTCATTTTGGTTGGAAGTGGCCCGCAAATTGTCACGTTTTTGTAAAATGGCTCGTAGGTCAAAAGTATTTGGACCACGCTGGTTAATGCATTGCCATGCATGAGTTTTATTTGAACCCTGATTAAAATGTAGGACATGATCGTAGAACCCGATAATACAGATAGACCAGATGTTTTTAACTTTGATGATTCAAACACACGCTCATCATGATCTGCAATTACCGTTTGCGGTGTGTAGTTGTAAAGTTGTAACCGAATGCAAAGCATTTGCTACGTTTCAGAGATAGCGACACAAGGTAAGGCTTGAAATCAACGCGAATGTTTTGGCTTGCAACTCCCTTCTATTAAGACTTCTCCCAACTTTTTCATTGACAATCGCTGACCCAGGTACTAAAAGCCTTGCCATGGAATTTTGCAACTTTGCGCCCATATTGACACATGCCATCTTGACACAACTCACTCTTCCACAAATTACCTTCATACAGTTCACCCCTTTTGCAGCTATGCTCGCTCAACTCATCCTCAGATTTTTCATATCTCATTCGTCTCTGGACTTACCTTGTCCATATACGTTATGATAAAACTATCATTATTTCGTTCTGGAAGTCCATCGTGTTCGATGATGACTTGCTCCTCTACAAAATTTTAGTTATAAGTTATGTCACGCTGCCTGTGACTTTCTTGAAGTGAGCGGAGGCCAAAGTCAGAAACACACCTTCGTCCACAAGTGGGGCATAGTTGCCAGAACCGGTTTGGGGGGTTGTCGCTTAAGTCGATCATGTCTTCTGCCTCATCAAAGGCTCGAGTGCGATTGAGTTCAAGCTTATCGACCGCCTGTTGACAGATTGCGTGCCACACTTTCCTGGAAGCGGCTATGGCCTCCAAACTCGATGGTGGGATGTTGCACAATGTTAGAGTGGTATTCAGGTGGCCCTTAGATTGTTTTTTCTGCCCACCTGTCGAGCGTCGACCAGAAGCAAGATCGCCACAGAGAATCTGTCTTGGAAAACGTTTATCTGGCGTTCTAATAACGTGACCGATGTAGCGGAGCCAGCGCTGCACCACGAGCGCCTCTGTTATGGAGGTTTGCTTTCTGCATGATCTGGATTCCTGTAAAGTGTCCACACCTCGCTTCCGTGCAGCAGAGTAGATATAGAAATGACCGAGTGGACGGCAACCTTAGTTTTAATCGACATATTCCGATTTAGGAAAACTCTGCCGCCAAGCCTACCGAAGGCTGCAGTAGCCGGAGGGATGCAGTTTTGATTCTCGTCGTTAATCAAGCACAATGACGGTAGAATGCTGTCCAAGTAGGCAAACTGATCCACTTGAGGGATGGGCTCCTCACCGGCCAGGAAGTTGTGCTCGATGTGAAGGGATACTGCCGATGGTTGGCACGTGACTACAGTCTTCCAGACATTATTAACCCGGCTCTGCTCTAAGAATCATTCATGGTGCTTAGGTTGCGTTGCAAGCCATGGAGATCCAGGGAAGGAAGAACGTTATTGTCTGCATATTGGAGGTTGAACACTGTAGTGGTGCTAGACTTGGTCTGGGCTCGAAGCCGGCAGAGATTAAACACGCTGCCATCCAGCCTGTAGTTGACGAGAATTCCATCGGTTGTTTCAAGATTATGCCGGTATATAAGAGTAACGGCTGCAAGTAGATGTTAAAAATGACAGGAGCGAGGACGCAGCTTGGTTTTACACCCACTTCGACAGAAAAGGACTCGGAGACCAAGCCTCCAGACACCAACGCTCGCAGACATGTACATATGGAAGTCTTTTAGGATGTCAGTGAATTTGGAAGAACAACCACATTTTCAGAGGATTATTTCCAGTAGATCTCTGTTGACAGTAACCAAAGCTTCATGGTAAGATCAACGAAAGCCATGAAGAGATATTACTTTTGTTTCCTGCCCTTCTTAAGGAGACGGGCGACGTAAATCATCTTGATGCTGCTGCAATTTGTTCGTCAGCCGGATTGCGACTCAACTAGGATAAATTCTGTGACAGCATCTAGGAGTCATGCCAGGATGATGCAAGCAAAGATTTTCTCGATTACCGCGAGTAGTGAGATACCATAGTAATTCTGACAGACTGATTTGTATCCTTTCCTTTTGAGGACTGTGAGAATGTTGACGTTTCAACATTTGTTGAAGCAAGGTCTCCGCGAGCCAAACCTTGGTGATAGAGCAGTGAAAACATTCACCGCTATATTCAAATAACTTACCCGGAAGACCGTCTGGGCCGGAGGCCTTGTCGGTTTTGAAGTTTTGACATGATTTACGAACTTATGCGAGTGATGGAATGGCGTCGAGTTCATTCATTGGCGGTAGTGGCTATTGTGGTAGTGACAAACGGGTTAATCCTGTTAAGTAGTTCATTGAAAGCGAGTAAGGATACGGTGGTGGTCCCGGATGAGGGAAGAACCATTCTAAAAAAATTCTATCTCACGAGTCCTCTCCATCAAATCATGTCTCGCTAAGAGCTAGAGTGGCAATGTGGATGTCATATCGACCAGGCCCCGATGCAACAAGGGCAGTGCGTCGTCGTGGGCGGACCGGTTGTGTTGGTCTTGGCTTGGGGTCCGAAAGAGTGAGGAAGTTCCGTGTGGCGATATTCAAGAATCTGGATGTTTTCTTGTGTTTTCGACAAGGGTGATGCCTTAGTGGGTGCGGTATTCCACTCAGGAGAGGGAGAAGTGGGCAATGTTTAGGTCAGCTTTTCTAGGCCCTTCTTCGAAGAGAGGTAGGCAGTGCGAGTCCTAAAGAGGACTGCCCAACCGTGCAGGTAAGACACAGGGAGTAGTGCTGGCTTCAATTTACTACAACACTGACCATCTTGTCTGCACCCCCATACGTGCTGTGGACAAACTAGGGGTGTTCAGTTTCATTCAAAACCTGTCGCCGTTGGACCTTATTGTTTTCGCTTCTGCTGCCTGGTTGGCGCAGGGCTACTGAGCGTGTTCGTTTGGGATGTTTAACAATAAGTGGCAGACGAAATGACCGGAGTGCTTTTTCGCCGCTTCGCGGCCTTACTGTGTCTGTATTGAGTTTACTAGCGTTAAGGCCAAAAATAAAGCTTGTTGCTATTTGAAGAGGAGGGTGACGGAGGAGCTGCGCATTCAACTACCGTCTTCGCCTGTTAGCACTGGGGTCCAGTTGTCTAAGACGATTGACAGCATTATCAGGCTGCAACGCCATACCAGAACTGGATATTGTTTGGGAACTGCCTTAGCACAGTGGCGTAGCTGCGTAGCCGAGTACTATTTAATCATAGATGAAGCCCTGACATAGAACCATCGCTTCGAGCCAAAGCGGACATGGGAGTGATGGCAATTGAGAGGCTATTCCATCTATCTCAGAACTTCACAACTCCCGAAGTGGAGCCTTGCCAACGGATGCAGTTTAATGTCTTACCCAGGACGAACTATAATCTTGATCACAACTCTCCACTGCCACGAATTATCCTCGGTTTATTATCTCGCAGGTTCTCTTACAACTGTTCCATACCGAAATACTGCTCGCAAAACTATTTCTACCCCTAACTTGTCTACAATCACCTCGTCGTACCTTAACTATTTCTGCCACTAGTCCATCGCTTGCAACTTGGCCTAACGCAACGGGACTTGTACAACTCATGTTCACTTAAATTTGCTTTGTTCGCAATTTTTCTGCTCTAGTGCTCGTCGAATAACGTTCATACCTCATATTTTTGGTCGTAAGTAAAAAGTAAGATGTTGTATGGATTAATCACCCATAGGAAAAATAATTTCTAGTATCAAAATCGTTCTCGTTGAAGAGTACTTTGCTTGTGATATAACGATGTAGACTTTGCTTTTGAACTAAGTAAACATCACTCGTGCGAAACTTTTCGGCATACCGAGATAAAAAATCAGGTGCTGTGTGTGATTCATATCACGTTTGCAATAACTGCTTTGCGCACTCAGGATTTGGTATTCATCGGTTGCAAAGCAATCTCCCAGTGTTGCACTTTGTTTTTCTCAGGGACAGCGATCGTTTCTTTCGTTGCATTTTGGGGCTTCAATGCGTTTTTGTTACTTTTGGATGTGACTGGAAGGCCAAAGTTTTTGCAAAGATACAAGATACAAGAGGAGAAGAATGTGCCCGTAAGAGTTTTCCTACTTACGTGATTCGGACAATATCCATCTGTACTTTGCGTCGGGAATTCCACATAAAGTGGTTTTCTCTGAAGTTGTTACTTGTTTTTTTATGTTAGTAGATTGCGATATTTGCTGTGTTTATGTTTAACACATAAAAAATATCTAATTAGAAGGTATCTCGCCTGAAAAGCCCTCCTGTCCGCCAAATAGTTTGGAAAAAGGCGTTCTATTTAGGGGCGTTTCTAGAAAATACTAATGTTCTCGAAAGGGTACTGGTCAAATTTAGATTGTTTTTGGCGTGATGGCGTTGTTGGTTTCGGGAACTGCACTGATGTGACCTGAGGGCCAACATCTCAGCTTGCATCTGCTGTGTTGGACAAACGAAGCTGAACACGAACAGCGGTTGGTACTTCTCCTAATAATACAGTATATGCAAACTGAAGTTCTGCTGCAGTTTTGTTTGTGGCATCCAACATAATTCAGGAAGATGCGGTGAGCGAAACATGGTGGAAGGAAAGACGTACCTAATAACGATAAAATATTTTAACCCCGCACGGTATTTCGTTGCTCTTGATGCTAAAAAATTCTTTGCCTGACTGCTGACTTTTTGAAAATGTTTGTGTTTTTTGTCACAAAGGTAGATCCTGTCAAGCTGAAAAAATGCATTCGAGTTGTTCTGCGCAACCAATTCATGTCGTGGCTCACTGTCGCTGTATTTTACCCTTTGTTCAAGTGGCGCGGCATGTCATTCAGTTCAGAACTGCCTACTTTTCAAATGGTGTTGCTGCAGTTGATTAGTTTCATCCTTCTTGAGGAGATTATGTTCTATTATGTTCACAGGTACGCACCTTTTCGCTTCTAAATCAAGATGTTATGTTTTAGTTGTACAAAAGCAGTTTCTTCTGCTTACGACGATGGTTCCTCAAAAGCCTGAATAATCACAAGACGAATATAAGTATATGCGGACGCCACTTACTGGCTTGAATGTTGAGTGGTAAAGCGATTCCTGGCATAGTCCTGGTCACGGAGTTCGAATTTCACTTAATGCCGAGCTTTGTAAGTTTGATGCTGATGCTTGAAAAGATTTGGAAGACTCCGACTTTTAGATTTCAAACAATTTTTTTCGTCATCAACCATGAGAAATATTGCCGTACATCTCGTCTTTTCGTGCTGCAGAATCCACTGACTGAATGCATTGGCATCGATGTCGAACGTTGCGTTGGGTGTGATTCATTGAATTCCATTCATTATATATTTGATGTCTCCTTATGCTATGCAACTTGCAGATTACTTCATCACCCCAAGCTCTACAAGCACATCCACAAAATCCACCATGAATGGACAGCCCCCATCGGAATTGCTGGCCTGTACGCGCACCCGATTGAAAACCTAGTAAGTGCAAAATACGCAATCGCCAAAACTTGTAACGAGTATCGCAGCCCACAGTTCAGTTAAAATTGGCGCAGTCGAACTTTGTCGGTTGTTGCTATTCTGGCTTTAAATGCGCCAAGTCTTCATGATAATGTGATATTCAAAAATTACTTCCCATGATGTACATTTAGTTCCTCTTAATTTTCCTTTGCATTTTCTGTGACATACTGTAAGTCACCCAACCCGGAAAAATAAGTAGCTGCATTTTGAGTGCCCGTTTGATAAAATATTTAACTTCTGTAGGTTGCATACAACCAGAATTAAGTATTTGTGTTTACACCAACAAGTCATTTTTTAACCATTCTGGTAGTGATGTTACGCGTGATTGCAAATCTTTGGCTGGACAGGTATATTGACCTCTGTGCACAGATCTCCAATGTTCTTCCGGTCCTGCTTGGTCCACTGATTGTACGAGCACACATCGCCACTGCTTGGTTGTGGATCGTCGTCACTCTGGTCAACACTTCTAACTCTCACAGCGGTTACCACTTTCCCGCGTTTCCGTCACCCGAACAGCACGATTTTCACCATTTGAAGTAAGCATGATTTTGCTTCTCGCTGCGTTAGCATGTGTTTTGGTTTGTGAGTAAATAACTTTGATCCCTCAAAATTTTCGGCTGGTCTATTTAGAATCAAGTTAAGGCCAAGACCTCGCAATGTTTTTGAGATCAGTTATCCTTCATGACAAGATAGGGTTGCCAGATAAGTTTTGTAAAAATACCGGCCATTTTTTTAACAGTCGCAGATCTAAACTGCATTCGTAAGCGCATATTTAATGATTTAATGGCACTGGATTCTCGAATGGAATTATTGAAAAGAATGTTTTTTGACAATGCATTTATTTTTCATGTTATTTTCTTTGCAATTTCATAAATCTTCCACAATGTTTGGTTTGAAAATGTTTCAAAATATTTCAAACCAGTGTATAAACGTACGCTTTGTGAGCATAGTCTATAGCCCTATGCTAAGCATTAGCAAACTAACCTACTTTAAATGGAAAATGATAACTGCAGTGTTTAATGTGAACGGAGGCGTTTTCTTAAACTCTAAAAAATGATGCACTTAGTAAATTTCCAGTTTCACATGTTGTGTATCAATTTCTGAAGTGAACATCTTACCGTACAATTTGATGGGTTTGCTTTTGTACGGTAGTATTGCCTGTATGAACACCATAACACAACTAATAATTTCTTGCGTGCTACGTTCTCTTCAGTTTGCAAAAAACATTTTCTAGCTCACCTGAACTCTTGAAAAAATTTCTCACTACCTTCTGGACCACCAAGACTGGCTGCGAGATGACCTCCCGGTTGATTCGCTGGCCCCTTGCTATAGACCGCTGACGAAACAATGTGCCTGTTCATTGCAACTCGCGTAATAGTAGGAAGTTCGCTAGTCTCTACAATGTCACTGTCGTCCTGTCCATTTCTATGATTTTCCTGTATTCTGCCTGCAATAGCCTACGGTAGCAGTCCAGACAACAACCCCACCTACGCCAGTTACAAGATTATTTGCCACAAGAAATGCTCATACAGATTGCGTTTGGGACGACGTAAGATGATAAGCATGACTACTAAACAAATGATAAGAGAAAACGGAGAGACAATGAGTGTTGTTAAGGCACAAGTAACAATTTGCCCTTATATGAACTTCCCTGAAAGAATTGTCCTGACAAGATTCACTGCTAGAGTCATTGTAAATTGAGAAATTCTGCGTTGGTTCTTCTCGCAGTTACTGCAAAAATATCGGCTTCAGGCACTGGTTTTTAAAATACCGGCTTCTTACCGGCCTCTGATAAATTAGCAGTAAAATACCGGCCATCTGGCAACCCTATGACAAGACCACACAATAGCATATCCATGTCGCAAATGCCATTGGCTATTGAACAAACGCAACAATTCTTTGTGAAGATTCACTTTGTTTATGATGTAACAGCTGTTGAACAAATACAATGATTCATTCTACTTGAACAAGAGCTAAAAATGCCTGCTCATTAGGCAAAATATATACTCGGTGAACAGCAGTGTCTGATTCAGTGCTGTGGAAGGGCAGAGTTGCCAGGTTCGCCCTTTTGGAGCCAAATTTCAGAAATTTGGTCCGAAATAACACTAGCTGGCTCCAAATTTTCGTTTGGCTCTTTGGCTCTTTTTTGGCCCTTTTTCAGGATAGATTTGGCTCCTTGGAAAAATTAGATCTGACCTCCCTGGATCGTGTCGGAGAAGTCATATTTTTTCACTTTTTTGACTAATTGATTGCAGATTTTCACTAGAAATTCGTAAATTTTGTTTTGAAGGTTTTCGATTAGAAAATTTTGTTAGAAGCCTTCGAGTTTCTGAGTTATTGTGTTCATCAGAATACCTAGATCAGTGGTTCTTAACCTTTTTTGTCTCATTTACCCTTTAACAAAATCAAAATATTGATTTTACCCTTAACAATGTTCAGTGTGTTAAGGCATGGCTTTCCTGATAAGGGTCCGGAGCAGGCTTTCTTGGCAAAACGTTGTCAACTTACACTTAAAAAACATGAATTTTTGTGCTTGCTGAAAGCAATTTTAGGGTAATGCTTGTACGAAACTTGTCAATCTCTGAGATGACATTTTTATAAAATGCTCTTACACGCAAGCATGAATACTTTCAAGAAGTGGTTCGCTGAGGTTATTGAAATTCTAAAAACAGTTTCATAGTAACTGGCATATGAATGAGACAAGGGGAAAAACGTTTGGAAGAAGTAATATACAGCCATATTTAACTTTCTTTTATTAAAAAAGGACAAACAATTTCAACCAGTCAGTCACTCAGTGAGACTTTTGTGCTTGCCTTCCACGCGCAATATACGGTAAATCAATTTTTTCAAGTTTCTTCTTTTGTTCTCTTTTCAAGTACGTCCGTAGCGTACGGTTTGAAAAGTCATTCCCAAATTGTGTGCGTTTTTTTTTCTTTTGCTATTGCAAAAGCAATGCGATAGGGTACTTCCAATCCTAACGTGTCTTCAGGAACGAACCCTGATATAGGCAGAGTTCCTACAGCACGAAATTGAGTGTGATAGGTCTGCAAAGACATGTGGTTGTCATGTACGTGTGTGGGATGGAGTGAAGCAAGCTTACAAACTTGATGGCTTCATTAAACCATTACCAGGCACTTTGGAGCAAAAGATGCACTAAAATTTTTCAACAGCATCTGTTATGATGAAGTCTAAGTATGATTTTAGATATGTTCTCTTCTTCGACACAATAACTGAGAATGTTGAAACGTGTATAATTTTTTAATTCATGAATGACTCATTGATTAAAAAGACCAAAAGTGACTGTCCACTGTGAACTGACACTACTGCAGTATAGAAGACTTTATTCAAAGTTTAAATGGTCTTAGAACAGAACTACATGCAACGAACAAAAGCGTTGACGACCGAGCCGACTCATGCCTCACACAACTGCCCGAATAACGAACGCCACGCTTCCAATTAAAAGAGTGGCGATGGACGCCAAGCCAAGAACCGCGCCTTGAGCAAGGCACGTGA
>Ga0210059_1016859_pt1 | contig 10497 bp, 3 predicted proteins | sample Ectturendosymbi2_FD_188042 | JGI IMG/M metagenome (GOLD analysis project Ga0210059, IMG submission 188042) | Ecteinascidia turbinata endosymbiont from Florida, USA - Sample 2 (SPAdes) (version 2) | ecosystem: Host-associated > Tunicates > Ascidians > Unclassified | place: Key West, Florida... | reverse complement strand
CCTAGTTTTCCGAACAAAATTCCTGGGAATACCCAGATGGCATCAATATGTCACCAATTTAAATTTGAAAATATTGTATAAAATATTTCATTTTGTACTATTAAAATCCCTCAAGCAATAGCCAGCCAATAGCCACTTGTCAAGCTCATCCAGTGTCACATCCCAATTTGTGCTTCCACAAACAAGGTGGGCTTCAGTCACTGTACATTTTCTTTTATTTGTCAGCTTTGCTTCATGACAGAAAATGGAAAAGGATGAAGACTAATTGCTTTCGATGATTCATCTCATGGCAAGTGATGTTGGTCCATGGTTAAAGTTCACAATGTCTAATTGAACTGCTTGCAACATTGCAAGCTTCCTTGTTGCACGTAGGAAGTGGACAAAGACTATACAGTGTTCTATATTTTCCAATCAAGTCAGGATTAAACTGGACATGTTTCTGTTGATCACTGTTTATGTTTTTGACTAAACTATACTGTGAATCCTTGTTCGGTGAACCAATCTCGTCTGCATCATTTATCAATGCATTGACTCCCTTGCTGTCAGAGTAATCAGCATCTGGGCAATCTGACACAATGTTTTTTTTTGTCTGCAACAAAGGTCATAACTTTTAAGGTCATAACTAGGGCAACCAATTTTTTGACCTGAAAGCTTAAAATTTTGACTTTATAATTTATCAATTTTCTGCATTTTCAGTTGAAATACGGAAGACAAACAGAAAACAAACCAATAGGTTCCTCTGTTGAAATGAAAAATCAGAAGAAATTTTTCTGCAAAACCTGGTATAGCATGTTTAAAAATGTCTGGCTACTTTAGTTTCCTGAAACAAACCTCTTTGATGCTTTGCACTGTGGCAATTTGCTTCCACCATAAACCTTTTGTCACTTTTCACTAAGCAGTCACAGAATTTGCAAAATAATTCACCCTTAGGTGATTAGGAAAACTCGGAAGCATATTCATGCAGTATGCTTCGAAGGTTTGAATAATTTGGTTGTTTAAACTTAGACATGATATGTTGATAAGTACATTAAAACCACAGTAGAGTCAAATCTGAGAATATCATTAAGTTAAAACACTATAGTATGCATAAATGTATTGAGCATTTGCCAAACCAAGTACTGTAAGACCACATTTCTTGCATTGCCATGCCTATTCTACTTAAGCAACGTTCTTATGTGAAAAGCTGCAACAAACCCATTGCAATTTCAGAATTGCAATTAAACTTGCAAAAACATATCAAAATCTGTTGTAACTTTAATAAAATATCGATAATAAAGTTTAACTGTAATAAACTTCAATAAAATATAAATTGGATTAATAACCTGACATAAATTTTGTATTGCACAGATAAGCTAAACATCTCAACATCTAGAATAAGGTCGACGTGGACATAGCAAGGCATTTATAAATCACCAAATGGACTACTCTGTTAGGATTACACAGGTCTACAATTTTAAATGAATTTCATGGGGATTGGAGTTTGAGAGTGTTTTCGGGATAATTTTGGGGTGCTGATTTCAAAACTGTTCTCAGATTCTCCCTATGTGGTCAAGTTTTTGAGCTACCGGTATTTAATATTTTAATTTATGCAGTTGTAGCATTTTAAGCATACTGTTGCACAAGAGGGTTACACATGTCGTGGTTTGGTAAACTAGCTAACATGTTATTTAAGCATTAGTGACATCTTGTAATAACTGTGATTTGTAAGCTAGCTTATGAAGAGCAGTGAGGAGCATAGAAAACATACAGAGGTTAAATGAACACAAAATGTCAGTTAGTGTATACTGTGTACTTGCAACTATGACTTACAAAACATAGATGAGAAACTACACAGATATTATGGCCTTGCAATACAAAGATTGTAGTGAAAAAACAATGTTAAAATGCAAAGAATAGCCCAAATATGATAGCATACTCTTTTTTCAAGACAGAAAAGATTGCACGGTTACTAATCCAGAAATTGTCTTTTCTGTGTTTTTCGGGAGTAGCTACAGCCAGCAACCTCTAAGCACCAGCAATAGTCTGCCAACATGTTGGTATTCCAGCATCCCTGGTATCTTTTCTATGGTTTTTATATCTTGGTGGAAAGACTCTCCTTGCTCTTCAATCATTGCTTCTAAGTTTTCAGGAAAATAGTTTACATGACTATGAAAACAATGAACCTTCACACTCATATTGCATCCTAATTTTTCGTAAGAATTTAACAGCTGTTTTGAAAGGTCGTAATAGTTAGGAAGTTTTCGACAACTTATGTAAGTGACTGCCAGGCATTTTTATGAGGGTTCTCAAGGTAAGTGGAAAATATTTGTCCCACATTTAAACGTCATATCTGAGAACCATGAAAAGTTCCAACTTTTCAGTGCTCAGCGCAGGGAACTTTTCACACATATGCAAAGCAGTCACTTTTACCTATTTAAAGCTTTTGCAAACTGTTTTCATACTTTGATATGAAAAGGAGGAAGTAACACCTCGTTTGGATTAATCAAAGGAAAGTGTATAACATTTCTTTCACCAATCTTAAGTCTTTCTCTCTTTGGTGAACTGTCCTTAGTCCAATGCTCTTGGCAAGCCCTGCTGTCCCACAGACACAAGAAACACATAAAGTTTGTGTATCCACTTTGTTGCCTAACCAATATGCACAAATTCTTCTAATTTACTGCAAATCATCCAGTCATGCTCATCAACTATGGTACCAGGCACAGACTATTCTGACATAGGATTTCATTGTAGTTACTGCTTACAACAGGCTACCACTAACTCATTCCCTGTGGGCCTACACAGTTCAATAATAGCTGATAAAGCATTTCAGCATTGAAAAGCACAACTACTGATTACAAAATCTGTTTTCAAGTTATAAATGGTGGGAGATAACTTTTTAAACTTTCGGTGAGGTTTTTCAATATTTTGCGAAAAACTGCAAAACGTATGCCCTCTAGTGACTAATCCTGAGCAGATGGGCAAAAAGGAAGTGGTTTTTGGACTCAGCGGCCCCCAAAATCCTCCAAATTTGTTAAAACTTCAAGTCCCCAAAAATCCTGTATGCCGGTGTCATCTTTGCAATGATTGCTAACAAACTCAACCTATTGCATTACACAGCTAACCCTGCCTTGCTATCTGAACAGCAGACTGTGTAAAGTTGGAACTTTAGTCACAAGCATTAAACATATCATACTTTTGTGCAATACAAAATACAAGAAGACTGTCTGGGCAACCCATGATAAACTTTATGCAAAACAATCACTGCATCGCGATCAAATATGAAGTACAAGTCACAGTTTTGTATGCCCACAACTAGGCATGTAAGAAATTTGATGAAACACTCCGAACAATAAATGCTGACGCTTGATACTCAAACACATTTATGTCATCACAAACAATAAAAATGATTCAGCAATGTCATTCTGGGTCACAGAGGAAAGTGTCAAGTTTTCCCTGAATCAGTGGTGAAGTCCCTTGTTCCTCCATTTTATTTTCTTGCGAAACACATGATATTGTGGTAGCGCAATTTCAGAAACAGATTGAACAAAGTCACTTACACAACAAAACAGAAAACAGCTTGGCAGAAAAGCAACTGTGTTTCAGTGCTTCCATTTTTCTTTTAAGGGGTTTAAAAACCTTTCGGGTGCTAAACTGCTAACTCCCTATGACATGATCAGTGCCATAAACTCTCTCAACCATCAGGCAACCCTGGTTCGGTTTGAGTTATGCTGGACATTTTGCAACAAGTTTCAAGTGCTTATCTTCCAAGCTGATCTAGCTCAATTTTTGGGGAGCCATTTCAGAAGTCTGGTGGGAGCACACCACTACTTAAAATGTCTGGCATTGGTCAATTAATATTACTGTGGTTATGTCAGACATTTTGCAACTGGTTTCAAGTGGTTGTCTTCTCAGTTGTTCTCGCTCATTTTTGGGGGTACCATTAAGCACTCCCCATTACCACAGCCACCATGTGTGACCCAGGAGACCACCAGTTGTACAGGTAGCCATACCAGATGATGTGATACCATTGGAAGTTAGTTATCTTCCCTGCTAAGCTAGACCCTCCGGCCTCCTGCTTTATAGGTATTTTGTAAGTAATCATTGCCTTCAAATTTGTAAGTTTTTTTCTTTATCTGTTAGGGTTAGCAGGTGGGGAAAGATGTAGCCTAAAACTGTTGGTCATCTTTTTGTCACAGGTTGGGGACCTAGCCTTTCTTCCCAATTTGATGCTGTTGCTATCTTGTCATTTTCATATCCAATGATAAGTTTGGTTTGAGTTTTTTGATTTGATTTAAACTGCCAAGGGAATCTTCTTTTCTTTGGTTTAGACGCATCAATCTTGTTATTTCTCCACAAAGTCTTTTGTGACAAAACCAAAATCATCTTCAGTAGTCATGCAATGATTAATGCCTAGGAAATCCACTTCAGCCATTTGTTCTTCTGTGCAAACTTGTAACATTAGCTCCACTTCCAAGCCACTGTTTGTAAATGCTGAAGTTAGTGCTTGTTGAATGAAGCATTCGACCATTATGATGCAGTTGACCAAATTATGCAATCAGTGAATCTATGGAAAGTTCTGCCTCACCTAGCACCCCAGGCACAATCAGCTGTAGGATATAATACACAGCAATGTTGGTCAATGAGACAGAGTAGTTATCACCAGTTATAACTCTGTTTTTTTTTCTCAAATTTGGATTTTTTGGCCATATCTTTTGAACCAGAAATGCTAGAAAGCCAATCAAGGGTTCTGAAGACTCAGAAACTAGCTCTAAAGGCTAGTTCCACTAAAAATTAGTCATAAAATTGGCATTGGTGCCCAGGACCTGGTGACCTTGGTCTAAAATGTGTAAACCTACCCATTATAATGTCACCCACAAAAAAAACGAAATCCAAAACTTTCTAATTTTGTAAAATCTAAAGTAGAAGACTTCTCACATCTATAGAGGTTTTGAACAGCACTCTTGCTCAATCGGCTGGCAAAATATGGTGGTGCAAAGTGACACAAGAAAAGTGGCTCACATGTGATTTCACACTACAAGTATATCATACACTAGCTCCCAATGTGTTGAGTACAATAATGGTTTTGTGCTGACACTAGATCTTCTTTTTCTGTTCTCTAAGGCCAATTAGTTAGCAAAGCTATCTAATCAGTTGAATCTGCAAATTAACCGCTTGAGGTTGAACCTGTGCTGTTTATGTTAGCATGCAAAAGTTGTAACTTTGTTTTCTGGCCATCTGCACAAGGACAGTTGCTTAATCAAATTAATGGCACTGTGGTTTTCCTCTGCACAACACATTGTATACTTCTTTGAAGTGAAATATGCAATTAGTGGTACAAATCTACAAATGAAAGCAACATCTATTTGATTATCTGGTTTATGCAATTAAACAGACTATTTCCTTTATGTATGGATGGTTTGGGTTAAGAATCCTATGTGATATAGCAGTTTATGCATTATATGGAACATGAATGGTTTTAGTTTGAGATTCCAGAATCCTTTGTGATAAAGTGGTTTATGAATGCGCTTATCTGATATGCAACTTACTGAAGTGGTCTGTATTTGTTATGGCTTTTTTGCAAATTGCTTTTCAAACTTCTTTTGCTAAAAATAGGCAAACCTAACCCCTGGGCACTGTTTAAATGTACAGTGAACCTTGGTTAATCCGGATTCGATTTGACCGGCGATTTTATCCAGTTTAGGCAAAGATCCAGATTAACCGATGCTGGTTGTTTCTAGCATGACATCATCTCAGTACTGAGATATTGGTGGAAATTACTTAAATTTACAACCCAACAGCAGACTTTTCCAGAAGCAAAATGAATTTATTGATGTATTTACAATGGTACATCAGACTAGTAGCTGCTATATCTGAGTAGTTATGAACAATCTTAAGTCCACAAATTTAGATTGGTTAACTGCAAACAAATATTTGGGAGGTAATGCCTGCCTTCCAGACATCTTACTGAGTACAATACACTCAGGGACAATGCTCTACACAAACACACACAACACTGATCAATAGACTGAAACCGTGGTGCGGTGGTGTGCCTTGAGCGTTATGTTCAATGCAATATGATATGTCCGTGTGTGACGTAATGATCGTCTCTACAATTAGTTGAATGTTGCATGCAGTTGCAGCCATTGGTAAGATAATTCTATGTGCACATTGGTGATCGTGAATACGCTTGTGTTGCATCTAAAAGCTGCGGAATTTTTCCTAGAGACCAGTCAGTGAATTTAAGAACACAACAGCATGCTAGTGCACAAAAATCTGGATTACGAGATGTGAAAAGAGTAGATTTTTATCTGGTATTGGCGAAGTCTGGATTAAAAAATCTGGTTAAGCCAAAGATTTTAATAAAGAAAAACGTTAGAAATCATATGTACCACCAGTTTTATCTGGTTTTGGCAAAGATCCAGATTAACTGAGGTTTACTTGGTTTCAAAAGCTGTTTATAGTTCTAGCTTTGTTTGGCTCTTGATCCTTGGCTGCAGCATTGATTTTCATTTCTTGATCCTAAAATGATATTTTACGGTGAGGCATTTTGTGAAAGCTAAATTTTGACTCAATTCCAATTACACTTAATTTTATTCAAATTTGATTAATAGGCTTAGAGGGTTAACTGCATTTAAGGAAATAAAAATTATCTAGTCAAGATTCAAATTTGCTGAATGACTGAAAAGTGTTTCGTGTGATGCAAAATTGAGTATTAAATTTATGGTCTTTTGTGAAAATATATTTCAAAATATCAATAAACCCTATGGTTCGAATGACATATGTCTAAGCCCATAGTTAAAGGAGCAGTGTGTCTGCAACTCATATTGGATCACACCAAGACCTTCACAAGCTGATCCTTAGACTTAGTGTCACATCAGTTTGTTGTATGTGTGTTCAACAAAGCTGGCTTCATAAAATTTCAGAATGTTTAACTGGCGGTATTCCTCTTAGAGGTTAGGTTCTGTGTGTCAAATGTTTAATTCAAAAAGGTTTTAACATTTTTTCTGCAAAAGTTGATAAAAGATGTTTCCCATGTCACGTGTTGCTGCATCATCTTCACGATCAAGCAGTCCAACACCTCCTAGTGATGCACTGGGAACCCCTGTTGCTGAGAACTGGTGCTATACCCAAGTGAGTCCACTGCATGTTGTCATTTACTGTTTCAGTTTTTTCATGATATGCAGTTTATTATTGGCTCAAGTGCTGTAAATAAATTATCTATTCTGCAGTAGCTTTGTGACAGTTGCACGCTCGCAACTCCCTAAAAGTGTTTTGGAAATTAGTCAGTTACTACCTATGCAAAAGTTTGGGCTAGTAAGACATTATTTTAAGTTTTATACCCCTTTCTTGGAAATGTTTTGATTCAGTTCCATCTTGACAAATTCACTACGCTCATGGCATCATCTCATGCTAACATATAATACACATGGTTTGCTGTCAGTAGCAGGTTTTGGAAGTGAAGTAGAAAGTACTCCCCTGGCATATACCCACAAAATATGCAAAATGCATGTAGCACATCATGTTATATAAATTCAGATGTAATATTTCATGTAATGAATACTTTGTCAAATATATTGCTTTTTATGCAAATCGCATTATTGATTTTGAAAAATTTCAAAACGTTTTAATTATATGTCAGTATTTTCCAGTTAACTATAAAAATACCACAGACAACGGGTTTTTTTCTGTAACTTCAAAATGTCATTTTTTATATTGGTAGAGCAGTTAAGAAGTTATATGTGGTATAACAATACAAAGTAAAATGTTAGCAACTGAAGTTCTTACATAATAAGCTAGCTAACTTTTTTGCAACACTCAGGAACCTAATGCATGAAGTTTAGAAAATTTGTTGTTTTTGTAAAAAAAAGGAATGTTGAGTTGTGTGTGACACAGTTTATGTCTCATGCATGAACAAACAGAATGACTGTAATTAGAGTTCTCCGAGACAAGAAAGTTAGTCAATTTACTTCCATTGCAAAATTGTATTGCACAAAATTGAAGATGTTAATTTTTGAATAGCCCCACAAAATACCCTGTAAATAAATTCTGTTGCATATGTACATAAGGTAATTACAAAAAGTTTCAGACAACTAATTTGATGCACTGTCGCTAGCAAGTGTTAAATACCTCTCAGAAAGCTGCCAAATTGTCTTCCGTGTTGTTTTGTTTCCTTCTGATTGTCTTTTTAAAATATTCATTAAAAGCAACTTAAGTTATGTTGATGTGTAAACATGTAGGAAGCACCTACAAGCCATGTTCAGCGTTAAAAGTATTTGTTTGAAGCAATCTTTTTCCATCATTCAGGCGGAACTAAAACGCCTTTGAATATGGCAGTGTTTGTTTGTCACTAGCGCTACAATCGTTGTTGGAAAATCGTGTATTTTAATATGTATTTTGCTGGTTACTTATATTGTCAAGTATGTCTTCAACAGGTGAAAGTTGTGAAGTTTTCGTACATGTGGACCATCAATAATTTTAGTTTCTGCCGAGAAGAAATGGGCGAAGTTTTGCGTTCCTCAACTTTTTCTTCTGGTGCTAATGATAAAATGAAATGGTATGACCCATTATTGTGCTGTATCTTTCATGCTGATGCTTGCTTGCCACCAGTGCTGTTGCAGTTAAATATTTGCGCATATTTACGATGCTTCCCCCAACAAACAACAATTCTGATGCCGTAACTTGCGATTGGTATGCGACATAAACTGAGTGATGGCAGAAGTCATTCAGCCCTTCTTGATAATGATAAGTAACAGTAGCTGCGAGGACTATACTGAGTCGTCCTTTGTTGTTGACAGTCGTTCTTTGTTGTTGAAACGCTTTTACCCTGGGGAGTGGTTATGAAGTTGGTTGATTTACGGGATAAGAGTTAAGGTCGTGAAATTTTGTCAGGGGTCATGAAATTGACAGTCAGGTTATAAAAACAGCGGCCGAAGTTAGCCAAGTAAGTTAGACGTTTTGTACACGCTTTGGAAAAAAAACTGTTGTTGCCATCAATATAAGCTGCCGTAAATAAGCTGCAAGCTTTTGTGGACAGCAGGAAGAATAGTGCGATAAACAAATAACGTAATACTTCACAGTGAAGGTTGATAAAAAATCATGATTGACAGTGATGGTTCGTGAAACCAGCCCGTGTACATGAAATTGACCTGAGGGAACTGTCATGTCACGTAAAGGTTTTGCCAGAAGTTTTCTCAGCTGCGAAACAGAAAATGCCAGTAAAAACGCTGTAAAAGTAGATTCACTGAGTGTAAAGGAATGGTACTATAATAACGATAGGTCGTCTTTTTATGCGATTGTTGCAAGCAGAAACTCAGGATGGAGCAAAGCATCCGTTGCCCACACAGGATTGCACAAAAGTTTATGAAGTTTTCACCGGCTCACGTGCTGCATTCAACTTCACTTTATTGCTTATGAGCGGGTTTTCGATTGCGTTGAGGCTGGTCCTATCGATTCTGTCGAATTGATTTGCGTGACGACTGCGTTGCAGATGCCTGTGCAGTTTTCTGTCTTAGTCAAATTTTTTTGCCTTTCATGTAGCCCTCAAATGTGCACTAATCTGCACCGTGAACTCTGTTTATCCTGATATAGAATAGGCCTTATAAATTACGTTTGCCTGTTAACAGTTAGTCACTCCGTGAGATTTTTGTATACAGTAGTCTATCATGAACTTTAACAATCACTGGCTAACTTGAATGTTGTTTTATCGCTTGAACAGGTTAAAGGTGATGAATGTTGCTTTGAAATATGTCTATGCCTGTGTTCGAAGCAATGCTTGGTGTCATTTCAGTCATCCGGCTGTTATTTTGTGAATACGTGATGGCAGTGTTTTTGTCTTAGGTGCAACAAGAAATCAGGGTATTTTATCAAATAAAATATTTGTTCTGCAGGTGCTTACGAGTAAATCCTAAAGGACTAGATGAAGAATCAAAAGATTACCTGTCTCTATATCTTCTGCTGGTATCGTGCCACAAAAGCGAAGTGCGCGCCAAGTTTAAATTTTCAATTCTAAACAGCAAGCGTGAAGAAACGAAGGCGATGGGTAAGTTTGTTTCGTCTGCTCTAAACGCGACTTGTAGTCGACAATGTCTGTATATATCTGCATATGACATCCGGTGAGTGGGCTGTATGATGTTCCAAAAATCAAACGGTGTATTTTAGTCGGAAAATATTGCTCCACGTCTGACGATATGTGTTGCTAATGCGTTTTTTTGTTTTCATCTGTTTTAGAGAGCCAGCGAGCGTACAGGTTCGTCCAAGGAAAGGATTGGGGATTTAAAAAATTCATCCGCCGTGATTTTCTCATGGACGAGGCAAATGGCCTACTTCCCGACGATAAGTTGACACTGTTTTGTGAAGTGAGTCACGCTTTCATTGAATTGTTACTTTTTCAGTAGTACAGGGTTGGGATGATCATTCCCATGACACAAGAAGGAATGAGAGGATGCACTTGTAAATCTCTCTCCTTCAGCCTCCCTGTAAAAGTGTGCGCCAAGTGCCTGGAAAAAAGATGCCGCAAAG
>Ga0210059_1016858_pt1 | contig 10497 bp, 8 predicted proteins | sample Ectturendosymbi2_FD_188042 | JGI IMG/M metagenome (GOLD analysis project Ga0210059, IMG submission 188042) | Ecteinascidia turbinata endosymbiont from Florida, USA - Sample 2 (SPAdes) (version 2) | ecosystem: Host-associated > Tunicates > Ascidians > Unclassified | place: Key West, Florida... | reverse complement strand
GTTCATGTTTGAAATGCACCTGATCAGTGGCATAACTGACGAACCGCCCCCTGCCAAGCTAAATGTAAAAACCGGGCCCCTACGTAGCTTGTATTTTGGTATTTGCTATTCTTTTGGTTTCAGTAGATTGTTGTTTTTTTTCGTTTTTCGGAGTGTTTTCCGCTGATTTTGGGTTTTTGTATAGCCGTTCAATACCGGGTTTACCATTGTTTCTCAACTATTTTCTGAGTGTTAGCCAGTGGGCTCCCTTCAGCTGTTTCACCATGGCTCAAACCTCTAGTTACGTCACTGCACCTGATCAAAGCAAGGGGTTGAACACATCTTTGCATTTGTGCTAATGCAAATGTGTGCATGTTAAAACGTACACGAGAGAGAAGTAATCGATTACGTGTTTTGCGTTCTTTGCATTGTTTGACCGAGCAGCGCTGTTAGCTGGAATCTCCAAAACGGCCACAGGCAAAGCATACAACGAGTGCAACACACTTGGTCAATTTGGTCTGGACTGTGGTTAAACACTCGGACACAAATGTATTTTTCCAAGCAGCCATTTTCTTCATTCTCGTCGTAAGATAAAACGAAAGGTTGTCAGGCATTGACGAAAAAACAGCGACTGGCTTTCCCGAATTTTTTATATTATCGTTATCTTGGGTTACGTTTTCGCTAGCAGCTGTTGTCTAAATTGTTTGAACATGTGATTGTGTTTTTTTCGCTGAATTCCTCATGGTAAGAGCGCTGCTTGTAAAAAACTACCAGATCAAATTACTCAGAAAAATTTGGTATATTCTCTTAGTTTTGTGTGCTTGATATAATTCATTTTCCATTCAACTTGATGCACACCAAGACAATTGAAAATATAATGGGTAAAAACGAACAGAAGCCGGAGCCACGAAAGAATGAACTCACTGCAGCCTTAAATAAAAACTCAAATAATATTTTCGGTGAGACTACTCCCGCTGTTGAAGTTCAACCAGTAGTTCTGCAGTACTCGTTAGACAGACCACTAAAGTCCTGCAACCCCATTGTTATCGACATGTGTCTTAAGAAATATATTGGCGATTGTGACGCATGCCTTCCAAGGCAAAATTGCAACCTTGCGGTGAAGTGCAAAGGTTTTTAACAGATGAAAACTTTGCTCCATACATCTAGTCCCATTAATGGCACAGACTCCATTCCAATACTGTCTTCGCTGCTGCAATGAAAATGGCGCGAATGTTGTTATTTACAATGTACCATTGGAAGTAGCATTGGAGGAGTTTCAAGAGTAACTACAAATGAATAGTTCGATTACCAAACTGTCTTACTCCAATTTGCCTCCTCACAATCGCCAACAGCTGTTAAGATTGGTTAATCAAACTTTAGAATGCATGAGTTTATTCCGATATCACTGTTGTAAATGCAAACCTTTGGTCATGTGACCAAAAATTGCAGAAGGAAGAACAAATGTTGCAAATGCAATGGAAAACATAGTTCGCAGCAATGCACATCCACCAGTGCACTGTGCCCAATCTGCAACGGTGAGCACACGCCTGGTGATGGACAATGCGCCAGATATCGTAGAGAATCAGCAATTCCTAAAATTAAAGTTACATCCAAGGTTATACCGAGGCTTGCAAGTTACACCGACGATCGACGCCTACTGATCATCCGAAAACTGTGTTTGCCCACTACTCAGGGGTCTTTCCAGCACTGCCTGTTGTACAAGAGGGAAGCCTGATAGGATTTTTAGACCAGATGTTTTCAACCTTTTTTGTACCGCGGCCCATTTTAGTAACCCACTATGACACAAAGACCCCATCTGAAACTCGAATAAAGCATAGATAATACAGCTGCGTACATAAAATATCTACTCGTGACCCCTCCAAGAATGGTTCACGACTCCTTTGGAGGTCGCGACCCGTGGTTGAAAACCACTGATTTAAACCGATTCCAACTTCACAACCGGGTATGATTAACGAGGAAACTGGCTCCATGGAGTGCATAAGTTTCAATAAGGACTTCCCGTTGGGAAACCAATTGTTGTTCCTTGCCTTTTTGGAGCAAGTAATTACAGAAAACAGAAACAATCTCATCGAAAGAAAGAAATCAACCTTAGGTATTTTAAAAATAATCACAAACGCTGCTGGCGAATGCATGGGTTTGCCCGTGGATGTCGAACAGCTTAAAACCCGGCAACCCAATGGCTCTTCACCTCATTCAATGGAACTGCAGATCAATGTATATAAAATTGCCGCACGTGAAACAATATTTTTTCCGAGGACACTGCACACAGTGTCGATAATAGTTTTGATGAATTCCCAATAAAAACGAAAGCTACCGACCTCAAATGAAAACTGCCAAGTCGATGACGCACGTTCGCTTGAAGATGTGACCTTACTGGTCAGTAGCGGCAAAAAAGCCCTCAAAAATGGAACAAGAGAATGGTGCCAAGAATGAATCACTCCGTTATTACAAACATTTTCTCAGCCACATTGTCTAAGTTCGTTGCAACCTTGCACTAAATGAAATATATTCGGCCTTCGAAACAAAAGCCTACGACTGGATAAGAAAATGTCACTCGCATTTAAAATAACTACATTTCAACCAGACTTTTGAAAACACCGAGAATATTTTTCCGAAATTTTCGGACAGTGAAATCTTTTGTATAAACTCGTGTGCACTCAAGTTTTTTGAATAGGATCCATGTCGTTCCACAGTTTTAATGTCTCTGCCGTGTTCTTGTCCATACACTCTTTCGTCTCCTGCAGCTGCCACCACTGACGCAGATTTTCCACGGTTTGCGGTTTGCCGAAAGGCAGCGGAATGCTGGGAACGTAATTTATCCCATTCTGTCCGTAAATATCGTTAAAAGAACGCTTGTCATCTAACGGAATGCCGTAAAGGGCTCGGCATAGGGCACAGAAACCTACGTACTTTCCATAGGGATAGCTTGCTTCGACGGGCGCTTTTCTCCATGCGAAATATTCAGCATAGGCAGACTCGTTCTTGTCCAGATAGTTCAAATATTTCGCTAAATCTGACAGACTTCTGAAATCTTCGACATGTATAAAGGAATTACGGGGTGCAACTGCTTCGTACGACGCCTTCTTCGGACCAAGAACTACAGGAACGACGCCTGCGACCAAACCGTTTATGAAAAATTTCTCGGTAATGTAGTCCCGGCAATGCAGGGAGTTTTCGAACGCGAACAGAAACTTGTATTGCTCAAGAGTACGAAAAAAACGTGGAGCGGGTCGATTGAAATCGGGGAGCATTTTTGGAAAGCACCTTCCAAACCCGTCGATAGGATAACCTTTTTTTTTAATTTCATGCACAACCTTGATGCGCGTTCGAGCCAAACCGCCCAAGACACAGTTGGACATGATTGCCACTCCCTGCTTTGTTTTCTTCTTCAATAGCCGGGTTACGTCAATTTCGACTTCATTCCAGGCTACTTTTATAGCTTGCGCGGGGTTTAACCATCCGGGTTGATAACCGGGTAGTACAAAAAGTGAGTCCTGTCTGCAACGAAAGAAAAGAAAAGAAATCCCGGTCGAGTTTCTTAATTGCTGCAATGTTCAACCGCACAGCGAAAACAGTGTCGTTTCTTTCACTTACTCCTTAAGCCATTGGTTCTTAAAGCATTACAAACACGCCGAACCCTTACGTAGTTTTCCTAGCTTTGGTGGATCCCCGTTTTTGCTCTATATAACAGAAAGTAAGAATGGATTACAAAAAAGGTGACCATGGTTAGATTCCTGTGATATACCCACGCTTTTAGTCATGTTTCAGATGACCTTCGTCGAACCCCTGAAATGGTTCCGTCGAATCCTAGGGCTTCGATCGAACCCAGGTTAAGAAGCACTAACTTAGTTTTTCGATATCTTTGAACATGCATTTGGAGAGATTTGGTCAGAACAATGCCAAACAACTGGAATTCGGATTTGCAAGATTGCTTACATCTACTTTCATTCGTTATGCTCATTGTTATCTAGACTAGATTATGGAGCATATAGTACTTGAGATTGAGGGTAAACAATCTCGTCTACATTTATTCACAAAGGGTAGTTAATTTTTGACAGGGTTAAGCACGGGGCTGAACACTTGCCACTAAGGCTGGCACACAGGGTTTATTTATCGAACAGGTCACACCGAAAACTGCAAAACGGTCCTTGCCCTCAGCCTCTTGCTCGGCGTTAATGATTGCCAGTCGGCGCAGCCCAAGAAATCTTCGAAACCGCCACCATTTAACCTGTGTTTTCAACATTCCTTAGAAATGGTGTACTGCACCAAAAATCTGCCGTTCAGCAGTGTTGACAACAAGCGATCTTTTATTACTTTATTAAATCGGTCAACTAGCCAATAATCGTGACTTTACTCTAACTAACTTTGCAAAACAAGCCACGCCAGAGATTATGCCATGCAAGGCGTCTAAAGTGTTTTTTACAAGATATCGAAATCCTGAACATAGTGCAAAGTTGTTGTTTATGTGACTCTAGAATGTTTCACTTTTATACTGATTTACTGGCATGATAAGGTAAAGCGTCGGTTTTCCAGATGGATGAAATTACGCCACAGAAGAACAAAAACTCACCGAAACGTCATGGTCCCGTTCAAGTAGTTGGCTTCGAATTCCTCGTAGTTAAAAGGTAACATATTGCGTTGATCATCGATCACGGTATTTCCTGGACTTTCAAGCGCCCACCACAAGTAAAGCTGATCTGGTCGCCTAAGCGTTTTAGAAAATGTTGTAACAAAAAATAACAGTTTCGCCTTTTACGGTTGGAAAATGCCGCAAGTATCTTTATGAACTATAATTATTTCCTGCAAAATCGGACGAATCACGAGGCCAGTACACCACCAGGTGTTTCTACAAACCGTTTGTAAAACGTTCGATAAGAGCCTATTTGCATGACATTACAGCAAGACAAACACGTGGATGTCCACCTTTATTTTATTAGGTTCCGAATTGAGAAATGCAGTCGGGTAATGTTATCTGATAAACCGATACCTTGCGTTTGAAGGGCGGTTTGCAAAACTAAGTACACATTAGAAAGTTTTTGTAGAAGAAAAACTGCTTCTGTCGTCTGAGATCACATGATCATGCGTGCCTCGTCAAAATCTTAATGGGATTATTTTTTCGACCACTATCGAGTCGCAATCAAGGCTGCCAGATGAAAGTTTCAATAAAAAGCCAAACAGTGCTAAAAAAGGCCAGAAAAAAGCCAAATGATTGTTTAAAGGCCGGTAAAAAAGTCAAACTATGTTTGTGGCATTGCTATTTCGTAGTCACAAGGAGACATCTAAATTAAGAGAATATTTTTGGACATTTTTCTCCCAATTGAGATTAAGTCTCGCTTGTCATTGTGCTGTAGCTCATTACTGATGCTCCTATGACATTAGTTTATGAGATTACACACTTTGGGAACAGTGATGCCACCGTTGGCATAGTGATCCATCGGCAACTTTCTGTACCCACACGAAAGTCATCTCCCATTTACTCCTGTACTTACGACCAGAACCATCACAGCCTTTCCACTTCTTCGACGTTATTGTCGCATTTCTATCCCGGGGACGCAGACCTGTCTGCATGAGTTGAGCCTGCTTAGTACTTACAACGCACTCGCATCACTTGAACTTTCTCGCATCCCTCAAACTCTACTAACATCAGAACGCGGGCGTCGGTCTAATACAGCAATAATTGCAAAAATTTCGAAAACGTGTTGCCGAACAAAATGGAATTTACTATTTTTCTTGAGAGAAAACCCTTTCAGCGTAAAAGGCCAAAAAGAGTAAAAAAGCCAAAATAATTTTTTAAGGACAAGATGAGACCAGAAAAAGGCCAAAAAGCTAATTAAACTTTTTCAGGCCAACTAATACAAAACGAGGCGGAAGTTCTGAAATTTGGCTCAAAAAAGGCCAACCTCACAACTTTGAACGCAGTTAAAATGTTTTTTCTCACAGCGTGATTTTTAATCACGTCTCTGAAGCAGAGCATGTGCACTAATCAGATTGAACGAAATCAGTTTTTACAAGTTGGTATTTTGCATTTCACAAGCGATGACTCGTTGCTGTCGTTGGTAACAGTACAGTATATCCACATTATGTGTCACCAAAAATTTTTGATTTTGTCAATCACTTGATGATTTGTTAGAAAACGCGTGGCCGTGACAACAAAACAAGATTTGACCCAGCAAATATTCTTGCATTTTAAATTGCTACTCATCAGCCGCAATTGGCCTGACGGTCTGGTTGTCTGGAGAATGCAAACAATTTGCAGATCTCTTCACCTATGATTAGTGCGATCTGGCCATGTATTTACTTGTGATTATCACATTTGTTTAAGACTACGTGACAGCCTGGCTGTAGATCGTTCAATTACTGACTTCAAAAACCCATACATGGAGGTTGACATTGTGTTGCGCGCTTTCTTCTCACTTTGAAACTGAGACATTTTATAGTTCTCCCTAGCACCGCTAATGGTAAAAATCAACGCTTTAAACGGTAAAACAAAAAAGGTTTAATGGAAAACGATTCTTGAAACAGAAAGCTATGCTATGATGAGCGGAAAAATATCGTTTGGCCTCAAAATTGCAACGAAACTAGTCCCTTGAAAACCCTAGCGGGTCTCTTTGCTGCTACCTTAATGGGTCCTTGGGTGGTGGCGTTGGAGGCGAACGACGGAAATGGAACAACACTGCGGATGTTTCAGCATCATTCAGCTGCAAGACAGAAGGCATTTGTTTTCATACTCCAAGACACAGTTACTGATCGTACCACCTTTTCACAGTTAGCAGCCAAAACAACTTCCACAGACACTGAAAAACAACTTAACCTAATTTGAAAAAGTTCAAAACTCAACCATCCACAACTTGCTCATTTGCTGTACTGTAGGTTTTCGTATTTTTTGTCAATAAGTAAAACAAAACTTAAAACCGAACGTTTCAGTGGATATGAAGCATATTACGTTTAGTAATCGGTGAACAAAAAATTGTTACGGTTAGATCTCCGATCTGGGATGGTCGCGGTTTGATGTTAAGACACCAGACCCACCAGAGAGGGCTGCGGAGTACAGGGTAGCTCGGGCCATAGCTCGGGCCATCCTACGTTTGCTACCACGATGACACTGCCTTCAACAAATTCGGGTTGAAAAATGAATAATGTTGGTCAACTAATAAATGTAATGTTAATTGAAATAATTTGGAAGTATTGCATTTTTTATTTTAACTGTATTTAACTTGATTACGTACTTCACAGAAAACGTCATTGACACAGCATAGGTTTAGAAAACAGCGAATTCGTAACGGATTTCTCAAAGCTACGCGTACAGTACGTGGAAAAGCGTGTTGTTGTTTTGAAAACGCGTTGGCGCTGCCGTTTCGGCGATGACGAGTCGGCGATGGACGTTTCCGCGATAAATCGGTTATAAGCCATGATAGTTTTGATGGGAGTGCTTTTTATCTATTTAAAAAAAAAAATCGGGTTTAGCTTTAGAGTTAAGGTTTAGCTTTATGGAAAACAAACACCCTTTGTAGTCTAACCTTTGAAGTGCAGTGGAATTCGCTAATAACGATTTCGGCTATTACGACAGTTCGCCTATAACGATGCTTTTTCTTCGGTCCCGGCAGAATTCCTATCTTTGAAGTGCATTATCGTTCGGCTATAACGACGCCGTCTGTATCCTCACTTCGCCCATAGCGACGCTTTTTCTCGGTTTCCCGCAGACTATTTTGTTCTTGCATAACGACAGTTGTACGTTTTCTTCAAACTTTGAAGTTTAAGCACCGCTATGAAGCCGCCACATAATCTATTCATGACCGATAAGTAACGCAATTTAAGCGTAGAATCATTAAGCCGTTGGTGTAACGTCACATTGACATCAGGGAGTCGAAGGAAATCGTTACATGTTTTACTGTAATGTACTGTATTAGGGATTTTTGGGAATTGTTGCGACTGTAGTCGATTTGACCGAGACTTGGTGGAACATTGAGTGGAATATCGTATAAAAGAAGCAGCAGTAGCCCATGGTGGCAAATTCTCTAACAAAATTTAAAGCATGCTCTAGATCAGTGGTGCTAACCAGTCGATCGCGGTCTACTGGTAGACGGCGGACTGATCCCAATTCGACCGCGAGGGCTTTTGGAAAAAATTGAAAAAAATTTTCTGCAGTGGCTATTCGTCAATTGGCTTTATAATGATTGTAAAGATTTCCTCTCTGAAGCAACGTGGCCCAGTAACTGGCATTATGACATTTCAGTACCTCCTAACAATGGAGGTCTCCTGCAGTTGTGTCCTGATGGCGGGATAAAGTTATGTGCTTGTTACTGATACTAAAAAAACTGTTGGTTTAGTATTAGTATTATGCTACTTGTTACGTTAGTGAGCACTAAGGTCAATATGTTTCAGAACTATGTGTGTGTGTGTGCGTATATGCGTGCGTTTGTTCTCACTTTAGTCTGTTGATTGTACGGTGGCACTTGTTTTGAACCAGGAAGTTGTCAATACAATCAGTTCAAATAATTGCCTGTACGACCGCTTCGCAGGAAACTGACGCACGTGGCTACAGATGCTAGCGTTCGCCGTGCTCAGGAAACCAACAATTATTATTTTTGTGCGATATGCACATGTCTGCGTATGTTGCTAACGGCTGATAAGCTGTATTTTTGCAAACTTTTTTTGACTATTTGCGGACAAAAAATTTTTGACGATTAGGCGCCATAGTGGACTACTACCTTCAAACACCTGAGCGCTTTTGGGATTTGAATTGTGCTCGTCCTCAAATAAATTTATTGCATCCCTTCTATCCCCTAGCGATCATAGCGTTTTCGCCCTCGTGAACGTTAACATGGCAGAGGTGAAACGAGTCAAGACTTACCATTTCCACCCCAAATGGGGTAAGATTATTTTTTGTTTACTCTCATTCAAAACTTGTTTGTTTGATCTGCAATGCAACAGTAGCGATGAAAAGTAAGGGAATTTGGAGCGGCATTTTAAAAAAGTGCAAAGAGCTAAGAAAGGGATTTTCCTGCCAAAACCTCAATGTGCCACAAAAATTCGGGCTTTGAAAATGCAGCTTTAACACGGCAGTCAGTCTTCACCAAAACCCAGAACCCAGGGAAACTTTTGTTTTCTATCGCCTCAGTCACGTCCTTGCTAAACACGAGCAGCCATTTGAAGATGGCAGTATTGTGAAGGAAGCCTTTCTCGAGGCAGCAAATAGCATTTTTGAACACTTCAAAAATAGAGCACAGATCGTGAAAGCCATTAAAGAAGTGGAACTCTGCCGCACTACAAGGCAAGCGAAAAAATGGCTATGTATGTGGAGGAGCAACTGAGGAAGTTCATAGACCCGTGTGAGAGCCTTTTCCCCCACTTTGGAGAGTCAACTGATATTCTGCCACAATGGCGTCTTTTCATCAGGATGGTTTTTGAAGACATGACCGCCAAAGAAGATCTACTCACCTCTTTGCTATGACATACCAGAGAAAAGAATATTTTTGATGTTGTTGTGGGCTTCGTTAAAGAGACACAACGGCCGCTCTCCAATTGATGTTGGTCACATTGCCACGAAATCACTTTTCGACTTGGAAAACTCTGCTCCACGGGACAGGGGCGTAACGAGGGGTGCAAGGTGGAAACAATTCCCCGGGAGCCAAATCAATGTTAGGGGCGCCAGAAAGTCCCAACAATGTCACAAGTAGGCTACTTTCACCAATATAGTATATTTCTTTCAGAAAGACCTCAGGATCGAACATGGGGCCGCAAAACTTGATTCTTGCTCGGGCGCCACCTAACCCCGGTACACCTCTGCTTGTGGATGTGATTCTGATATTGCAAAATGATTTTGAGATCAAAGCCAGATCAACATCTGCTCAACCTGGCGAGCATGTAGTGTTCTGGATAAGTAAGCTACTGGTGGCGGATAAGTACCTAATCTCAGATGTGCTTTGAACCTGACTGCTCTTTTTGGAACAACTTATTTTTGCGAGCCTGCTTTCTCGCACATGTGCATCATAAAGTCCAAGTACAGATCAACAAATACTGATAACAACCTTGTAGCTTGCCTACGCCTTGCAACCAGCTGCTACACTCCTCATGAATAGAAACTAGCCTCCTTCCACTGCCAAGTGCCCCACTACGGTTCGAGGCAATTTCAGGATTTCAAACTCAGAGATCCACTTGTTTTTATCTGGCTTATTTTTTTGTTTGATTCTTAAATTGATTGTGGTGTGTAAGGGAGGAAGATTTTGTGATGTGACATGTGAGATCCAGTGGTTGTGTTACAAGAACAAAAATTGTGAAGTTATTTACTACAGGCTGGATACGATGTGTATAGGTTTGCGATGTTGACACTTGACTGGTAGATCTCGGGATAGTGACTTGTTGAAAAGTAGACCTTGGGACAAAAAGTGTTGGGCACCACTGCTCTAGATAAAGCTGTCTCAAGAACAACACAAACGAAATTTAGCAACTTTTTTGCAAGAACGTAATGTAGTATTATCATGGGTGGATCCAAGGGGG
>Ga0210059_1016857_pt1 | contig 10498 bp, 4 predicted proteins | sample Ectturendosymbi2_FD_188042 | JGI IMG/M metagenome (GOLD analysis project Ga0210059, IMG submission 188042) | Ecteinascidia turbinata endosymbiont from Florida, USA - Sample 2 (SPAdes) (version 2) | ecosystem: Host-associated > Tunicates > Ascidians > Unclassified | place: Key West, Florida... | reverse complement strand
GGGGTCATTGATACTATACACCAGTGGTTCTGAACCGGGTGGGCGCGCCAACCCAGGGGAACGTGAATAAATATCCAGGGGGCGAGCGCTTACACGCCCTACAACAGTACAACATGAAAAGTTTGATCAAAAAAATTACCAGTAAATACATCTGTTTTCACAGCTTATTTAAAGTCAGGGAGGCTTGAAACAAATAACAATTACTTAAGAACCAATGCTATACACAAAACAGCAACCACAGCGGACTAGGTTTAGCACGCAAATAGTATCGTGTTCACGACATTTGTGCAGTAGGCGTGATGCACGAGTAGGTAATCATACTCATACCAAAACAACTATTATTAGAAAAAAGTTGCAAGCAAAATTCCAATATATTTGCGTTGAACAAAACCGAAAATGTTTACATTCAGTAGCGATTGCAACAACTGGCAGAAAGTCTAACTTCTAGAGAATCAATAGATAAAATTAATGCAATATCGGAATCAGTGGCGTAGCGAGGCTAAGTGTCGACGGGGCCGACCATAAAAGTGCCGCTGTTGGCACCCCTCAAATTTGAAAAGAATTTAAAATTAAAGAAGATCCTGTTTAGTGCTTATTTAAAAATATAAGGATTACTAAAGCATCTTGAAGATCACAATCAAACACTAGTGAAATGGGTCTTGCTTTTCTGAAATGGAAATGGGTCTTGCTTTTCATTGTCGATTATTATGAGTCTTGCTTTATTCTGCTTGTCGCCATCTTCCTCATCATTACTTTTCCTATTTTTTGCATTTTTACATATGCATATATTTACATAACATTTTCGTCAAATGTTCTTTCCCGTTGGTTTTCAGTCTCCGGTAAGCCCAACGCTTCGCTTTTTAATAGTTTACTCATTCCGAGGGATCAAACAAAAAAATAAAGGGATGTGATACCGGCACGCCTAATTCAAAGATGTGAACATTTATGTAGTTTAATCTTTCGTGTAGCATCCCCATCTTTAACTGAAACAAAGTATATACACTGCATATAGAAAGCTATAATGATAATTAATTTGATAATATGATCTCAGTCATATAAAGAATGTTTCATTGTTCACTTTACGTTTCAGTACTGGTTTAATTCTTTTTGAATATATAAAATACTTCAAACAATAAGTCTGTCGACACTTGTGCGTGGCCCTCTACAGGTTCGGGACCCATTTTGATAAAATAGGTCAAATAGGTTTAAAACTCTGGTTGAGAAGCGTTGACTTGTAGCCTTCATTGTGACCTGCACTTTTGGTCCAGCTGTTAGGCGTCTTCCAGTTACACCTGCATAGTTATTCCTTTACTTCGTTCGATACCACCGCACATCTATTTCGAAAACTATATTACCAAACCATTTCAGGTGGGACGTAAGCCTTTTGAATGCTCAGCAGTGATTACAACGTTTTACGTTCGACGGTAATTACGTTGAACAACTTTATTCAATACAACAACTGCCGTGTTGTGCAACTGTTTCGATAACGTCCCTTTTAATAAAAGCTTTCACCACAATCATATCTAAATATATCGTTTGCTCTTGCGTTACGTTTTCAGACAAAGGTTCTTGCCTCAAATTCATCAAAATTGAAGCATGCAAAATTTTTTCTAAGCTTTTCTTGTTGAAATGACTTGTTCTATGACTGCAAATATTAGGTATACCGTTGAACAAAGGAGACATCTACAAAATCAACGTTGCCCGTCGGCTGGCTCTGAGTCACCATGTAGTTATGGTTCAAACCTACAATCTTCAATCTGAGCCCAAGGTTAGCCACGCAAGCACACCAACGACACTATCTCGCTTCAAGAACGTAATTTTCCGACATAATTGCATCATGCAGAAAAACAGCAGTTGTATTGAAACTGATTAGCATTACCTTTGCGAAATTCTTCACTTCAACCGCCAAAATTTAATGTTGATAAGCCCACCTGAAGATTAGGCTACAGCTTACAGCGCTTATCGAAACCATCCAAGTTAGCATTGAAGAATAGCGTGCGACGTCACAAGAAATGTTTTTTGTAACTTTGGTGACGGCAATGTGCGGCAAGCCAACTCTTGAAATACGTTTTTGTGCCCGGGTTTAGGTGAACGTTCTTGCCTGAGGAGCGCTACGGTGATTTAGGCCGTGGATTAAATCACACAATCTTCCAATTGAGAGGCGGGCACTTAACCCCTGAACATCGCCGCCCCAATGAAATGTTCGTCGCCAATGCCCAGTTGTCAGGTGATGATATGATGTGCCGTTGGGATGTTGCTAAGGAGCCAACGATAGGAGAAGGATTAAGCTAGCCTTGACTATTTACCGTGATTTCAGGCAAGGCTTTTTTTACAAGATTTTGAGATGAGGGTCAATATCAACCGCGAACTACTGGAGAAGACATGTTTGCTAGTCTGCAGCCAAATGTCATCTATTTCCTTTCTTCAAAGGACTTTTGACAAATAAATGTCATCACGAATAATTGTCATAAAGCAAATAATTGTCATCACGTGAGCCCGTTGGAGCGGCGGGTCTTTCTGAAAAGTGCTTCAGACCACCCTTGGTGGCTTCGCAATTAGACGCTGTAGTTTCAAATTAAGTCCAGCATTCTACTTAGATTTCAGCAAATACTGACTCACTTTCTTAACATGCAAACAAACGATTGGCAAGAGGAAGTAAATGACAGAGTACTGCAACTGTCGTGACGCACGGTCATAATTATGTCTTAATTTATTGAAGCTAGTTACAAATTTATTTCTTAAGGTAAAGCAATTATGCAAACCATCTGTGCAGCGTGGATTTCGAGGTTTGTTTTGAACGCTACGAGCTTGTGCAAATCACAGCGTAAGTTTTTGTGACATGAGGACATTGCGCTTGACGAATGATCTGTGAAGCTCCCCCACATGTCTAAGTGCGTGGTAGATTTGCAGAACTGAAAAAGGCTTGCTATGTAAATTATGCTCTCGTCTGCTCAAGGCTTTTTATCGTCCTAATCCTAGAAAAAACATACAAGCAAATTTTCAAACTGTCTCTCCTGTTACTGTAAATATAAAAATCGTTTAAGCTGATTTTTTTTATTTTCAGGTTTTGCGCCTTCTCGAATTTTTTGCTTTGATCCACATTATCGTGTATTTCGGATGCTTGGTCGCTGCTGCATTTAATGTTCTCTTTGCCAGTGCGTTGTTTGCAATCAGGAAGCGGGTTTCATCCAGTTTTTGCTGGTTTCTACTTATGCTGGAATCAGTGACATGCGATCAAGTCGCAATAGCACTTCGACGAACTTCATGAAAAAGTGGCAGCGATGCAATAACTTATCAGATTTTAAAGACAGAAATGCAAACTTCAAACAAATTATGTATTTTTTTTAAACATTTCTGTTTCACTAGCTTCTCGTAAGAGGCAAGCAAACACTTGACTAATTCTAAAGTAATAATCTGTGGTTAACACTCAACTCTCAATAGCGGAGGTCAACCTCCAAAAGCAAGGCTGCTTTACTCAGATGCAAAAAGTAGTGGTTGTTTGACTGATTTTTACATTACAAACATTTCACTGTAAAGTTACCAAAAGAACAGTTGCAAAATGTGTACTATTTATGAGAATTCTGAAGCTTCAGCGGAGTTTCTATAACCGTCATTTCAATTGTAACATGCGTTAAAACAAAGCCTTGCCAACGGTTGCACAGGCACATTTTGTCTGTATTTATGAACACAGTAGAACTGGCTGTGTATTTGACCCACACGATCGTGCACCAACCTTACGTGTCTCAATCTTTTACATCAATATGCAGATTTCCTAAACATTTCACGTCCGTTCTTCTTATTTTATAGTAACATGCAAAAAATGTTCCTACCCTTTGATGTTTTAATTATATTTGTTTTAATCCTTGGCGCTTTTGCTTTTAGTGGATTGCATCATAATAATGCATGAGTAAACCTTTCTTTTCTTAATTTTTGTGGGTGTAGTAAATACTGTATCATCTGTCGAAGTGAGTGTTTTGAAAGTTATTGGAATATTATTTTGCAACAACGTTTTCTTCGATTGGCAACATGTGTTTTTTACCAAAAGTGCGTGCACGTTGTTCCAAAGACGCAAGAAATACTTTCACGCCCTGTGCACGTCTTAAGTTGAGCTCTCCAGCATCGGTTAAAAGCCACCTCAAGGACTTCCTGGGTTGGTTACAGACTTGTTTCAAAGGTCAAATTGACAACTATGCTCACACACTTCTCATGTTTTAAATACAAGAAATAATGAAGGATTTGATACCAACTGCAAAAAGCACGGCACTATGATCGAAAATTGATCTGCTGTCTTCGATTCTCGCTATTCGGATTTTCGTATGGCTTGTTATGCTTTCAATACATATAAGTCGAAAATATGCAAAGGTATGCGACATCAAATATTACGTTGGCTGACTAAACTGTGAGAGGGAACGAATCAAAAAAGTAATAAAATAAAAGGTAAGTAGAGTTATTAGTAAATACACTTAACTGAACTTGATGATTCGCAATTTCCATGAACTCATTTACAGTTTTTCAATAAAGCTTTTGCACACATGTGTCTAAGGGATTGCATTAATTGTGTTTAATGACCACATAAATTTAAGGAAATGATGCTGAATATATTTCTAAAATATTGATGCAACCCGCATTAGCATTCAAACTTTCGAAAATTTTTGGAATGGTTACCCCTAGCTGTAAGAAAGAATTTTTCTTGTTGACGACAGCGCTTGATGAAATAATTCTCAGGAGTTAAAGTTTAGCTGATAGCAGTTTGAAACGAATCCTACTACAAAATCATGTTTTTATGGTTAAAGACTTGGAGCAAAAAGCTACTATTTTGAGTTGTTCCTGAATATTTTGATGACACAGCATAACCGCACAGTTACGTCATGCCTTAACTCGGACTGGAGCGGTGATGCGAATTTTCTCACGTGCATTATGCATCAAGCAAACTCAGCCAGGCTTTTGGAAAAGCAGTGACGTTTTCAGTCTAAAAAGGACTGAGTCGGAAAAAATAAATCCGACCGTTCCGAAAAGACGCTGTCAAGCGCATTGGTCCTGCTCGGGAAACTTCTAAACGCGTCGGGAAACGAAGGGTATAATGCAACCTGAAATTTGATTACGTTTTCCCGGGACATGTGACATCCGTCAAATCCTGACAAAAGTCTTTTTGACTTCCTGGTGTCTATTTTTAATCACTTTCACAACAAAATTGTATCCGCTCAGCGAAACATCAGAGCATACAGATTTTTTACACTCAATCAAAAAAAACTGCTTTTACAGAGTGAAATTTTGATTTGTACGTAGAATATGGCATGCACGTTTTAGATCCGTTTTATATTTATATCAAGTCATGGTGTAGGAGGACTCTTCATATATAAGGTTTCCCAGGTCATATTTGGCCAAAAACATTTTGCACTTAAAATCGCATTGAAATGTTGAGTTAGTACGGTGCGGAATATTTCCTGCACATGAAGTAACCCTGGGTAGCAGAGTGCCCCAATTTTCTATTTGTAGGCTTTCAGTAACATTTTGCAAAATAACTCTGGTACCATTCGTTTATAGGCTTTTCAGTAACATTTTGCAAAATAACTCTGGACATCTTTGCAGTTTCGTTTGAAATCGATTCCGGACTATTTTCGGAGCATCACGAGTGGTCTGCGGCGCCCAGTTCCGCTTGCTTCTGCCGTGGTACACGCAGTGAATGCTGCACCGGTGGTTGGTCAATGCCAGGGGGCATCATCGCGCGTGAACCGTTTTCTCGCTTCCACCTATCAATGTCAAGCCAGAGGCTGGACAGGGGCGCAAGTGCCGTTTTTAAAGTCTTATGAAAGGCTCGACAGGGAATCGAACCAAGCCATGTTTGGAGTTCATGATCACAGAACGACTAGCACGCTGAGCATAAATAAGCTGTAGAAAGCACCGACGAGATCACTTTGTTTCCTCACGATTGCCCTACGCTCATAAAAGTGCTATACTTGTGAGCTTTCCTGCGCAATCTTGCTCAGGTGCGAGATGGCGGGTGAGATGGTTTACATGGCGCCGTTGCGTATTAATGTCACATATACGTGTCTCAGAGACAAAATGTTGGATTGAACTTTAAATGAAGTCTGTGCACATACATTTTGGAAGTTATATTGCTTGGAAAGGTTAACTATTGTTTGGAATAGGTCACAATGGCTCGTGATTGTTGGAAAGCCTGATTTCAACCGAACTTCTTCCGCCTTTTGTGACTTTAAAAGTTGCTGATTTGAACTCAAGTTCCAACCACCGTATAAGTTGTTGACTGAAACGTTTGTACATTAGCTGACAACCACGAAGAGCATTATTTTGGTTGGAGTGGCAATATCAGTTTACGCGGTGGCCCAATGCAGAAGCGTATTGGTTACTGTAAGGTAAGTAAAACAGTGTGTCAATGCACTGATTTAACGGCTGCAGTGATTCAGAAACCTTTTTGAAAACAATCGTTACTAACAATTATAAGCCCTTAAGGTGAAATACGTTTTATTTATATGTTTTCATTGTTTCATTAAAAATATGCATTTTGTTAGGTCTGTTTAGTTCAGCTTATGGTGAAGTCTGTTTGATTTTGTTTACATTGCATCGGAATATCTTCATCATTTTGTTGAACTTGTCAAGTTTAATTGTTTTTTATGCTTTCTCACTCATTCGCCAAATTAATTTTTGACAAATTTATTGCTAATAACATAAGAACAACGTCAGCTAAACGTCGCAGTGATCTGTTTGTAGAAAAAGTGTATTTACGAAAATGTCGCATCACCGCAGTTAGTCAGCCGAGGTTTTCGTACAAATACGTTTTCTAATTTTTTAATAAAACAACGACAGCGACAAACTGAAATAGAATATCACCTGGGTAGTTTTTTGAAATTTATTTGCGCATCTATAAAAAATTGTCTTCAAGTTGACAGTGATGACTTTGTTCTGGCAATTGTACAAAGGTTTCACAGCTCATTAATTGGAAGAAATAATTTCAAAATAGTTAAAATTTGAAACCCATTCACCAGACCTCACGGCGAAGGCGAACACTGAGTGTCATCGTCAAACGTAAACAATGCTTAGTTCATTTGGAAGTGGATTTAAATCACTTGCCTTCTTTGTTGAAATCTGAATTCAGATACCAATAGGTGTGCTTAATCCAACAAATAATGTAGCAAAATAGTCAAAACGCGACGTTTTTCGATATTTTTTGAAGGTCACAGGATGGTGTGGATTTGACACTCGTGGCTGGTGCGAATGGGGAAAGCGTCGTGGATGCTTGCATTCAAAAACTACCAACTTTGGCGACACTAACAAATGATTTCGGATTTACAAAACGAATCGCGTACGTAGAGTCAAGATTTAGGAACTCAACAAATGGTCAAAACAATCTAGGTGGAATCTGGCAGGTAAAGTATGTCGTAATGTGTTTTAAACCTGGAACACAAAAAAGGCTTTAGAAAAATTAAAAATTAAGAAACAATTTGATACAGTCACTCTTTACCACAAGTATGTTAAAAAAAATCTTGAAAACTTGTTTAGCTTTTTCCTTCAAAACTATTTGCTGAAAGTTATATGTGCAACGACTGGGATACCGTTATATAAATTATTAAGTAAATACACAATGACCGTATAGTTGATATAGTTCATGTAGTAGCAAGCGCAGCCGGGTTCGATTTTTGGCGGGGTCATACCGAAGATTTAAAAAATGAGACTTGCGGTTTTCCAGCCTCGTGCTTGGTGCTAATGGGTGGGTTCAAGAAAAAGGTTCCCTCGTATTGCTGCCACTGACTCCCCACCAATGCAGCATCAACTACAAAATTAGCCAGGTGGACCACGGAGCAAGCAAGCGGAGATGGGCACTACAGAACATTCGTGACATTCCAAATGCATTGCAAAAGAAAGCGTAACGAATCTCAACTGTTAATCTGTTCCGATTTAACCAAATCCGTTCCGATTTAGCTAAATCTGACTGATTTAACAGTTTTTTTAATAAAATGCGTCCCGTGTATTTTTTTACTAGTGGCTACTACGAACCCATTTGAATCTCAGTCGCAAATATTTTTCTATCCTATCATCCGCTGGGCTTCTTAAACAAATTGATCGTACCTGCGACTAGAAGGACTACAAACGAAAATCCACAAGCCTTCAGAAAAACAACTAGAGTTCTTGGTACCGCATTTTTACCAGCAAACAGTTGTTGGCACCCTAGCCACGCCTCGTTCACATCTTTGCGATTCCAATTCGTTCGCCTTTTGATCACTTCTTGGGCCAGATTGAGCATCAAGCACGGCTATTGCGTTTGTCAGTCAAAATCTTTGTTCCATCTGGAAGAGAGGCACACTGTACCACCAACGTAACAGCAGAGAGACAAGGCTGCACCCACCAGATCATCGCACGGTTGCGAATACTTGTGTGTGGTGATAGCTCTGGCAATGACACATTACCAGATGCTGCCTGGCTTCAACATGATTTCAACAAGTAATGCAGGTCTACTCAAATTTGTGTAAATATAGTTCTTTTGCAGATTCGCAATATCGTGAACCTTAATGACTTAGTAATCAAAACAGCATTTTTCAACGGACATAGGTTGATTTGAGTATTTTCCATCCATTTTTGTGAGTGTTTCACGAGTCTTGGGTTTCACGTTCGACCCTGTCCATATTGAGGTCAGAAAGAAATTATACTGCTGAACGTTTGGCACAGATTACAGCGACAGTCAGCCACACTTTCTTATCGTGACATTGTCAGTTCAGAGAGTTAGTATCAGACCATTTTAAACATAAGGCAAGATTTCAAAACAAGCCACCAAAGCAGTTCACAGGGATTGGCCATTACCATACACAATGTGTAAAGTTAACCGACAAATCAGAATTACAATTATACCGTACTCGGGAGTGGGACAATGGAAACGGAAAGTCAAGTTTGGGCGTTAGCCATTAAGCAACCGGTATTAGGCTAGAGACACCCAAGAATGCCGAAGTTACAAGTGATGAAAAAGTCATTTTATAAAGTTATATTTTCTCTTAACTTCCAAATAACAACCTAAAACCTGTCTGCGTGCTTAAGACATCATAATTATTTCAAAAACGTTTTTTCTCCGATTTGCTTTGTTCGTGAGTATCAATCTTTTGGTGGAAACTGGTGATGCAAATTTATTGGCTTACGTCGCAGATCACAACAGACATTCAGCAGCAGATTTCGTCCTTGCCATCGTTTTCTACTTCGGCAACCATTTTAGCTGAAGCTGCTGTGAAGTTTGGAAAAGATATCGCGGACGTGTCGAATTCTGATTTCAGGTAAAAGTTATTCAAGCAAAAACGTCAGCTAATTCACCATCTTCATATCAGATTTAAAGATTTCACCACCACTACCATCATAATGTTTAGCCTGCTAGACTGCAACTTCTAATTGGGTTTACTTGTTTTTTTATCATTTTTAGGCAACTCGAAAAAGTAGCATTTACGCTTCTACTTGTACGTTTGTTGTACCGTACAACTTAGAACAGTTTTGCAACAGAATTTTCGTATTAAACAAAAATACAATGAAAAAAGTTTATGAAAAATTTGTGGAAAAATTAGACCTTCTTGTCAAATTATTTCGTAAAAGTTGACTGTGCACATAAGCTATATGATAAAAACAAATTTACTGATAAAACTCGCCTCTTCTTTCTCAGTATACCACTTCGATCAGCGTTGGCCGCCAGACTTTTCATAGAAATCCGTAGTTCATCAAACTTGCCAGCTACTCTGCCCGATCAAGCAGCTTGGTGGGCGGAAAATTATAATCCATCTCAGTCTGCTCAACAATTCGAAGCACTTGTTTCTACATACGAAAATTCATCAGGTATGACACCAGTTGGGAGTTTGAAACAATTTTATAGCATAAACACCATGCCAACAGAATATGAATAAAATTGTTTATTTAGTGACAAGAAAACTCCAAAAATTTGATTTTGCTATTATATCATTTTCTTTTGTCAAATTCTGAAAACAGTGGAAAATGCAGTTTTCGTATTTACAATAAATTGTTTCAACAACTAACGAACAATTTTTCTATGAAGACTTATAAAGTTCTGGCTACTCTTGAAATGCTAAGCACAGAATAAAGAATTAGAAGGAAAGCGACGGTAAAACGTGTCACCATTGTTCATTGCTTACTATATTGTTCTGTAACTAAGCATACTAAGCCCATTTGGAGCTTTATTGTTCGTTTCTGGCACAGGCGATATTTTCGTTAACACTACAGGCCATTAATGTAGAAAAACTCAGCGGGCCGCTTACCCGAGTGCACAAAAATAATTGAAAACTTTTCACTAGCCTGACAAGGCTGACGTAGGTAAGTATTTCTCTTGTGATGCAGTTTGTCAAGTACGAAAGATGGACATTTGGTTTTTGATCGACGGGTCAGGAAGCATTGGCAGTACAAACTTCCAAACTACTCTTCAGTTTGTGGTTGATCTTGCTACCGAGTTCGTAATTTCTCCGAATGGGAATCGAGCAGGATTTTCCGTTTACAGTTC